>ERZ773042.503-NODE-503-length-26770-cov-14.512446_pt1 | contig 26770 bp, 23 predicted proteins | sample MGYA00511664_ERZ773042 | MGnify/ENA primary metagenome ERZ773042 (study PRJEB29015, sample SAMEA2737984) | human oral metagenome | biome: human oral; feature: human-associated habitat; material: dental | place: China | collected 2036 ... | reverse complement strand
CTATCAGTTCAGAATAGATTTCCAGACGGGCTCAGGGGTTTTGTGAATAAGCCTCACTATATACCGTCGGATCATGAAGCTGAATATTATTATATCCTAGAACTTGCTGGAACGGATTAGCACCTGGAGAGGTCGTATTACCGTAGTTGTCTGAAAGTCCGTGGATGCGTATGCCCACAAGAGGTTTCTTTTCTCTCCATGATTTCTTAATTTCATACTGCACCCATGGGCGACTGGCTGTCTTCCCTCCTACTAAGACGACAACAGCTCTCTTGTAGGCCATCTGCTGGTCAATCCAGTTCATGATGGCTTGATCGCCTTGGCGCTTCACCGCTTCCCAATCTTGGGAATTAAGTATAGGCTGTCCCTCTAAGGCGTTAATCTGACGGATTTGTTGCACACGCCATGCATCTTCTTGGTAATGGAAGGAATAAAACACGGTTCTAGTTGCCATAATTGGCTCCTTACCTCCAGGAGATCGAGCCAATCTCGATCTCGGCGTGGATAAAATACACCTGCGGCTATCAATCGTCAAATCAAGACGGCAAAATGGGGCGTGTCGTACAGGCATGAGTTTTGGTATTCGACGAGGTGTGCTGTATCTATGCAGGAAGGTGGCGCCAAGGCGTTGATGGTCGTCGGGGAATGAAGAAGGATTGACCAAGCTTTGGACGCCAGGATCGTTGATACTTATTTACACTCAGCTTGTTAATCAGCAAAGTCTCTAGCCAGAACTCGTTTGAGAATTACCGGGAATTAGCTTTACAGAAACAGCTTGTATTTCTTCTGATTTTCTTTGTGGTAGAGCACTTCGATTATCTTAGATCGGGCAAATCACCCTCACAGCCTCTCGGGGTAAAGCGTCAGCTATAGAGAGTTACAGCGCCCCTATGAATGGCCCTCAAGATTTCTCCGGTAGAAGGCTGCTTACGATAGGATCTTGTTGAATAATGCCGAGGGCTTCCTTTTCAAGAAGAGATATTAGGTTGCTGAGCTCATGGCGGGACAGCGCAGCTAGTATTGTCCGATGCCATTCTTGATCGGACGAAAGATGGCTAGGCTCGTTAGCAAAGCGAGAACTCATTAGAGTAATTGCACCAATAGTTACGCTTGCTTTATGGGTGTTACCTTGCTTATCTTGGTAATCTAAATAAGTGCGAATAGGGGTGCAGAGCGCAGACCGCCATGGCGAGGTTTTTGAGCTATTTCTTGGAAAATTCATGAGTCGTGGAACTCCATAGAATAAAATGCGAGCCTCCAATATTGAAGAGTATGGTTCGATCGGGATGGATGTGAAAGATGGAGCTTTTATCGGTATAAGGTCCGTATTTGCTATCAAATTAATTTTATATCCCTCATTCGCAGAGCGACCCCCCGTTTCCCGAAGCCAAAATGATAAACCAAAGTTCTCCTCGTTGCCCTCAAGCGTTCCTTGCGCTCCAGAGAGGTCGGAAAAGCGTTTAATAACTTCGGGGTCTTTGCTACTTCTGTCAAGGAAGCCCCTAATGCTGCCGCAATTCTCCCTACCCAATAATGTGGATAGTTTCTTGGAGATTTCCACCAGCGATTCCAAGGGGAGAGAGAAATCGGACTTAATCGTGCCCCCGAGAGCGGTGTAACAAGCTTTAAGAGTCCGCTGTAAGCGGATTCCATACTTTAGGCTTCTCGAGTAATCCCGTGAATCATACGCCTCGGGGGCTTGGGTAGCTATACCAAGTTCTTCTATAAGTTGATTCTGTTGGCCATAAGATTTTAAGGCTATTATATGGAGGTTCAGTTTATTGCACAGGTAGCTTGCCTTTGCTAAGCCATAATGTCTCGCTGCGGAGATTGTGTTTCTATTATTCGGAGGCGTGGGTACTGTTAAGGCAAATGCCTCACGATCGTTGTCTTTAGAGTCCCATAGAGGTCCGATTAGATTTGGATCTGTCAAGCTGACCCCCAAGAATACTACACGAGAATTCCTTAAAGCATTTGACACTACATCCCGCGCTTTAGGGCCGAGTTTTAAGAAATGCGATTCGGTCAATACGATGGGCTCGTGACAGTTGCCTTGTATCGGAACAATTCCATGCAGGTGCATGATTGGAATCCTTGCGTTCAAATCCTTTAAAGCAATTTCCCAACCGGCAATATCATCTAGGGTGAACTGCGAGTAGGGTATGTTTTCTCGGCTAAATGCTGTCTCGATTACCTCGTCAAAATTTGTCGTAATTATGGAAACTCTGCCCGGTAGGGATGCGATTAAATTAACCAGATGTGTGGTCATTTCGCCGGGGCGGATTGCAGGTCCTTCATATCCTGTCGTATAGCTCGCTATATTCTCGTATAACGCTTTTTGGATGACACTTTGTTCACTGCCGCCGCGGTGATTCATCGCCATTTCAATAGCATGTTCTGCTTTCCGCATAAGTTCGTCAGGATCTGCCCTAAGCAGGCCGTCTAGGCCTTTGGGAACCTGATTCGCAATGTTATTCAGCAGACTTCGCCAATCGGGAAGACCGGCATCAATTGAAGCACCGGCTCCCACGAGAAAAGTGAACTTATTTCTTTCTGAGCGCAATGAATTGATTAGGGTAGCGATTTCTGGCTGTACTGTGAGCGAAAGACTATGTCCTCGATCCAACTGATCGTGACTAATCACTATCATATCCTGTCGGGTTAGGATGGCTAGGATTTCACATTGCTAGTTATTTTGCGGAGGATCGATGGGATTAAATGGCACAAAAATGCTCTTTTCCCAAAGATCGTCAATGTCATCAAGATTATCAACGTCATCGTCATCATTGAATTCCACAGGCCCTTGGAAATCTTCTGTGCCAGCCTCATTGTGAGGAGGCTCCACGCGCCGAGTTGCGGGCTCCGGCGAGGTGCCTTCTATAAGAGGCAATATTATTGCCTCATCAATGCGTGCGATACCAGTCAGTTTTAACCCTGTTCTCCCAAACATAGGGCCGCGTTCAAAAATTAGCTCATGGCCCGGCTTTATTGGCGGGATTTCTAATCCTGAAGAAATGATGAGTTCAAGATTTTCTACAAAAATTGGTTTTATTCCTTTCATGAGTTCCTTTCAATTATTAGAAGTTAAATTTCTCGCGTGTTCTCTATGGATCAATTATAGGACATGACTTACTAAAAGCCAAGGCCTTCGGTGGCTCTTTCTCCAATGCTCTCGAGTGCTAATTGAAGTCGAGCGGCATATGGAATGGCGAGAATTGCTCTCCACCAGTTTTCGTCGTATTCTTGTTTTACCGCCATAGTGAGTAGATCACCACTAATAAAGACTCGATGAAGATGAGATATATTTGATACTTCACCGGTCCAATTGACGTTGATTTTAGATTTTATTAGACGATTGAAATCTCTTTTTTTAGAAGAGGAGTATAGATCGGCCAAAGTGTCCAACTTAGCATTCAGCATGGTAGTTGGGTGTGCATCTGGATCGTAATACTTGGAGGAACTTAGAATGTTATTACTTGTACCTGTTTCATTTAGAAGGGAGTTTAGGTCTGTTGCTAGAGAAATCATGAATGACAGATCGCTGTTAATGGATCGCTTGTGTCGAGAAAGTAGGTTGCCCAGCACGCGCTTAACGCGTTTTTCCTCGCGTTCGTTTAACCACTCTGGGAGTATTCTCTCCCAGCGGAGCGCGAGAGCGTCCCTTAGATCACTATTAAGTAATGTGGCTTGAAGGCCAAGGCGCGCTTCTGGAGATAAGTCACTGGAAAGCTCTTCAAACCATCGCTCGCTGTCGTTGTCGTGGATTGAGTCAAGCGCCTCGCCGACTAACATGTCTGTTGGTGGTGCTATTAATGTCCACGAAATATAATCATAGGAATCTAGCATTTCCTGCACTTTGGCAACAATTAGATATGAGTCCACATATGAGGGTAGAATGCATTCTATGATCGCATCGCAAAAACCATATCCGCTGTATGCGGATATGTCTTTAAGACCGGCTTCGTTTAGTGGTGCTGCGAGACGTAAAATCTCTTGCCGATCTTTTACTGTTCCGGCGGACGGTGCCGTGTCAATGAAAAAGAATGTCCTAAGCCCTTCGCTCGGAAAATAGCGTAGGAGCATCCCTTCTCCTAGTCGGATGTTCAGCTTTTCAATATCCTGAGAAGGGTGTAATATTCGCTGAATTTCTTTGCGTGTTAGCACTGCATTGGGAGTGACCCAATCGTAGCAGACCTCAGTCGCTTTGAACTCTGCACATCCGTCTATCCCAAGTTCATTCTGTGCTGTTGTAAGAAAGCGAAGAAAGGCATTTCTCTTAAGAGGTGTAAGCCAAGCTCTTATTAACAGGTCGTGCCTACCGTAGACAACCGTTAGGCTGTGGCTATGAATATTTAGCTCTTCTAATTTTCCGGCTAACTTGTTTGCTAGCGGACGTCCTTGGGCGCTGCGGGCGCTCAGTAAAATGAAGTAACAATTTTCATGATGCTCCGTGTGAGCTGCTGGAGACCAGGTATAGCGACTCTTTTCTGCGGAGGAGAAAAATCTGCCGGGACGTGACGTAAGACAAGCGTCGATGTCGGTATCGTTGCGCTCGTGCATAGTTTCCTGCTCTTCGTTGGGTGATTTGTGTAAGAGTAACACAAGACGATATGAATGAGCTAGGACACTCCTTAAAGGTGTACTGACTAGGGGTTTTGATATTGGTGCGCTGTAACTGAGCTATCATTAAACTTCCTTCACCCTCCTGCCACAGCTCCCGGTGATCCAGCCGGTGTTGTGGGGTGGTGCCGGGGCGGTACCAGTCGGCGATGCGGAGCCAGTCTTGGTCGATGAGGTCCATGTAGTCGGTAGCGGCGCGGATGGTTTGTCCGGTGGGGTGGGCTGCCAGGTGTTCGGGAGTGGGTGGCTCGGCAAGGGGTTGGCGTGGATCCCAGAGGTTCCGAGCGAGGGCGCGGCCTGGCGCGGGGAGTTGGTCGGTCGGGATGAGCCAGGTCATGGCTGATCGAGTGAGGTTGACCCATCCCTGAGGGAGGCGTTCGCCGTTTGCAAGGCGCTGGATGGTGTCGAGGAAATGGTCGGTTTCGTGCCAGCGTGCGTCAGCGAGGTGGCGGCGGAGCCAGGCGTCGTCTTCTTCGGTAAAGGGACTGAGCCAGCCGATGCGGTAGACCGTGTCGGCGATATGTTGTTCGGTTTCAGCGTCGGAGGCCAGCCATAGGCCGCCGTGGCGGGAGATGAAGCGTTTACAGTCAAGCTGGAAGCAGGCCGAGGAGGTAATTCGGAAGCTTCCTGTTCTCCGTCACTGCCGAGAGTATCCATGGAATGGCGAAGGGGATCGACCAAGAGTGCGGGTTCAGCGTCATCGTTGTCGCACAAGTCGAGCAGTGTCGCGGCGCTCGGAGGGCTGAAATCCCTTCACCACTCCCACGCCACCCCGCAATACAGACCACCGTAGGCGTCATGGAAGTCAGCGGTGATGGTGGTGTTGTGGCTTGTCAGGGTGAGAATACGGGTGTGGGGGTCGTCTGGGGTGCCGGGGCGTTCTAGGGCGGTGAGGCCGTGGAAGGCCCAAGTGTGGTGGGGTTGGGGACCAAGGAAAGTCACGTCGAAGCGGACGAAGCGGGTGGGCTCGTGGAACGCCAGGCTTTCTTCGGTCAGCCAGTAGGGCTCCTGGGGATCGGGGTTGCAGATACGGAAGGCTAAGTCGTAGGTGTGGCCGCGACGCATCGGGGTGTGGTGCCAGAACTGGTGTTGCCAACCTTCAGAGAGTTGGTGGCTGCGGACCTGCCAGTGAGGACCGAGGGGGATGGGAGGTTCGGGGTAGCTCATCACCATGGTGACGTAGGCCACGTCATCGAATAGGGCGAACAGGCGGTAGCGCTGGATGGACTCGAGGTGACGACGGTCACGGACGAAGGTGGAGACGTGAACGGCGTGCTGGACAAAGCCATTGTGGTGTTCGGGGATACGAATCCCGGCTGGGGATTTCGGGTACCAGCCGGTGAGGAGTTGCCGGAGAAGGCGCTCGATGGCGGCGCTGTCGCGGTCAGCAACCGCTTCCCGACCGATCCCTAGTCGGTGCCCTGCTGCGCTGCGCCGTGCCGCCAAGGTGGTGTCGGTGGTCGGTGGGTCGAGATTGAAGATTTCCAGCAGCAGCGTGGCGTCTTCGTCGTGGAGGGAGCAGATGGCAGAGACCAGGCGTTCCTTCAGAACTGACTGGGGCTCGCGGGCGCTGTTTGTACCGCCGCCGAGGATGCTCACCAAGGCTGGGCGGGAGGCTAGGCGTTGTGGGGTGTAGCCGTTGCCCTTGCGTAGGTACAGCAGATCTGCTCGGACGTCTTCTGGTTGGAAGCGTGGCATGGCCGGTGTTGGTCACTTCCTTCCTAGCTTGAACGGACGCCTGTTTGTGTCTGAGGGACCTACTCCAACGTCACGCTGAGGCGTCATTCAAGGCCTCTTTATGCCCTGTGACTCCAATTCTGCCCCGGTTTGACTCCAACTCTGCTCGCGGGTCTCGTATCCGCGCCTGGCGACTTCTAGCGTCGAAGACATCCCCCGAGGGTTGCTTCCAAAGTGAGTTTTCTACAGACGGAAAGCGGGCGACCCGAGGGGCGAGTGGAAGGAGTTATGTCATGTCGAATCTCATCCCTACGTCTTCTGCTACTGCTGGTGGTTTGGTTTCTAGCGGCGGTGCGCCGTCGGTGTGGACGGCCCAAGGCCGGGCGTTGTCTCGGCTGGTGGCGAGTAGTGAAATGCAGGTGGCCCGGTTGGCTGCGGCGGCACATGTGGAGTCGGCCAAGCTGGATGCGCTGGATCACGTGACTCAGCGGGCTATGCAGGGCGCTGCGTTGGTGGCGCAGTTGGAGGGCCAGCTGGCGGAAGCAGTGCCGGCGGCGGCGTTCCGGCTGGCGCAGATCGGGCAGGCCCACACCCTGGCCATGGTCGGTGAAGTTCACAACTTTTCCCGGCGGGTCCAGTGATGACCCCATTGATCTCCGCTGCAATGCTGCTGGATTTTCCCGGCATCGTGGGTGCACTGCCCGGCTGGCTGCTGGTCGGTCTCGTCGTGGTCGGCGCTGCCGGAATGTGGTGGTTGCTGATGGGTCTTCGGAATGTGCTCAAAGCCCGCCGGCGGGAGAAGCAGCGCTGGCGCATGGCGGCCACGCAAACCTTGGCCGAGGCTCATATTCAGCGGGCTACCAGTTTGGCGGTGAGTCAGCTGTTGGCGGCTGCTGGCAGCAAGCTCACCGATCCCGGAACTCGGGAACGTGGCCGCCATGACTGACCTCCCGTCTTCCCTCATGGACAAGCTCTTTGGCTGGTGCATCTCTTTGTTTCTGGCGGCGCTGGCGCTTTACGGGGCGGTTCAGCTCATCTGTGCTATCTGGCCGGTGTTGGTCATCTGCCTGATCGTTTGCGTGGCGGTTGTGGGGATGGTGCGGCTGGTCGGATGGCTGGCGCGGTGCTGGTGGGGATTGTAGGTGTCGTGTATTTCACAACAGCAGTTTTCGTGTCCCGTAACTGCTGTTGTACCGGGGATGTGACCTGTCCGATCGGGCGCAATATGTCCGACCGGACGGTTGCCCCTGAGAACGTATTCCGTCATAAATCGAGGGGTAGACCAGCGCGTGTCGCCCCGGTGTTTTATCTCGAATCCGAGGCCCAGGGTGACGCGGTCACACGCGGCCTGCGGAAAGGAGGAGTTCATGAATAATATCACTAACCCTTCGAACCGGACTGGTCGTGTGCCGTCTGTGTTCCGCACCATTTTGGCGGATCCGCCCTGGGATATTGGGCAGAAGGGTCGCTACGGCGCATCGGCGCATTATCCGGTAATGAGCCTGAAGCGAATCAAGCGGTTGCCGGTAGCTCAGCTGGCGGAGGCGAACGCGCATTTGTATCTGTGGGTTATCAACAGGGGGATTCGTGAGGGGATCGACGTCATGGAGGCGTGGGGCTTTACCTACCGATCGCCGCTGACGTGGATCAAACCGCGGATGGGCTTGGGTGCTTACCTGCGGAATCAGACGGAGCATCTGCTACTCGGGACGCGCGGCCAGGCGCCGGTCAAGTTCCGTGGTCAGGGGACGTGGCTATACGCCCCCGTGCAGGAACATTCCCATAAGCCGGAGGAACAATACGCCATCATCCAGCGGTTGTCGGACGGCCCCTACCTCGAGTTGTTCGCCCGTCGTCGCCAGCCGGGCTGGTTTGTCTGGGGAAACCAGATTGACGCCGACATCCAGATTCCGGGGTATCCGGTGCCCAGCGATACGGCACCGCGAGACGGAGGTCAGCAATGACTAATCGTCAGATCAAGCGTCGCCGTGATCGCCAGCCACGCCGGATTCGTGTGCGCACCAAACGCCGCGACCAGATCGACTACGACGCACTGGCCCGGGCGGTGCTGGAACAAGCCGCGATGGATGACCACGATGCACGCGCTGCCACGTCAGACAGAGCTGCTGCGTCTCATCCCAACTCAGAACGGAGTGCCTCATGATCGGCTGGCGGCAGATTCATTGGCCACGCCCGCTGTCGATGGCCGGGTCGGTGGGTTTGTTGACGCGACTGGCCAGCGATGACCGGCGCGGTGCGGTGGTGTGGGAGGCGCGGGCCGAAGCCGGACGAGTGCGGTACTTGCTGGGTGCTGAGACTGCGGATGTACTGGAGATCGAGAGTCTGCTCGTACCACTCATCCCCGGTGTTGTTGTCACCGACCTGAAGCGGCCGCGATCGGAGGTTGCCCGCTGTGGTCGGGTGCAGATCAGACAGCGCTCATTGGCTTTGGCGCTGGATGGCAGCGAACAGATGGTGACGGCGCTGCTGGCGGCCCTGGCCAGTGCCACCGCTACCGATGACGTATTGGTGGTGCAGGTGGTGCTGGGTGCGGCGCTGGCGCCGGAGATCATCACCGCAGCCACGGAGGACCCGACGATGCCGTTGTGGCGCAAACTCTTTTACGGTCCGCAGCCGGCCAGCGCCGAGGTGCGTTCTCGGATGCGCGGTAAATGCGACCAGTTCCGGTTCCGGGCGGTGGTGCGGATCGGTGCCTCGGCGGCCACACCGCTGCGGCGTCGTCTGCTCGTTTCGCGGGTGCTGGCGGCCTTCTGCCAGCTACAAAGCGGTGGCACCCGGGTACGGCTGGTACCGGATCGACCGGATGCCATCGACAATGCGTCGGCGCCGCTGTGGCTGCCGCTGCGCTTGACGCCCGCCGAAGCGTTGGCGTTCGCGGCCTGGCCGCAGGGCGAGGCCGAACTGCCCGGGTTGCCCGCAGCTCACCCCAAGCCCGTCCCGCCACCTGCCTGTTACCACCCGCCTGCTGAGCGGGTGTTTGCGACCAGCACGGCGCCGGGTACCAGCCAGCCGATCGGTATCGCGATCGGTGATGCCTGCCGTCATACCCACATTCTCGGCCCGACCGGTACGGGCAAGAGCACCCTGCTGCTACATCTGATCAAGGCGGATCTGGCCGCCGGGCGTTCCGTCGTCCTGATCGACCCTAAGCGCGATTTGGCGATGGATGCCTTGGCACTGATGCCGCCCCAGCGCCAAGGCGACGTGGTGGTGATCGACCCGATGCTGCAGCACCCAGTGGGTATCAATCCGCTGGCCACGACGCCAGAACGTCGCCCGCTGGTTGCCGATAGCCTGCTGGCCCTGTTCCGGGGGCTGTTTCCCTCGGCGTTCGGGCCGCGTACCTCGGACGTACTACATGCTTCGCTGTTGACCTTGATGCACGCGCCCGATGCCACCATCATCCAGCTGCCCCAATTGTTGACCGATCCCGGATTCCGGCGGTCGTTGACTAAGCGAATCACCGACCCGGTGGGGTTGGGATCATTCTGGGCACAGTGGGAGGCCCTGAGCCCGGCCCAGCAGGGACAGGCCATCGGGCCGGTCATGTCCCGGCTGCGCCAGTTCGTGCTGCGTCCCGGGCTGCGGGCGGTCCTTGACCAGCCGCGTCCCCGGTTCCAGCTGTCGCAAGTGTTTCGGACACCCACCGTTCTCATCGTCACCCTAAACAAGGGGCTGCTGGGGGAGCAATCGGCGGCGTTGCTGGGCTCGTTGGTGGTCAGCCAGCTGTGGCAGCTGAGCCTGGCCCAAGCCGCGCTGCCACCCGAAACCCGGCGGCCAGTGTCACTGTTCCTCGACGAGGCGCAGAACTTTCTCAATCTCAATGCCGACCTGGGCGAAGCCCTGGAGCAATCCCGCTCGCTCAAGGTCGCCTGGCACCTAGCGCATCAATTCCGACGCCAGATGCCGCCCGAACTCATGGCCAGCATCGACGCCAACGCCAGAAACAAGATCGCCTTCACCCTCGATACCACCGACGCTGCCAGCCTCGCCAAGGATGGTGCCCTGGCACCAGAAGACTTTGCCCAGCTCGGCCCATACGAGATCTACGCCTCACTGCTCTCGCGTGGCCAGCAGACCGGTTGGTTCTCCGGCCGCACCCTGCCGCCACCCAAGCAGTGTGCCTCACCGACAGCCATCATCGCCGAGAGCCAAGCCCGCTACGGCCGCGTGACCGACGAACCACCGGCACCACCCAGCGAGCCGGTCAACCAGCGAAGCGACGTGGACGACGAACCATTTGGGCGCACCAATCTGGAGGCCTCATGAGCAGTCATCACCTGAGGCTGGGGCATCCGTTCACCCGTCCGGTCGCTACTCCGGCCGCAGCAGTCAGCCGCTGCGTGTCACCGCGGTGGATGGGGCGTATCGCCGCAATACGGGAGACGACTGTCATGCATCATGCATGTGACATCCACCGCCTGCGAACCGGAACCGTGGGGAGGCGCCGATGATCAAGCAGCCTCGCGTCAGCCGCTGCGATCTGCATCAGCTTGCGGATCGCCTCAGCCAACGAGACTGGAACATCCTCCACTTCATCAACCGCCATCGCTACGCCACCACCGGGCAGCTGCGCCGCCTGTACTTCGCGACGCACGCCACCCAATCTGCCGCCACTCGGGCCTGCACTCGCGTCCTCGGGCGACTGCTCACGTTGCGGCTGCTCACCCGGCTGGAGCGACGCATCGGCGGCGATCGCCATGGCTCGGCTGCCTTCATCTGGTGTCTGGACGTGGTGGGGGAGCGATTGCAGCGTCTCGCCGACGGCAAACGGCGGCGCTTCCATGAACCTTCGTTTTTGTTCCTGCAACACAGCCTGACCATCACCGACATCCACGTTCAACTGGTCGAGGCCGAACGAACCGGCTGTTTCAACCTCACCCAGGTCGCCATCGAGACCGAAGCCTGGCGGCCCTACCTGACGCCCCACGGCGTGACCACCCTCCTCAAGCCTGACATGATGCTCAGCCTCGCCAACCACGCCTACCGCGACTACTGGTACCTAGAGGTCGACCTGGCCAGCGAATCACTTCCCGTCCTGATGCGTAAATGCCACGCCTACGAGGACTACCGTCACACCGGCCAGGCCCAGCAAGAACACCAGGTCTTCCCGCGGGTGCTGTGGGTCATGCCCACCCCGGAGCGCATCACCCGAGTCAAAACCGCTATCGCCGCCGATCGGAGATTACCCGACCGACTCTTCGTCTTCACCACCCCAGCGGCGCTCATTCCCACACTCCGAGAACCGCCGTAACCACAACCCGATAACACTAATTCCTCAACCATCCCGAAAGGAGGGTTATGTATCTATGAAAACACATAAGCCGCTTGGACAAGTAAGTGATCCTGGCAGACAAATTCCGAGTTTCAATTCAGGGAATGGAGGTGCCCGGAGTTGCCTCAGTAACATCTATAACATTGCCGAACGAGGCGGCAGATATTCCCTATCTCGAGGGCAATTTACTTGCCACCGGTCGCCGGAAATCATTGCTCGCCCCGCGGGGGCTGGACTTTTTCGTCCAAGAGAGCGTTAATAGAAGAAGGATATGAGTCGCAATCAGGCAGAAAGGAGAACGCCACATGTCACCAAGCACCCCACCCAGACCCATCACGACGACGCCCAAACGACGACGCCGAACCTCCCTCGGGGACTTCAACCAACTCCTGGGTCTGGACGGCGTTGTTCCCCTGACCAGCGGCGATATCCCCGAGGGGTCGGAGGCGGTGCTGTACCTGCGGGTGTCGACAGCCCGGCAGATGAACACCGCCATCGACATCGACGAGGACGGCAACTCCATCGCCACCCAGCGTGAGGTCGGCACGAAACGCTGTCGTCGCCTGAACGCACCTATCGCCCGCGAGTTCGTCGAACCAGGCAACTCTGCCCAGTCCATCGCCAAACGCCCGGTTTTCCGCGAGCTGCTGCGCTACGTCGAAGCCACCCCGCAAATCGGCTACGTGGTGATCTACATGCGCTCCCGCGCGTTCCGTAACTACACCGATGCCGCCATCGCCAAGCGCGTCCTGGCCGCCATGGGCGTCAAGCTCATCTCTGCCAAGGAAGAGTTCGGCGAGGGGTACATGGCTGATGCCATGGAGGCCATCACTGACATCATGAACGAGGTACAGGTCCGGCAAAGCGGCGAGGACATCTCGAACAAGATGCATCACAAGGCCCAGAACGGCGGCACGACCGGGCGGGCCAAACTTGGTTACTTGAATGTGCGCAAGGACTTCGACGGGCGGTTGGTCAACACCATTGATATCGACCCGGAACGCGCGCCGCTGATTCGGTGGGCGTTTGAGCAGTACGCCACGGGAGAGTACAGCCTGACGGCACTTACCGATGCTCTAGAACAGCAAGGACTGACCACTCGGCAGACGAGTCGTTGGCCGCAGCGGTCGTTGTCGCGTAGTCAGTTGGCGGTGATTCTGCGTGATCCGTATTACATCGGGAAGGTGACGTTCAAGGGAGAAATCTATCCCGGCCGCCACGAGGCTTTGATCAGCCCGGAGTTGTTTGAGCGGGTGCAGCGGGTCCTGGACGTGCGGCAGCACCGTAACCAGCGGGACTGCCGCCACAGTCATTTTCTGCGTGGTTTGATGCAGTGCGGTCGCTGCTACGGGGCTGGCCGGGCTAGTCAGTTGATCTATTCGCGGCCGGTCAATCGTGCTGGGCAGGTGTATGAGTACTACACCTGCACCAACCGTGCTGGTTGTGGTTTGCCGCACCTGCCAGTCGCAGAAATTGAAGACGCCTTGGCGCGTGAGGTCGCTACGCTACGCATCCCCATTGAGGAGGTTGCAGCGCTGCGGCAGCGGGTGGCAGATAGTTTGGAGCATCAGCAGGCCACGGAACAGGAGACCAGGCGGCGGTTGAAGAAGGAACTGGGCCGGTTGGATGTCAAGGAGGAACGTTTGTTGGACTTGGCCGCCGACGGTGGGCTGGTTGGCAAGAAGCTACGTAAAAGGCTTCGTGATCTTCAGACGCGTCGAGCTGTGCTTCGGCAGCAGTTGGAGTGCACTGATGAGCAGCTGCGTCGTGAAGCCAATACCGTGCTGGCCTACCTCGACCTTCTGGCTGACCCCGGTAGGTTCTATGAGCTGGCCAGTCCGGTGGTGAAACGCAAACTTCTGACTGCTTTCTATGCCCAGATCTGGCTCGATGACGACCAGCGCGCCCTTCATCCCGTTGCTGAGTCACGGGAGATCGTGACCCGACTCCACCAGGCGGCCCGCTGTGCCGTGGGTGGGTCACTGAGGTCACGTAGCAACGCGACACCAGTCGAAGAGGGCGAAAACATGGCTGACGGAGCCGCGTCTGTCGAGGTGGCTGTTGGTTCGGGTGATGTGTCTCTCACCCCTGCTACATCGGCGAAAACGCCCCCGGAGCGGAACTCCGAGGGCGCGTGTTCGAACAAGATGAGTGTGGTCGGGACGACAGGACTCGAACCTGCGATCTCCTGCTCCCAAAGCAGGCGCGCTAGCCACTACGCTACGTCCCGGATGCCCCGCTGAGGGGACCCGCGCAGTCTACTGCAAGCCCGCGCAGGTGCCCAACGGGGGGAACCCCTCAGGTCTTCTCGGTTCCGAAGGCACCACCCAGCAGGGAGCTGACGATGCTTATGACGATGCTTCCCCACAGTGCTGGCCAGAACCCGTCGATGAAGAAACCGATGCCGAACTTCTGCGCCACCCAGGCGGTCAGCAGCAGCATGGCGGCGTTGATAACCAGCAGGAACAGGCCGAAGGTGAGCAGCACGAGACAGAAGGACAGTGCCTGGGTGAACGGTTTGACGACGGCGTTCACCACCCCCATGATCGCAGCCACCCCGAGCAGGATCAGGACGTACTGCTGATCGGTTGCGGCGACCACGCGGATTCCCGGGATGAGCCAGACAGCGGCTGCTGTTGCGATTGCCCCCACAACGAGTCTCAAAAGGGTTTCCATACCTCCACGGTACCTGCTGATCCTCCGTGATGACTGAGCTCCCGGGCGTGCGAGAGAGCGGCAGCTACGGCGTCTCCCGGTACAGGGACAGGCAGTCGGCAGTCATTGAAGGAAGGAACTCGGTGATCGAGTACTTGGCGGCATCATTGATGGTGAACGGGTCTGTTCTGATGGTCTCCTCCATTTCTTTTCGAGTGCCTGTTGCAAGGATGACGCCCCCGTTCCGGGGTTCCTTGCGCCCGCTTGCCAGGAAACGACCGGTGGAGTAGTTCTTGGCGAGATACTCCTTGTGTGCCTGAAGGTTGGCCTCGACGGGAGCGAGTCCGCGATGGTAGGTCAGTTCCAAGATGAAAAGACGTGCCATGGAATCAGAGGGTAGCACTGAGCCGCTTGGCTCAGTGAGGTGGAGAACCCCGCGGGGCCTTGGAGCGGATGACGGGAATCGAACCCGCGTAGCCAGTTTGGAAGACTGGGGCTCTACCATTGAGCTACATCCGCGAAGCGTCGGAGAGTCTAGCAGCTTCCTCGACAGATCCCCAGCTCGGAGGCGTGAGGAGCAGGGAAGTCAGGTATTGGTCCTGTTCTTGGTGCGCCGGAGCGCGTACTTCACCCCAAGCACGATACCCGCTACCACCATGGGTAGCGCGGCATAGGCGAACAATTGCGCATTGCTCCCGGGAAAGATCAGGCCGAGCAGGAAGCTGCCGAACTGGACGAGCCAAGCGAGCACGGTGAGGCAGGCCCAGACCGTCACCTGTCGTTCCTGTCTGAAGAAGCTCCGCAGGAACCGGTTTCCTGCACCCTTGTGGATGGCCCTGAGATGCGGATAGGTCTTGAAGGTGATGAACACCAGCAGCAGAAGAGAGATGACGAACCCGGGAATCGGGCTCTCGGTACTGAGCAGAGCAGCAAAGAAGCCACCCACGAACAGCGTCAACGTCGCCGTCCAGATGGCTTGCGACACCCAGCCGTGCAACACCATGGCCGAATCTCTGTTGCTCGGCGCCTCAGCGAGCACCTGCACCAGTCCGGAGCTTCCCTTCTCAAGGTTTCCTTGGTTCTGGGCCAGAATCGCGAGGTTGTGTTTGGCGTCCACGTGGCTGGGTTCCAGCTCCAGCACTTTTCGGTAGGCCTGTTCCGCTTCCTCCGGGTTCGTCTCGAACAGCGCGAAGCCGAGGGCCATGTAGCTGCTCGGATCATCCGGTCCCAGCTCCACGGCCTTTTCCGCCTCGTAGCGGGCCATGGTGAACCACATCAGTTCCGAGTAGGTGAAGGAGAGCCGCACATGGCTGTACGGATCCTCTGGGTCCAGGCGGATCGCTTCCTGCAGCAGCTTCAAGGCCTCGGGGTATTTCTTCTGGCTGTGCAGGGCGATGGCCAGCAACCTCAGGGAGACGGCGTCCTCCGGCTCCAGAGTCAGTGCCGACCGGGCATGGGATTCGGCCTGCTCCAGGTCATTCCCCACGATGTGGGCCCTGGATATGTGAAAGTGCACCAGCGCCTGGTCCGCCTCGCCGTCGCCCAGCATGGGGTACAGCAGTTCCAGCGCCTGCTCGTGGCGGCCCAGGGCGATCAGCTCATCGGCGCGCCTCAGCTGCTGCTGGGATCCGGTCACAGCAGGCGCTTCTTCCTCATGTAGGCGGCGAGGTCGTCGTACTGCCCGTCGCGGTTGCCGTAGGCGACGATGTTGCGGGCAGTGGAGAACCAGGGCCCGGCGCTGGGGCGCACCTGCCTGAGGGCCCTCTTGAAGTCCTTCATGGTGACCATGCGCACAGTGCCGGTGCGCATGGAGTCCATCATCGCGTACTCGACGGCGCTGTCGGCCAGGTGGGCCAGGTCCGCGCCGGTGAACCCATTGGTCTGGCGGGCCAGGTGGGCTAGGTCGATGCCCTCGACGGGCCGCGACCCCAAGTGGTGGCGGAGGATCGACTGGCGGGCGGGCTCGTCGGGGGGCAGCACCGCGACGGAGCGGTCGAAGCGCCCGGGCCTGCGCAGCGCCGGGTCCACGTCCCACGGGACGTTGGTGGCGGCCAGGATGAACACGCCCTCGTTCCCGCTGTCGATGCCGTCCATCTCGGTGAGCAGCTGGTTGGTGACCCCGCGCCACCCGGAGCTGCTCGCCTGGCTGCGCTTCTGGCCGATCGCGTCGATCTCGTCGAGGAAGAGGACGACGGGCGCGTGCGCGCGGGCGGTCTCGAAGAGGGAGTGGAGGTTCGCCTCCGAGTTGCCGATGAACTGGTCGAGGATGTCAGTGAGGGTGATGCTCACGAAGGAGGCGCCCATCTCACCCGCCAGCGCCCGCGCGATGTAGGTCTTCCCGCACCCCGGGGGGCCGTAGAGCATGAGGCCGCCCTTGAGGCTCTTGCCGTAGAGCCTGCGCATCTCGGGATTGCGCAGGGGGGCCAGGAACGCCATGTTGAGGCGGTCCTTGACCGCCTGCATCCCTCCCACGTCGGCCAGGGTGAGGGTGGAGGCCTCGACGTCCCACATGTCCTCGCCGCCCGGGTCCGCCCCTTCGTTCAGCTCGGCTTCGCGCCCCTGGACGAAGGCGGGCGCGGGGCCGCCGACTTGCTCCTCGGCGCTGTCCCAATCGAAGCCGCCCGGGCGGCCGCCATCCGCAGGCGCCTCTTCCCGGGCGCCCTGCGGGGTGGACTCCTCTTCCCGGGCGCCCTGCGGGGCCGGCGCCTCGGGGGCGGGCCCGGAGACAGGCTGCCCGCTGTCCTCCGTGGCCGTCGGCGTGCTGTCCACCGGGGCGGGCCCGCCCGGAGCCGAACCCGCTGGGTAGTGGTCGGCGCCCTGAGGGGCGGTCGGGCCCTCCTCCGGGACCGGGTCGTGCCCGCCGTCCGACGAGGCCGAGGCCTCGTTGGGCGCACTATCGGGAGGAACCGGATCCACAGTCGGCACCCCACCAGACGAGGCGGGGGCCCCGCTGGGCACACCGTCGGAACGAACCGGATCCGCAGTTGATGCCCCACCAGACGAGACCGGAGCCTCGCTGGGCGCACCGCCGGAAGGAACCGGGGCAGTCGGCGCCCCGCCAGACGAGGCCGGGGCCTCACTGGGCGCACCATCGGAAGAGGCCGGGGCGAAGCGGGAGGATCCAGGATCGGCCGGATCGGCCGGATCGGCGGGATCGGCGGGATCGGCCGGCCCAACAGGGGCGGAGGGCGCGGGCGGAGCCCCGTGAGACGACTCGCGCGGAATCGCGGGCGTTGCGCTGACGGAGGGCCCGGGATCGGTTTCCCCGGCGCCAGTGGAGGGCGCCCCACCGGTGCTCGCGGGCTGGCTGGGCACTCCGAGAACCCGCCGCATGAGGGCTGCGGCATGCTCGTTGGCCGGGTCGGCGGCCAGGACAGCGCCCAAGTGGGGGACGGCCTCCGGGCCCCGCCCGTCAACGATGAGCAATTCGGCCAGGTGCACGCGCAACGGCAGGTCCTCCGGCCGTTCTGCGACAACGGCCACGAGGGAGTCGATCAGCGGATTCGTCATGCACCAAGCCTACCGACTGGCAAGGCCGGGACGATTCCGAGCGCCCTCAGGTGTGCGCCGCCCCACTGCGAGCGCACCCACTCGGGGAAACGCCGCTCAGCGCGCCCCCACTCGGGGAGCCGCCGCTCGGCGCCGCCCACCGCGAGGGCCCGGACGCGGCTCCATCCGGGGCTTCCCGGTCGTTCGCCGCCCCATCCGGTGCCTCCGGGGCCTCCCCGTCGTGCGCGGCATCGGGAGAACCGGCAGCAGCGGCCGCTTCCACCGCGCCGCCCACGGCTCCATCATCAGCCGGGCCACCCGCGTCCACTGGGCCCCCCTGGGGCCCTCCGGCGGAGTCCGCGCTGCCCGCCCCCGCATCGTCGGCGCCGGGACGGAACGCCTCGTCCGACGAACCGCCCTCGGGCTCGGGCATGTCCGAGTAGGGCTGAGCGGCCTCGGCCTCGACAGGCGCATCGGGATCGAAGGACACGACTTTGGGGGTGGAGTCCGGGTCGGTCGCCCCCGCGTCGGCCTCGTCGAAAACGGGGACCACCGGGGCGGGAGGCCGCCAGTCGGCGTCCTCCTCGGAGAACTCGGGGATCACGGGGGCATCGGGGTCGCCCGGGGCGTCGGGGTCCTCGTCGAAGGACCGCATGGCCGCGGGCCGCACCGGCTGGGGCATCTGCTCGGCGGGGGAAACCGGCTCTTCCTCGCCGCCCGGAATCCAGCGTTCGTCGCTCATGCCGCTACCCTACCCCAGCGCCCAGCAGGAGCACGCCGACGACCCGGAGCCGGCAGCCCCCGCGCGCCAGGCGGCCAACCGCGGCGTGAACACGGTAGTCGGGAGGGTCCACGCCGGTTCCCCGAGTCGGAACACGGCAAGAAACCGCTCCTCGCGCGCCAGGGCACGGGCCACCGCATCGGGGGCACAGGACCCTTCCTGCCGGTGGCGGAGCCGACCAGACGGCGTGCCCAGCGGGCGCGCCCCCCGCATCGGGGCAGGCAACAAGTCATCGGAGTAGGCGAATTGCCTACCCCAATGGGTGGTTCCCTGCCCCAATGCCGCAACCGGGCCCGGAAGCGCCCGTAGCGCGAGCGCTGGCGAGGGCCCCGCCCACAGCGCACGCCGACGACCCCGAGCGGGCAGCGCCCGCCCACAGCGCCCAGCAGCGCGGGCCCGCGCGAGGCCCCGGGGATGACGAACGGCACCGCGTTGCGCGTGTGAGCCCGGCGCGGCGCCCGGGTACCCTGGTCACCATGCGCGGTAACCCACGCGCGCCCGTCGACAGCAGGAGGACTCCATGACCGAACCGGTGTTCGAGGCCATCAACTGGAACAGGATCCAGGACGACAAGGACCTGGAGGTCTGGGACCGCCTGACCGGGAACTTCTGGCTGCCCGAGAAGGTGCCGCTGTCCAACGACCTGCCCTCCTGGCAGACCCTGAACAAGGACGAGCAGACCATGACGAACCGCGTGTTCACGGGCCTGACCCTGCTCGACACCCTGCAGGGCACTGTGGGCGCCGTCTCGCTGATCCCCGACGCGCGCACGCCCCACGAGGAGGCCGTGTACACCAACATCGCCTTCATGGAGTCCGTCCACGCGAAGTCCTACTCGTCGATCTTCTCCACACTGCTGTCGACCGAGGAGATCAACGAGTCCTTCCGCTGGTCCAACGAGAACGAGGCCCTGCAGCGCAAGGCCCAGATCATCAAGTCCTACTACGACGGGGACGACGCGGAGAAGCGCAAGGTCGCCTCCACGATGCTCGAGTCCTTCCTCTTCTACTCGGGCTTCTACGCCCCCATGTACTGGAGCGCGCACGCGAAGCTGACCAACACGGCCGACCTGATCCGCCTCATCATCCGCGACGAGGCGGTCCACGGCTACTACATCGGCTACAAGTACCAGCTGGCTGTGGGCGAGTCCACGCAGGAGCGGCGCGACGACCTCAAGGACTACACCTACTCCCTGCTCTACGAGCTCTACGAGAACGAGGAGCAGTACACCGAGGACCTCTACGACCCCCTCGGCCTGACCGAGGACGTGAAGAAGTTCCTGCGCTACAACGCGAACAAGGCGCTCATGAACCTGGGTTACGAGGCGCTCTTCCCCCATGACGCCACCGACGTGAACCCGGCGATCCTGGCGGCACTGTCGCCCAACGCCGACGAGAACCACGACTTCTTCTCCGGTTCGGGCTCCTCCTACGTGATGGGCGAGGTCGTGGACACCGAGGACGAGGACTGGGACTTCTGAGCCCGGCCGCCCCGCCGCCCGGAGCGGGGGCGGCGGGACCACGCGGCCCCGGCGGGCGGGCCACCCGGTCCCCGCGGACTGGCCCTCCCCGCGACCAGGCTCCCCGCGGACCGGGCCGACCCTGCGCCACCGCCTCATCTGGCAACGGCGGTTAGACTATCCCCCGAGGGGGTGCGACCCGGACCCCCAGGCCAGCACGCACTGAGTACCGCAGGGCGACAAGGAGACACCAATGAGCATCTTCGACCGCTTTGAGAGCGCCGTCGAGCGCGGCGTCAACGGCGCCTTCTCGCGCGTGTTCCGGTCGGGGATCAAGCCCGTCGACATCACGACGGCCATCAGGCGCGCCATGGACGACCACGTCCAGGCCGTCACCGCTGAGCGGATCATCACAGCGAACCACTTCACCGTCCACGCCTCGAACGCCGACCTCGACTCCCTCGAGGCCAGCCTCGACGTCCTCGCCGACGAGTTCGCCCAGCAGGCCACCGAGCACGCGATGGCCAACGGCTACGCGCTGCTGGGGCCCGTCGTCATCGAGTTCGTCGCCGACCCCACAGCGTCCTCGGGCACCCTCAGCGTCGACGCCGAGAAGCGCCGGGGCCCGGCCGCCCCGGCCACCGCCTCGTCGGCCTCCCCCGAGCACCCCATCATCGACGTCGACGGCGACAAGTGGCTGCTCACCGAGCCGATCACCGTCATCGGCCGCGGCTCCGAGGCGGACATCGTCGTGTCCGACTCCGGCGTCTCCAGGCGCCACCTCGAACTGCGCATCACCCCCACGGGCGTGATCGCCACCGACCTCGGCTCCACGAACGGCACCTTCGTCGAGGGGCACCGCATCGACGCCGCGACGCTGCTCGACGGCAACCAGATCGTCATCGGACGCACGAAGATCCTCTTCTGGACACATCCCGACCAGGGCGGAGCTCTATGACCACCGACCTCGCATTCACCGTATTCCGCATCGGCTTCCTGGTCCTCCTGTGGCTGCTGGTGCTCGCCGCCGTCAACACCCTGCGGCGCGACATCTACGGCACCGTCGTGACCCCCCGGGGCAAGGGCCGCTCCAAGGCGGACGAGCGGCGCCGCCAGTCGAAGAAGAAGCGCAAGGAGGGCGGCAAGCGCGCGACCGCGGGGGCCCCCCAGACCCCCAAGGACCTGCTGCTCACCGGCGGGCCGCTGGTGGGGACGATGCTGCCCCTGGGGGACGCCCCCATCGTCATCGGGCGCTCCCCGGCCTGCACCCTGGTCCTCGAGGACGAGTACGCGTCCAGCCGCCACGCCGCGTTGAGCCCCCAGGCCGACGGGTGGTGGATCGAAGACCTCTCCAGCAGGAACGGCACGTTCATCGACGACGAGCGCCTCACGGGCCCGCACCAGTTGAAGGTGGGCGACGTCATCCGTATCGGCCAGACGACCCTCGAATTGGTTGGGTGAAATGTCCGCACACGCAGTTCAGTTCCACTACGCGGCGCGTTCCGACGTCGGCCTGGTGCGCTCCAACAACCAGGACTCCGGTTACGCGGGCGCCAACCTGCTGGTCCTCGCCGACGGCATGGGCGGCCCGGCCGGCGGGGACATCGCCTCCTCCGTGGCCCTCGCCCACCTGGTGCCCCTCGACACGGACTCCCACCCGGCGGACTCGATGCTGCCGCTGCTGCGCGAGGCGCTCATGGACGCCCACGAAGAGCTCACCGACCGCTCGAGCCGGGACCGCGACCTGGAGGGGCTGGGCACCACGTGCATCGCCCTCATGCGCAGCGGCAACCGGCTGGCGATGGTCCACATCGGCGACTCGCGCGCCTACGTGCTGCGCGGGGACACCCTCACGCAGGTCACCACCGACCACTCCTTCGTGCAGTACCTGGTCGACACGGGCCAGATCACGCCCGAGGAGGCCGAGCACCACCCCAACCGCAACGTCGTGCTGAAGATCCTCGGCGACGCCCAGGCGGACGTCTCCCCCGACGAGACCGTGCGCGAGGCGGTGGTCGGCGACCGGTGGATGCTGTGCTCCGACGGGTTGTCGGGCCTGGTCTCCCCCGAGACCATCGGCCAGGTCATGGCCGAGCGCGAGGATCCGGGCGAGTGCGCGGAGGAGCTCATCGACCTCGCCCTGCGAGGCGGCGGCACCGACAACATCACGTGCGTCATCGCCGACATCGTCCCGGCCGGCAAGTTCCCGCCCGCGCCGCCCGAGATCGTGGGCGCGGCCGCGGCCGACCGCCACGCGAAGTCCCGGGGCGGCAAGGGCGCTGCGGCGCGCGCAGCGGGACTGGGCTCCCACGCGGTGGGCCTGGACGACGAGGACGACGAGGCGGAGGGCCGCGGCCGCTCGGCCTGGTGGACGCCCGTTTTCGTGTCGCTGGTGACGGTGCTGGTCGCCGCGGCGGGCTGGTTGTCGTGGGCGTGGAGCCAGAGCCAGTACTACGCCATCGGCCAGGACGGCTACGTCGTCATCCACCAGGGGATCCCCCAGTCCATCGGGCCGTGGAAGCTCTCCCACGCCATCGAGGTCACCGAGGTCAGCCTGGCCGAACTCACTCCCGTCGACCAGCAGCGCCTCACCTCGCCGGTGATGCGCTCCTCCCGGGCCGCCATCGACGAGTACCTGGCCGGCCTGCGGCGCACCGCTGAGGACGCGCGCGCCGCCCAGGACGCCCACACCGCCCAGTCGGGCCAGCCCCAGTCCGGTGGGCCCCAGTCGGGCACGCCGCCCCAGACGGACGGCGCCGCCCAGAGCGGCGACGGAGGCGCGTCCTGATGGCAACGGTGTCGATCGCCCCCGCCCGCTCGCGCAGGCTCGTGGAGGTCCTCCTCCTGCTCCTGGCGCTCGCCGTCGGCGTCGGCGGCTACGTCCTGGCCTCGTTGAACTACACGGGCGCACTGCCCGCGAACCTGTTCACCCACGTGGCCGTCCTGGTCGTGCTCGCGGTCATCGCCGAGGTCGGCGTCCACTTCCTGGCCCCCTACGCGGACCCCGTGATCCTGCCGGTCGCCGTCGCCCTGACGGGGCTGGGGCTGGCCATGATCTACAGGCTCGACCTGTCCTACGAGCGCCTCGGCGGGGAGACCGTCGGCATGCGCCAGGGCGTTTACGTCGCCGCCTCCATCGTCCTGGCGGCGCTCTTCCTGACCGCGGTGCGCGACCACCGGAGGCTGCGGCGCTACACCTACACCTTCGGCGCCCTGTCGCTGGTGCTGCTGCTGCTGCCGATGATCCCGGGCCTGGGCACCGAGACCTACGGCGCCCGCGTGTGGATACGCCTGGGGCCCATGAGCCTGCAGCCCGGCGAGCTGGTCAAGATCACCCTCGCCCTGTTCTTCGCCGGCTACCTGGTGACCAACCGGGACAATCTGGCCATCGGGGGCCGCAAGCTCCTCGGCCTGCGGCTGCCGCGCGGGCGCGACCTGGGCCCCATCATGGTCGTGTGGCTGATCGGCATCGCGATCCTGGTCCTCCAGCGCGATCTGGGGACCTCCCTGCTGTTCTTCAGCCTCTTCGTCGCCACCCTCTACGTGGCGACGAACCGCCCGTCCTGGCTGCTCATCGGCTTCGTCCTCTTCGTCCCCGCCGTCGCGGTGGCGGTGAAGGCGTTCCCGCACGTCGCGAACCGTTTCAACGTGTGGCTCAACGCACTCGACCCCGACGTGTACTCGGCGACGGGCGGCTCCTACCAGGTCGTCCAGGGGCTCTTCGGGCAGGCCTCGGGCGGGCTCATGGGCTCCGGGTGGGGCCGCGGGTACCCGCAGCTGGTCCCCCTGGCCAACTCCGACTTCATCCTCTCGTCCTTCGCCGAGGAACTGGGCCTGACCGGGATGGCGGCGATCCTGGTCCTCTACCTGGTCCTCATCCAGCGCGGCCTGCGGGCCGCCGTCACCGTCCGCGACGGATTCGGGAAACTGCTGGCCACCGGCCTGAGCTTCTCGCTGGCCATCCAGTTGTTCGTCGTCCTGGGCGGCATCACCCGGCTGATCCCGTTGACCGGTCTGACGGCGCCGTTCCTGGCGGCGGGGGGCTCGTCCATGGTGTCCTCGTGGCTCACCGTCGCCCTGCTGATCCGCGTGTCCGACGCCGCGCGCCGCCCCGCCTCGACCCCCGCGCCGTGGAACTCGGGGGTCCATGAGCCCATGAAAGCAGGTGACGCCCAGTGAACAACCAGATCCGGCGGATCTTCATCGTCGTCCTCATCATGTTCGCACTGCTGGGCGCGGGCATGACGAACACGCAGTTCGTGGCCGCCCCCGCCCTCAACGCCGACGAGCGCAACCAGCGCACCATCCTGCACTCCGCCGAGATCGACCGCGGCCCGATCATCGTCAACGGGAGCGCGGTCGCCTCGTCCACCAAGCAGGACGGCAGCCAGCGCTTCGAGCGCTCCTACTCCCAGGGCCCCCTCTACGCGTCCGTGACCGGCTACTTCTCCTCCGTGATCTCCCAGTCGACGGGGCTCGAGTCGGCGGCCGAGGAAGTGCTCGACGGGCAGTCCCAGTCCCTGTTCGCCCAGCGCCTGCGCAACCTGTTCACCGGGGCGGGCCGCCAGGGCGGCGGCGTCGTGCTGACCCTTGACGACAAGATGCAGCAGGTCGCGGCCGAGCGGCTCGGCGACCGACGCGGGGCGGTCGTGGCCCTCAACGCGAAGACGGGGGCCGTCCTGGCCCTGTACTCCTCGCCCAGCTACGACCCGAACTCGTTGGCGGTCTTCGACTCCCAGTCCGTGAACGACGCCTACGGGGCCCTCCTGGCCGACCCGAACAGGCCCCTGGTGAACAGGGCCATCGGCGGGGACCGCTACGCCCCCGGGTCCACGTTCAAGATCCTCACCGCGGTCGCCCTGCTGGAGAACGGGATCGCCACTCCGGACACGCGGATGGACTCCCCTGTCTCCACGACCCTGCCCGGCTCGTCCACCCAGGTGGAGAACATCGAGTCCTCACAGTGCGGCGACGGGAAGCCGACGCTCACCGAGGCCTTCGCGCGCTCGTGCAACACGACTTTCGTGCTCGCCTCCAAGTCGCTGACGAACCAGCAGCTCTCCGACGTGGCGAAGCGTTTCGGCTTCGGCACGGAGCAGGCCATCCCCCTGCCCGTGACCCCCTCCGTCTTCCCCTCCGACACCGACGCCGCGCAGCTGGCGATGAGCTCCATCGGCCAGTACACCGTGCAGGCGACGCCCCTGCAGATGGCCGAGGTGGCCCAGGCCGTCGCGAACAAGGGGACCATGATGGCGCCCTACTTGATCGACCAGGTCGTGGACGCCGACCTGCAGACCCGTTCGACCACGGAGCCCGCGCAGCTGGGCAAACCGGTCACTCCTGAGATCGCGAACCAGGTCACTGCGATGATGCGGGCCGTTGTCTCGCAGCCCTACGGCTCGGGCTCGTCGATGGCGATCCCGAACGTCGCGGTCGCCGCGAAGACCGGCACCGCGGAAACCGGCAACGGCGCGCGCGCGAACGCCTGGGCCGTGGGCTTCGCGCCCGCGGACGACCCGCAGATCGCTTTCGCCGTCGTCGTCGAGGGCGATGAGGCGGAGCCGACGCCGCACGGCGGCACCGTCGCGGGCCCCATCGCCCGCGCGCTCCTGGAAGCGGGGCTCCAGTGACCCCCATTCAGAAGATGACATCCGGCGCGGGGCGCGTCCTCGGCGGCCGCTACACCCTGCTCACCCCCATCGCCCAGGGCGGCATGGGCGAGGTCTGGAAGGCGCGCGACCGCGTCAGCGGCCACATCGTCGCCGCGAAGGTGCTGCGCCCGGAGCTCAGCGGCGAGGAGCTGTCCTTGTCGCGCCTGCGCCTCGAGGCGCGCAATTCAATGAGCATCTCCCACCCGAACATCGCGAACGTGCAGGACTCCGGCGAGGAGGACGGCATCGGGTGGATCATCATGGAGCTGGTGGAGGGGTTCCCCCTCACCGACTACCTGCGCGGCGGGGCCCGCTTGGCCCCCGAGTACCTCATGCCGGTGCTCGTGCAGGTCGCGATGGCACTGGGGGCCGCCTCGCGCGCTGGCGTCGTCCACCGCGACATCAAGCCCGCGAACATCCTCGTGCGCCCCGACGGCGTGGTCAAACTCACCGATTTCGGTATTTCGCGCGCGACCGGCCAGGTGAACCTGACCGCTGTGGGGATGGTCATGGGTACCGCCCAGTACCTGCCGCCCGAACAGGCGATGGGCGAGGTGGCCACCCCCATCGGCGACCTCTACGCCCTGGGGGTCATCGCCTATGAGGCGGCCACGGGCAAACGCCCCTTCACGGGCGAGACCCAGGTGGACATCGCCTTCGCCCACGTCAACGACCCCGTGCCGCCCCTGCCGGACTTCGTGCCCGAGCCCCTGGCGGACGTGATCCTGCACCTGCTGGAGAAGGATCCCGCCAAGCGCCCCGAGTCCGGTTCCGCCGCCGTCCGCGAGCTGGCCGGCGCGGCGAAGGCGATGGGCATCCCGGTGACCCCCACTCCGCTGCCGCCGCCGAGGTCCGTGTCCCGGTCCAACGCCCCGCGCACCCCGGTCCAGCCCTCCGTCCCCATCGTGGCCCCTGTGCGCCACAAGCCGAGGCGGACGCTGCCCGAGGAGCTGCTGCGCCCGCCGGAGGGCCTCGTCGCGCGCCCACGGCCCGCATCGGACCCGCAGGTGCGTATCTTCGACGAGGTGGACCCCGCGCCCCCGTCGTCCGGCCCGCCCCAGATGCTCTCGCAGCAGCTGCCCGCAGCGGCCCCCATGCCGATGCGCACCCCCCTTCCCCCGGCCGTCAGCCAGGGCGCGGCG
>ERZ773042.501-NODE-501-length-26806-cov-50.679676_pt1 | contig 26806 bp, 18 predicted proteins | sample MGYA00511664_ERZ773042 | MGnify/ENA primary metagenome ERZ773042 (study PRJEB29015, sample SAMEA2737984) | human oral metagenome | biome: human oral; feature: human-associated habitat; material: dental | place: China | collected 2036 ... | reverse complement strand
CTATCCCTGCTCGAAGGGCAGGCCGGTGTGCCAACCTAACGTCTGAGCGTTACAGCCTAAATGTATGTGTTTGCGCCTAGAACCCTGCGGTCCGCAGGATGGCCGCAGTCGCGATGGCACCCTCACGAAGAATGTGTGGCTCCGTGCCCGTGCAGTCCACGATGGTCGAGGCGACGGCGATGGGGGCAAGGCCCGCGTCAAGCGTGAGGTCGGACATCTTGACCAGACGTCCCTCGACGTCAGAGGCGCTCGTGGCAGAGGCGGCCCCGTGCGTGTTTGCGCTTGTCGTGGCGAGAGGCACGCCCAGCTCACGCGCTATGTCACGCACGAGCCTAGAGTCGGGGCAGCGCAGGGCGATGGTGACAAGGGCAGGAGCGTCACCGGCGTCACCTCTCGCAACGACTCGACGCAGCGAATACTCATCTGGCACAAGGGCGCTTGCCTCTACGACCAGCGTGAGCGCCCCTGGCCAGTATCTCTTGGCTAGGGCCTGTGCCCATGCGGGGACATTGCGACCGTAGAGGTTGAGATCACGCGCGTCGGCCACAAGCCAAGGCAGGGTCTGCGCGCGGTTGCGCCCCTTGATGTCAAAGATGCGCTCCAAGCCAGGATTTCCCGGAATCGCAGCACAGCTTATGCCATAGACAGAATCGGTCGGAATGACCACGACACCGCCTTCCAGAAGGAGTTTGGCAACGTCGCGCACGACGATGGCGCTCGGCTTCTCCTGGCTCACGGTGATGACCTTATCGGTCTCGACGAGCGTTCCCCCGTCGGCGAGGTCGCCCTCACGCACGGCAACGAGCACGCGCGGCCTGTGGGTAAGGTCATCTCGCACCTCGATGCGAGCCCAGCCACCCTGCTCGTGGCAGAGCTGTGCGGCAGTACCCACGTTGGTCTCGAAGAGCTCACAGACGAACATGCCGCCCGCGCGAAGCGCCTGCGGCGCCAGCTTCAAAAGACGGCGAAACACGTCCAGACCGTCCGCTCCCCCATCGAGCGCCAAACCAGGTTCGAAGCCCGCAACCTCGTAGGGCAGGGTTGACAGCACGGCACTCGGGATATAGGGAGGATTGGACACGAGCAAGTCGAAGGTACCCATGAGTCCCTCGTCTACGCCAGAAGCAAGGTCACACTCCACGACGTCAATCGCCCTCGCAAGACCCAGAGCATCGCGATTGCGCATGGCAAGGCTCACGGCAAGCTGCGAGACATCGGTTGTTGTCACGTGCACGCCCGGCCGCTCCGAGGCGATGGAGCAACAGATGCAGCCGGTGCCACAGCCAATCTCGAGCACCTGGGCACCGTGACCTGCAGCCTTGGCCGCATCCACGCCGAGAAGCGCCGCATCCACCAGGATCTCGGTCTCTGGCCTCGGAATGAGCACTCCCCTCTCGCAGCGCAGTATAATATGGCGAAAGGGCATCTCGCCCGTCACGTATTGCAGGGGCTCTCCGCGCCCACGGCGCAGCACGCCATCGTGCATGGCGGCAAGTTCCTTGGGCGTGAGAACGCGACCGAAGCCGGTGTAGATCTCGATGCGCGAGAGGCCGCAGGCATTGCTGATGAGCCACTCCGCCGAGAGGCGCGGGTGTTCGTCACCCTTCTCTGCAAGGTAGCCTCGCGTCCAGTCGAGGATGCGTTTGACGGTCCAAGTCTCCTCTGCCATGATGCCTCCCAATGAGCTGGGCCCTCTGCGCTCCTATGTGGCGGCCATGGGCACCCCCTGCAGGTATGACCGGAGCCGTGTGCCCCTGCCCGTGCGCACAGGTCAGACTCAGACGGCCTTGGCCAGCTTATCCGCACGGTCGGCCGCTGCCAGGGCGTCGATCACGGAGGGTAGGGTATCGCCCAGGAGCACGCCGTTGTAGGTGCCATTGAAACCGATGCGATGGTCGGTCACGCGATCCTGCGGCTGGTTGTAGGTACGGATCTTCTCGGAGCGGTTGCCATGGCCTATCTGCGCGAGGCGATTTGCCCCCTGCTCTGCCTGTTGCTTCTCAAGCTCCATCTCGTAGAGGCGGGCACGAAGCATCTGCATGCAGACCTCTCGATTCTGTATCTGCGAGCGCTGTTCCTGCGACTGCACCACCGTGTTTGTGGGCAGGTGCGTGATGCGCACGGCCGAGTAGGTCGTATTGACGCCCTGGCCACCGGGGCCTGACGCGCAGTAGGTATCGATGCGCAGGTCCTCCTGGTTGATCTGGATGTCGATCTCGTCTGCTTCGGGGAGCACGGCGACGGTGGCCGTTGAGGTCTGGATGCGGCCCTGGCTCTCGGTCTTGGGGATGCGCTGCACGCGATGGACACCGCTCTCGTACTTCATAACGGAATATACCTTGTCTCCCATGAGCTTGAACTCGATGGTCTTGTACCCCCCTGCCTCGGACGGGCTCGCCGAGAGGACCTCGACCTTCCACTTGCGCGCCTGCGCAAGGCGACCGTACATGTCAAAGAGGTCACCCGCGAAGATGGCCGCCTCGTCGCCGCCCACGCCGGCGCGAATCTCGACGATGGTGTCCTTCTCGTCGTTGGGATCCCCGGGGATGAGCATGACCTTGATCTCGTCTTCGAGAGCAGGTAGTTTCTCCTCGTTTTCTGAGATATCCTGCTGCAGCATCTCCTTCTCCTCTGAGTCGGAGGCCTCGTGCAGCATCTCCTTCGCGGCATCGATGTCATTGAGAGCACCGAGGTACTCGCGAGCCTTGGCCACGAGCTCAGCCTGACTGGCATGCTCCTTGGCAATGCGTGCATATTCCTTGGGATCGGCGACGACCCCTGGGTCCATCATCTTCTTCTCGAGCTCCTCGTACGCAGCGATGAGCCTCTCTAGCTTGTCACGCATGGTTGTCTCCTCGCACTGGTCAGCTTTGCCAGTCTACCACGCACAAGCGCGCTTCATGCATGAGGGCAAGTGGAACATGCCGCGTTCACGGCATGACCGGGCATGTCCCAGAGCCTCGGCGCACCCTGACCGCTGCCATTTCGCATCAGTCCCGCGCGTCTCTCTGGTAAAATGATCTGTAATGGTCATGGATACCATTGACAGGTGCTTGACCCGATCGATAGCGGAGTAAAGGGAGCGAACATGTTCTGTCCTAACTGCGGAGCTCAATTGGAAGACGGTGCCACGTTCTGCACGCACTGCATAACGGAGATAAAGCCACGGCAAAACCCGACGCCAACACCAGCCCAAGCGGGCGCTGCTCCACAGGCTCCTATGGGGCAACCGAGCGCAGGGCATGAGGCTCCTACGGCCCAGGGACCCATGTGGACGCCTACGGCGCAGTTTGGCACAGGCGTCCAAGGCACGCCAGCCCAAGCGGGCGCACAGACAGGCACGGCCCAGACGGGCATGTGGGCGCAGGGACCCACGACTACGCCGAGCAACACGGGGGCGCCCGCAACCACGCCGGGCAGCGGGGCACAGGCCAGCCCAGGCGCACCGGCGCAACCCAGCCCGTGGCCGCAGCCGAGCGCGGGCACAGGCCCAAAGCCGCAGGGCCCCTCAAGAATGGGTCCGCAGGCCACCACAGTCCCACCTGAGACAGGTGCGCGGGGAGCCACAACTCCGAAAGCCCCCTCGAGCACAGGCACACAACCAGACACAAAAGCCCAGACAAACGCAAATGAAGCACGGCCGAGTGCAAGCACTGAAGACCAGCCAAGTCCCTGGAGGCCCGCGCCCAAGACACGATCGAACGCCCTGACACAGGAGCGGAAAGCGCATTCATCTCTAAGTGCGTCCACGTCAGAGTCAGACGCCGATTCTCATGACATGCAGGAGCGAAAGGCCCCGTGGAGACCTGCCCCTAAGACGCCGATGAGTGCTCGGGCATGGGGTACACAGGCGCAGCCGGGCGCGGACGCAAGTCAAAAGGCACAGCCGCAACCAAGCCCATGGGCGCAGGCAGGAGCAGACACAGGTCCAAAGACAGAGGCACAGGCACGCCCCTGGGCGCAACCAGGCGCAAGCGCGCAGGCTCCCTCGAGCCTGAGCCCACATACCAGCACGACCCAGCCCTCAGGCACAGATGACCAAGCGATCGCGGCTCCGAAAGCCGAGCCAGACACGGGTACACAGGATGCGCAGACGCACGCAAACGAGTGGATGTCAACGCCCATAGCACGACCTGGCTCAAAGACGCGAGACACACAGGCCCAACCGCCCACGGCCGCGCAGTCAAGTACCAGCCCCACGGGCGCGCAGACACGGCCAGGAGCGGGCACCCAAGCAGCGCAAACACCCACCATGAAGCTGCCGCAGGACTCGCCCACCCCGGACCAAGCTACACCCTTTGGTACGCCGACGCAGTCCACATGGCAACCGACGTCTTCCCTCCCCGACCAGGCCATGCCAACCAGCATGCCATCCACAACCAGCATGCCATCCAAGGATACGAACGCGCAGACGCGCAAGAGGGGACGCGGTTCCCTCCTTGTGGCGGCACTCGCGCTCGTCGCCGTCATAGCTGCAGTCTGGTTTTTCGTTCTCCCCGCCATCTCCGGAACCGCGGCCAACGCCAAGATCTCGCAAGTGCTTACGGGAAGCGGCGACGTTAGTGCCGTCCTGCCAAACGCGATCTGCAAAAACGTTTCCGGGAACCAGCCCATGTACTTCTCGAACGAAGCGATGGCTCAGTTTATCACCAACAAGGCCAATGGCCTCGAGCGCCAAGCACCAAAGGATCTCGACGGGCTCCTGCAACTGAGCGACCAAGAGCTTGACCAGCTCAATGGACAGTGGGCCCTTGCCAACTTCGATTACCGCAGTTCAAGCTCATCTACTCTCTCCGCATCGAGCACGGGCATCGTCGCATACATGACTGTCGTGAAGACCAGTGGACTCACAAGCCAGCAGCTTGTTGATACGATCCAGAAGTCCGGCCTCGACTTCGACCACGCGGGCGCGGTCGGGCTCACGGCAATTGACTTGCAGCGCTTTATCGATTCCACCTCCAAGACCTCTTCCAGCAGCAATGAGCGCGAGCTCGGCCTCAACTCGGCTATTGAAAATTACAAAATCTCCAGCTACACGAAGGCAAAGGGCTTCCACACAGCCTCGTTTATGGGCCGCGCAAGCATGGGGTGGGCCGTCTCGATAGAGTACGACAACTACAGCATCATCGTACTCTTAAGTGGCACACCTGAGGCTATTCAGGAGAGCAGCGACCTCAAGGGCTTCGCCGACCTGTACAACTCGATGCAGTCTGATTACTACGTGCGCTAGAGCACGAAAAGCGGGCCGATGCTGCAAGCCACAGACATATGCAAGGGCTACGGGGAGCGCCTGGTCTTAGATCAGGTCTCCCTTTCCTTTGCAGACACCGGTCTCGTCTGCATCTTGGGACGCTCGGGCTGCGGCAAGACAACGCTCCTCAATATCTTGGGTGGCCTCGAGGGCGACTTTGAGGGAGAACTCGAAATCGACGGCAGGTCCACGAGGGGCTTTCTCGAGACGGACTGGGACAGGTACAGGGGACAAGACGTCGGCTTCGTGTTTCAAGACGCGTCTCTCATCGGCTATCTGAGCGTAGGTGACAACATACGCTGCGCCCTCGACCTCAAAAACATCAGCAGTCCTGAGGTCGAGGGTCCTGTCGGCGGTGATCCAGACGCAGCTGTGGCCCAGGCGCTCGAGGCTGTCGGTCTGGGAGACTTTCAGGACAGAATGCCCAGCGAGCTCTCGGGCGGGGAGACCCAGCGCGTCGCCATCGCCCGGGCCATAGTCAAGGGTCCGCGTATCCTGCTCGCAGACGAACCTACAGGTTCGCTTGACCTCTCGAGCGGGGAGGACGTTATGTGCACCCTCTCCACCATCGCCCAAGACTGTCTCGTCGTTATCGTGACGCATGACCAGGGGCTTGCCGAGCGCTACGCCAATCGCATCATCAGGCTGGGAGAGGGCACGGTCGAGAGCGACCTGACTCGATCCGGGCCAGTGTCTGACGCCTGCGGGTCGTGCGCGGCAAAGGCTGACGACGCAGGTGATGGGGGCCTTGGAGGTCTAAGGCGCCCGAGGCATCCGGGGCACGCTGGCATGTTTGCCCGTCTCATACGACAGCACCTGGGTAACAAGCTCCAACGCGCGCTCATCACGCTACTCGTCGCAACCATAGGCATCACGGGCACGGGCCTGACCTTTGCCGTCCAGAGCGGGGCACACGCCTACATGGACCGCATAGGCATCGCCTCCTTAGCCAGCAACCCGCTGGTCCTCAGGCAGAACGGCACGCAGGCGTCGCTCGTGGGCGTCGCGCTCAGTGCCCTTGACACGCTCCATGGCAACAACCAGCAAGGCGGTGATGCCCCCAGCGAGGTGACGCTCAGCCATGTGGCCCAGAAGGTTGCGGCGACAGCCCTCGCGCACAGCAAGAAGAGCGACCTCGAGCAGTTCATGCGCTACGTGGACTCAGACCGTTCGCACATCCGGCAGAATGCCTATGACGTCCAGCGCCACTATGACGTCGGCATCAACCTCTATGACGCCAACGGTAGGCAGATCGTCCAGGATGGCAGGGTAACCATCCTCGACAACCTCTCGCTTGATCACATCTTTGGCAAGGATGGTGAGAGGGCCGTCTCGGACATCCTGCCTGACGCAGCGTCGCTGCTGCGCGAGATCCCCTACAACGAGGAAACGGGCACCAGTCCCTACGAGGTCATGGCCGGCCACATGCCCAACTCCTACGACGAAGCCGTCATCATCTGCGACCATGACGGACGCGTGTCCGACTACTTCGCCTATGCCACTGGCTTGGCAGACCTCGAGGGCATCCGCGAGGTGTCCGTTGACCTTATGATGGGCAAGGATGTCCGCATCCCGGGCCTTGATGACGCTTATTCCTTCGAGAGGCTGTTGGGACTCGAGTTTGGCATCGTGCCCCAGAGCGACTACTACTACAAGGGTGACGGAGGCTGGGACCTTGCCAATGGCAACGCCAGGCGCATGAAGGACGTCCTCGCAAGCGCCCCGAAACTCAGGATCGTCGGCGTCGTACGTGCGTCTGACAAGATAGCCAGTGTCCCCGAGGTAGGCGCCATAGGCTACAGTTCCGAGCTCATCCCATGGGTCATAGATCACAACAGCTCGAGCGAGATAGCGCGTCAGCAGGCGGGCAGCCCCAACGTGGACGTCTTCACCGGAGTGGACTTCGCGTCCGAGTCGAGGGGTTCCAACCGCGCGATGGAGGCAGAGCGTACCAGAAATGCGCTCCTCTCGGCCATCGACAGCTCCCTGCTCTCGCAAAGAAAGCTCGACTACCTCAAGAGTCTCAATGACGAGCAGGTCATGGCCTTGGGCGATCGCTTTAAGGACTACTTTGACGCCTCAGGCAGACTCTATGTGTCGCAGGATGACGTGCGCAAGGTCGCCGCGCTTCCTGACGACCAGTTCACGGCCATCATCGAGTCATATGCACCCGCAACCCTGAATCATGCCTATCAAGAGAACATGGACAAGCTCGGTGTGGCCGACTTACACGAACCGACATCAATCCAGATCTTCCCATCGAGCGTGGAGGGGCGCGAGCAAATCATCAGGGAGCTTGACTCCTATAACGCCACCCTCGCAGACGGTGAGGCACCCGTGACCTATGCCAGCCTCAACCAAGCCGAGGTCGATCAGGTAACGAGCGTCATCAGCCTCGTGAGCTGGGCACTGATCATCCTCATGATCTTGGCCTTGGGACTGAGCGCCATCATGATCTTTTCGGTGACATCCGTGGCTGTCATCGAACGGCGCCGAGAGATCGGCACCCTGCGCGCGCTGGGAGCATCGAGGCGTGATGTCGTCTTACTGTTCTGCTGGGAAAACGTAACCGTGGGGATGTGCGCGGGCATCCTCGGCGCACTCTTTGCCCTGTTGCTGTCTGTCCCGCTGTCCCTCGTCGTCCAAAGTCTGACGAAAGAGGCAGCCCTGGTATCCCCCTCACCGCTTATCATCCCCGTCTCGGTAGTAGTGGGGATGACGTTAAGTCTCGTCTCGGGCCTTACGCCCACCTTGCGTGCGACACAAACGGACCCTGCCCACGCGCTCAGACAGGGCTGACGCACGGGACTGACCTGAGTTCACCTACAACTCGCCGAGGATCCACCCGAGAAGCTTACCTCTCCGAGCAAACTCCAGGCAAAGTTCCCGGGCGGCAGCCCTTGGACTGCCGCCCGGGAATTCATGGCTACTCTGCGGAGGTCTCCTCAACGGGCGCGACCTCGGTCGTCGCCTCGGCAGCCTCCGCAGCTCCGGTCTCGGGTGCCTCGGGTGCCTTGGCAGCGTCCGCCTCAACAGCCTTGGCCTCAGACCTCTTGGCGTACTCAGCGGCACGCTTGGCCTTCTCGGCAGCCTTGGCCTCCTTGGCGGCCTTCTTCGCGGCAGCAGCCTCGGCAGCCTTCGCGGCCTTCTCGGCCTTGGCCTCCTGGGCCCTCTTGAGCTGGGCTGCGGCGGCACCACCAAACTTGTCAGAGAAGCGCTGGACACGCCCACCGGTGTCAACGAGCTTCTGCTGGCCGGTATAGAAGGGATGGCACTTGTCACAGAGATCTATGGTCATCTCGCTCTTCGTGGAACGGGTGACCCACGTGTTGCCGCAGGTGCAACGAACGGTGCATTCCACATACTTGGGATGGATACCTTGCTTCATGTTGGAACTCCCTTGGTTGGCCTGGTTTCCGACCAGGCGAGGATGGTACGCCCTTGGGGCCTTCCCACGGGCTTCGAGCCGTATCACTGTATCAGATTTGTTCGCTCATGCCGATGCAGACGTAGTCAGATTGTGAAGACGGGGTGCAGAGCGCTAAGCTAGACGCGAAACGGAAGCGTTCTTGATCACCTGGCGCCGGCACGTGGCGCCCCGCACTGGTTGGAGACCAGCATGCTTCTCACAGTGGACATTGGCAACACGCAGACGACGCTTGGGCTCTTTAACGAGGCAGGACAGCTCCTGCGTCAGTGGCGCATGGCGTCGGACAAGACCGACACGGCTGACGAGCTGCACGAGAGACTCTTCGGCTACTTTTTGATGCTTGGCCTCGACCTCGCGGACGTGAGGCACGTGGCCATTGCCAGCGTCGTGCCCGTGCTGACACGAGAGTGGCACTACATGCTTGGCCATATCCTCGAGCAAGAGGACGTGCTCACGGTAGATGCGACGCGCGACTGCGGAATCAAGGTCGCCATGCCAGACCCGCGCCAGGTCGGTGCCGACCGCATCGCCAACGCAGTGGCTGCGCGGGCATCCTATGGGGCGCCGGTCATCGTAGTCGACTTTGGAACGGCAACGAACATCGACGTCGTGGATGGGCGCGGTGCCTTTCGGGGAGGTGCCATCATGCCGGGCCTCATGCTCTCGGCACGCGCGCTCTTCTCGCAGGCGGCACGTCTCTCGAGCGTGAGCCTCGTCGTGCCAGCGCACGCCTTGGGCACCGACACCGAGACGGCCGTGCAGTCAGGGATAGTGATAGGTGCGGCAGCGCAGGCGGAGGGTCTTGTCAGGCGCATCGTAGATGAGCTAAGAGCGGAGGATCCCGGACTGAGCAAGGTGCCAATCGTGGGCACTGGGGGCCTCGTGCGGGAGATCGCGCGGGCGACAAATCTGTTTGATGCCCTCGATCCTGACCTCACCGTACGGGGCATCTACCAGATATGGGAGCATCGCTCCAAGAAACGCGAGGGCTAGGCTGGTAGGGGTACACGGCAGGCCCTGTCCACCCGGTCACACCTAAACCGCTGCCACCGCACCCATCGCGACCCTCGCTACTCCTCCTGCCAATCGAGCTCACCCAGCTCGGAGACCACATGGCCCACACGCTCCTCTGGAGCATAGACGGGAACGCCCGCATGCATCAGGAAGCGCACCGGATCATGCAGGAGATCCTCCATCGGTACGAGGACGTAGTCCCTCTCGCCCAGATGCGGATGGGGCAGCGTGAGCCTCTTGCCCGCATGCTGCTCCCCCTCGACGAAGACGAGGTCACAGTCAATGGTGCGAGGCCCGTGACCGGCGAGCTTGGGATCGCGCACACGCTTGAGCTCATCCTCCACGCCAAGCAGGGCATCGAGCAGCACGAGCGGATGGAGCTCCGTGCGAATCTCCGCCACGGCGTTGGCAACCGGCGTCGCGATGTTGTAGGCCGGCTCGGTCTCGTACGCACGGCTCACCAGAACAACCCGGGTAAGCGGAATCTTGTTGATGAGCTTGACCGCATGGGTAAGGTTACCCACGCGGTCACCAACGTTCGACCCAAGTGACACGAAGGCCTGACGCGCGTCGGCCTTGGCGACAGACCAGTAGCCATTGATGGCCTGCACCGTCGCCGCAACGTCATGCACACGCACGATACGTGAGCCGTCCTCTATGGCAGAGAGGCACATGCCGACGCTGGCCGCATCCCGCTCCCGTGCCTCCCGGATGCCCGACACCGCACCGACCGAGCGCTTGCGCGAGAGGGCGGTGATGACCGGATAGCCCATGGAGACGAGCTTTCTCGTGGCTCGCTCGATGACGATGTCCTCATCGGCAGACTTGTCAAAGCCAGGACCAGGATCTATACAGATGCGATCGTGACTCACGCCGGCACGCATGAGCGTGCGGGCCTGGTCGCCCAGAAAGCCCATGACCTCACGCATGAGAGGGGCCTCCTCGGGCAGGGTGAAGCGGCGCGTGCTGGTGGGTACCGTGCGCGGCTGTACCGGGCGACGCGAACGGAGGCGCGGAGAGTCGAGCGTCACGGAACGACGGGTACTCACGCCCCTGATCTTGCTCCAATGCATGATGATGCAGCCGCAGTTCGACTCGGCCGCCACGCGCGCCATCGCAGGATCACTAAAGCCCGAGACGTCGTTGATGATGGAGACACCAAGACGCACCGCAATCTTGGCGATGGCGGCATGACGGGTGTCAATGGACACGATCGCCGTGGGAGCCTCCGCGAGGATACCGCGGATGACGGGAATGACGCGATTGCCCTCCTCCTCGGGGTCTACGGGCGTATGACCCGGACGCGTTGACTCACCGCCCACGTCGATGATATCGGCGCCCTCATCGAGCATCTGGAGCGCCCGGGCAATGGCCGCCTGGGGATCGAGGTTCTCCCCACCATCCGAGAAGGAATCTGGCGTGACGTTAAGGATGCCCATGACGCGCGGACGCGTCAGTGACAGCTCATGTCTGCCACAGCACCAGATTGAGTAATCCTCTCGAAGCATGGGTCGAACCTCCCGGGGCAAGGATGCCGCGCACCGTGCACAACAGCACAATTGTCTCACTGATTGTAGCTTCTTACACCCCTATCGCAAAATCACGATGCCCCGGACCACCTCACGCCCATTCGACGTGAGCCAAGCACGCATGCCCGTCACTACCAATCGAACGCCCCTGCGATGTCACAGTCGCACACGAGGTCTGCCCGACCATCCTGCGGGGTTCCCCCCATGTTGCATATCACGAGGTCATCCCCAGAGAAGTACTGCACGAGCCCTGCGGCCGGATACACGACGAGCGACGTCCCGCCGATGATTAGCATGTCACAGTGCGAGATGGCGTCCACTGCAGCCACGATGTCCCTCTCGTCGAGCGCCTCCTCATAGAGCACCACGTCGGGCTTCACGCGACCGCCACAACTCTCGCAGACAGGCACACCTTCAGTTGACAGCACCCATTCCTGCGAGTAGACGGTACCGCAGTTCTGGCAGACGTTACGGTGCGTTGAGCCATGCAGCTCTATCACGTGCTTGGAGCCCGCCGCCTGGTGCAGGCCATCGATGTTTTGCGTGATGACGGCGCTCAGCTTGCCTTCAGCCTCGAGCTGAGCGAGCTTCTTGTGCGCCTGGTTGGGGCGGGCCTCGGGCGCGCACATCATCTTGCGGTAGAAGTCGAAGAACTCCTCGGGGTGTTGCAGGTAGAAGTGGTGACTCAGCAGCTCCTCGGGCGAGTAGCTAGTCGAGAAGTGCTGGTTGTAGAGGCCGGTGGGGCTCCTGAAGTCGGGTATGCCGCTTGCCGTCGAGACACCCGCACCACCAAAGAAAACCACGTCTTTCGCCCGCTCGACCCTCTCTTTGAGCTGCTTTGCCGCCTCGGCCGCGTTGGTGATCGTCTGTGCCATACCCGCCTCCCGTCATAGCCTTCACTTCCAGTATCCTACCGCGCCTCGAGCGAGCGCGTCGCGGGCATTCGACGGTTTTGCGCAGACGGCAGCTCCCTCGTCGAGGAAATTGGGGAAACTGTAGACAACAAGACCGAGGAAGAGAGGCCTTATCCCATGACAGCACTCGACACCAACATATCGGACTGCGCCCTCGTCTTCGAGGGTGGCGGCTATCGCGGTGCCTATACGGCAGGGTTTGCCCGCGTCCTCCTCGAGCAACAGTTCCACTTCGGCTTCGTGTGCGGTCTCTCTGCGGGGGCAAGCCACACCGTCGATTACACCTCACGCGACCTGCATCGAACACGCGCGGCGTTTCTCGCTCGGAAGCCAGCGGGCGTACAGATTGGCGGCATATGGTCGATCGCCCAAGGCACGGGCCTCTTCAACGCCGATTACCTCTATGCGGGTTGCGTCGAGGATGGCTTTCTGCCCTTTGACTGGAAGACGTTTTGCGCAAACCCCGCTCAGGTTCGCATTCAGACGTTCGAGCGTGACACCGGCAGAACCGTAACGTTTGGCAAAGAGGACATGCCGGATGTCATGACTATGATCAACCTCGTGCGCGCAAGCTCCACCCTGCCGGGCGCCATGAAGCCGCTTCCCGTAAACGGCAGGGTGCTGCTGGACGGTGGTTTGGGCAAGGGGGCCGGCATCCCTGTCAGACTGGCTGAGGAGGCGGGCTACCGACGTTTCTTCTTTGTGGCAACGCGTCCCAAGGGCTATCGCAAGCAACCCCCCACCAAGCGCGAGCTGCGCATGCAGAACCTCGTCTCACGCGACTACCCCTATCTGCGCAACGCCATGCTCACCCGCTGGGAGCGCTACAACGAGGAACTCGCCCGCGTGGAGCGGCTCGCACGAGAGGGGCGCTGCCTCATCGTCTATCCCGACGCCATGCCCGTCGAGAGCGACACGCTGAGCACGGCAAGGCTGACCGAGGCCTACGACCGGGGTCACGCGCAAGGCATGCGCGACCTGCCGATATGGCGCGAGTTTCTCTTTGGGTCCGCCGACGCGGGACCGCATCCCGATCCCGCCGCGATTCAGGCCCAGATCCGCGAGGCGGATGGTGATGACGGATACATCGTCATCGAGCCGTAGGCATGGCCTGTGCGAGAGACCACACACGCAAAGGGATGGAGGACCCTCCCTGATCTCAGACGGTAGGGTATGAGGCCCGGGGTTGCCGCAGGAAAGTCAGGCGCACCCAGACCGTCCCTGTCAACCAGACACGACTTCCCAGCAGAAGGAGACATTGTGAGCGATACGCCCAGTACCCCCACGACCGACTCAGACACCGACGCGCGCGAGCTCACGCTCGTATCGTGGAACGTAAACGGCCTGCGCGCCGTACTCAAGAAGGAGCCAAGCTTTGCCGAGGTCTTCAACTCCTGCTCGGCAGACGTCTTCGCCATCCAAGAGACCAAGCTCCAGGAGGGGCAGGTGGACCTTGACATCCCGGGCTACGTGCAAACCTGGAGCTTCGCCAAGCGCAAGGGCTACTCGGGCACGGCGGTCTTCAGCAGGGAGGAGCCCCTGCAGGTGGTGCGCCAGATAGGATCTCCCGTGGCAGAGGACGAGGGTCGCGTCTGCGCCTTGGAGTTCACAGGCTACTGGTTCGTGAATGTCTACACGCCTAACTCGAAGAACGGTCTGGCTCGCCTCGACGAGCGCATGCTGTGGGACGAACGCTACCGTAGCTTCCTGGCCGGACTCGCCAAAGAAAAGCCGGTCGTGAGCTGTGGGGACTTCAACGTCGCACACGAGGAGATAGACCTCAAGAACCCCGACACCAACCACCAGAACGCTGGCTTCTCGGATCAGGAGCGCGAGGGCTTCACGCGCCTTCTGGACGCTGGCTTCACGGACAGCTTCCGTAAGCTCTATCCCGATCGAGCGGATGCCTACAGCTGGTGGAGCTACCGCATGCGCGCCCGCGAGAGAAACGTGGGTTGGCGCATCGACTACTTCCTTGTGAGCGATGACGCAGCCGGTCGCATTACGGGGGCATCCATACTCGATGATGTCTACGGCAGCGACCACTGTCCCGTGGAGCTACGCATCAGGCTGTAGGGCCGTGGCGCGGGCGCGGGGCGGGCGCTCGACGCGACCGTTCGTGCTCCTCAGGGCGTGGGGCGGCGCAACGAAGGCATGGGTATGCGGGCACGCTCACACGCGACTCAGGGCACGACAGCGCGACGTAGCGCCTCAAGGAAGCTGTCCGCGTCCGTTGTTGCGATGAGCTCCTGCGGAAAGTGCAGGTCCTCAAGCAGGCCGCGCACCCGCCCCAGACGACCAACATCGTAGCTGATGTGGGCATCGGAGCCCGTCGAGACCATGCAGCCAAGCTCGGCCGCCCGACTCGCGATCGCGCGACACGAGGCCGCAGCCTCGGTATGGTTGGCAAGGGTGGCCTCGTTTATCTCGACCATCTTGCCACGCTCTCTAGCAGACATGAGCACGGCGTCAACGTCAAAGGGAACTCCCGATCGTCCCAGATGGCCCAGGATGAGGACCTTTGGGTCCTCGAGCGCCCGTAGGTACATCTCGGTGGTCTTCGCGAGCGTCGCGCCCTTGGTGAAGTCATCGTTGTGAACCGAGGCGATCACGTAGTCACAGTCTTTGAACACGCGCTCCTTGAGCGTGGTGGACTCGGGAAGGAGCTTGCCGTTTATCTCCCGCTCGACCGCAACGTCCCAGCCAAAGAGGTGACCCTCGAGGTCCACGATGTCCGCCTCACAGCCATGCAGCAGGCGTACGCCACACCACTCGCGTGGCCAACAGTGGTAGTTGATGAAGTACTGATGGTCGCGCAGATCATGCACATGCGCCCGCCTCGTGCCTTCGACCTCAGGAAACAACATCGACGAGTAGTGGTCGGTGGAGCCAAGGAGCCCTATGCCGAGCTCGGCGGCAGCCCGGACGTTCTCCTCGACAGTGGAGTAGGCATGACGCGAGTAGATCGTATGCGTATGTGTGTCGCAGCGTATGTGAAGCATGAACGTCCCCCTCGGCTATAGCGCACGGCATCGAGGCGAGGCACCCTGTTCTTGTGCCTCACCGACACCTCCTACGATACAGCAGCAGAGACGTTCGAGATGTCCAACAGACCGACGGTCGCTCCTGCTGCCCCGTACCTGAGTCAGACTGACCCGACGCCAACGGTCTGACCCGACAGCAAGGGGACGTGGAGTAATCGCTAGGGGCTACGTCTAGAAGAGGCTTCGTGAGTTCGCGTGGGTGGGTAGTTGCGTCATCGCCCTGGCGGCGTGGGCGTCACCGCCCTGGTGGGGCGCAGGAGTGTACACAGATCGGCAAAAATGGTCTCTCGGTGCCGTTTCGGGGCATTTGTGTACACTGTTGCGCCGTGGGCTTGGGTTGTGGGTGGCCTTGGGATCACAATAGTGTACACAAATGGGAGGATCGGGCCTCTCCGCACCGGATTGGGGCGTTTGTGTACACTGTTGGGCTGTTGCGCTGTTGTGGACAGACGTGGGGACGCAATAGTGTACACAGATCGCCGAAAACGGCCTCTCAGCGCCGTTTCGGGGCATTTGTGTACACTGTTGCGGCGCGAGTCGCGATACGAATCGCGACTCGATCTGCGCCAGGTAGCACGAGCGCCTTAACCGCCATGGCGTGCCGGCGGCGCCTCCTCGCTGGCCCCTCTCCCTTGGCCGGGAAGACAGGCTCTGAGCGAGTGGCGCCGCTGCTGGGTTGGCATCTTCGCCGAGGCGTCAACCCACACGAACCCCCGAGGGGCCTCTTAGAACCAGGGTTTATCCCCCCACACGTAGGTACGCTGAAAGTCCTCGTCGCTCTTCGTGAGGTAGATGATACCCTCGATCAGCCCACAGAGACCCATAAGGATTGGACCTATCAGGATGACCGCCCCAAAGATGGATATCAGAAGCATGGCGACGCCAGCGCCCGTGTAACCCAGGTAGAACTTGTGGACGCCAAGCCCGCCGAGAAATATCGCCAACAGACCCGCTGCCAACCTGCCCTTCTCGGAATCCGTTCTGCGGACGCTTGCTGTCTGCGTACTTGGCACTGTGAGTACTTGCGTCTGATCATACGATGCCTGCGCAGAGACGGATACTTGCGGGAAACTTTGATCTGCTGCGCTAGGTGACAAGGGAGATCCATGTGGCGAGGGAGACCCATACATAGCCCTACAGTACTGTGCGGGTGTAATTGCGCCCGAAGACAGAAGAAGCTGCTGTATCTTCTTCATGGATTTACGCAGCTCTGTAACTTCTATGCTTAGCCTCGCAAGCTCGTCATCGGTAAGACGCCGCGCCCCTCGTGCCCTATCCTCCGGTATCGCTTTCGCAAGGGCAGTATATGACCCCGTCTCTTTGTTCGTGTTCGCATCTTCGAGCGCATTCTTCGCACCGAGCCCATCAGACTGAGAAACCGCAGTCTCCTCCTCGCCCTTGGTCGCTTCCTCTACGATCCCCCTTTCGACCTCGCCAGCAGTCCGTGTCTCTGTGTAAACCACACCTGTGACGGTCTGGTCAGGGTCGTTAGCAACAACGGTTTTCATGGTTGGTGGCTCGCGAGGTGCCGCAGGAAGTGCCGCGCCTTCGGCGGGAAAGCTGTCGTCTGTGACCGTCGGCATAGCCTCACGGTCCTTCGCAACAGGTATGTACGTAGGAGCCGGCCCCGATGCTGAGACAGGCTTGTCACGAGCGGCTCTTTCTCCCACTGTCTCTGATACCGCACCCTCTACAAGGGAGGGCACAGCTGCGCTTACTTCCGCTACGGGGACTGTTGCCGTAGCGGACACATCGACCTGGGCGAGCGTTGTCGCAACCTGCGCGACATCTGAAGCTGCAACGGGCACAGTAGGGTACGTGTCTGATATCGTGCTCTGTCTTGGGTGGTAAAATGTTGTTGATTGGGTCGCCAGCGTGGTGGTTGGTGCTACCGGCACCACAGGCTGCACGCCAAAGACGGGGTTGCCACACCTAGAGCAAAATCGGGCGTTGGCTGGGAGGGAGTTTCCGCAGCGCGTACAAAACATGGTTCTCCTCCGATCTTTCCAGCCGTGCCTACGGTCAACGTAGGGGCGGGCACGAATACCGAAAGGACTCAAGGAACTAACGGGTGACACTATGTGTGGCATAGTAGCAGAGAGCAACGCTGGCCGGCGGCTATTATGCAGATTGAGGTCATATGGGAATGGCGCCTGTGAAAGTACGTCCAAAACGCGCCGATACAGTGGGCACAGTCGAGTCCCTCGAAATCGGCTCAGCAGCTCATGACACGGAGCGATGGGGTTGGCGTTTTCCTATCTCTGATGTGACATGCTAAATCGAGTGAGCGTACGGCATCGCCTGCCAGGATCTGGTACCGCACGCAGCGAGCTTAAAATCCATGCTCCAAAGGCGCTGCTCCACATCGGGAGGAGCGGCGGCGTCGGATTTCCTACCTCTTGTCTCCCACATACTCGCCCGAGTACTTGGCGTACGCATCCGAGTAGCCAGCCAACCGCAAAGACGAGGCCATGCTCTCTGCCTCTTCCCTATCTCTCCACATGCCTGTCGTAACCACGTACCACTCCTCGTCATTCAGGTTTGACCAATCGGTAGTCAACTCGATGGTCGAGTCGAATCCCTTGGCAGTCATAGATGTGGCACGCTCCATGGCCTCACTTGCCGACTTCGAGGCAAACGTCCATACGCCCCAAAACGGCTCGTGATACCCTGTACGGTATCCTGGGTCTCGCTCGCCTTCGGTAGGGGAGCTCTTTGGTGCACCGCTTGCCGCTGCACCTTGGTCGCTGGCGGAACCTGAACTCTTGCTACCTGCGTTTTCTGATGGGCTACTGCTCGTCAGATCAGCGTCCGAAGGCTGTTCCTGCGAGGGACGTCCTGGGTTGCTCGTGTGAGTTGATCTGGAATCCTGACTACCTGCGTTTCCTGATGGGCTACTGCTCGTCAGATCAGCACCTGAAGACTGTTCCTGCCGCCACCCCACAGAGGCGATGCGGTTGGTGGCAGCTGGCCAGACAAAGAGGTACAGGAGGGACAGGGAGATGGAGAGCACAGAGAAGACGATTGCTACGGTGGCGGCGATCACAGGTCCCCTGCTTCCTCGCCCAGTGCGGTCAGGCTCAGCCCGCTCTGCCTCCGTGCGGACAGAAACGGGACTTGCCGCCTGGGTAGGAAAAGCATAGTCGACGGCGCCACAGGGCACAGAGGGGTCGGTCGATGCCGTAGGATCTACGGATGCTTGTACAGGCTCCTGCACGACCGTCGCGTTGGCCACGGCAGCCCGCTGGCCTTCATCGTCCTGTCTCAACTGTCCGCATGACACGCAAAACTGCGCGTCCCGATCCAATTGTGCTCCGCAGTTTGTGCAAAACTCACCAGTTGCCATGGTCATGCCTCGCTCTCGAGTCGGCGTTGAGCCTAAGCCCCAGGCTCCTTGGACTCACGCCTTCTTCCGCCAAGCAGATACGTCCCCAGAACGTCCCTGTCAATGAGAAGACAGTGCTCGACGACACGCATAAGCACCTTAAGCACCTCGGTCACCCACTATAGCAGAATACGATCAGGTTCCAAACCAAAGGCTTCGGACCTTGGCGCAACCCGCCCCGCAGCCTGGCGGGGGGTTGCTCGAGCGCATTTGCCCAGTTGAGCCTCTTTTCATAGTGCCCCGCAGCCTGGCGGGCGGTTGTCCCACGCCTCCCGAGTGGTAGCGCAACGAAAAAGCGCAGTTTGTACGATCTCGGGAATCGCAGAGTGCGCTTTTGCGTGAGGGGCTGCAGCCAGAATGCGTCTTTCCGTGAGGGCTTGGGGCCAGAGTGCGCCTTTCCGTACGGGGCTGCAGCCAGAATGCGCTTTTCCGTAGAATGCGCTTTTCCTTACCTGGGCAAACGTCGAGCCGCCTCACGCAAAAGCGCATTCTGCGCCGACGGTCTCACGGAAAAACGCACTTTGGCCCGATATGGAGTAAAATGAAGTAGTTCTGCATGTACCACGGCCTGCGTCAACCCGCATGACATGTGTCACACCTCATACTGGAGGGGCATGTCGCAGGGCATAGGCTAACGCTTCTTTGCTTCTAAGTTTGTAGGGAGGGAGGATCTATGGGATCTATGATGTCGTGGCCTGTAACTCGAAGGTCGGCTATTGCACTGGGCGCCATCCTAGCAACGTCGGGGGGCACCCTGCTCGCTGGCTGCTCTCCAAAGGGCACCGCGCCTAAGGGGAATGACGCGAGCGATGCTGATGGCGCCTCAAGGAATGGAGATGTCCCTGCGCAGGGCACACCCGCCGACCCTATGACCACCCGAATCGATTCTACCCTCTCTGCCCTGACACTCGAGCAGAAGATCAACCAGCTCTTCTTCCTTGAGCCCGAGTCAATCTTTCCCGCAAGCCCCGTCGTATCGGCAGGAGACGCGAGTCGTCGGGCACTCACGGAGCATCCAATAGGTGGCATCTGCTATTTTGGTCAGAACCTCAGGGGTCCCGACCAGACTCGCACGATGCTTTCCAGCGTCAGGCAGTACTCGCAGGACGCTGTGGGCCTACCCCCGTTCATCTCGGTCGATGAGGAGGGTGGCACCGTCTCGCGCATAGGGGGCAAGGGTAGCTTCAACATTCCGAACGTAGGCGACATGCGTGATGTCGGCGCTAGCGGCGACACGCACCAGGCCTTCGAGGTCTCGCAGACCATAGCGAAGTACCTCGTTGAGCTTGGCTTCAACTTAGACTTTGCCCCGGTTGCCGACGTCGTCAATGGCTCGGGCCAGACCATGGCCCGGCGCTCGTTTGGCACGGACGCCCAAGCAGTCGCCCAGATGGTCGAGGCGGCCGTACGAGGGTTTACAGAGGGTGGCATCCTATGCTGCGCAAAGCACTTCCCAGGGATCGGCAGTGCGGAGGGCGACCCAGAGGTAGAGCCCATCAGCACGCAAAAGACGATGGAGCAGCTGCAGGCAGAAGAGCTCCTGCCCTTTCGGAGTGCCATCGCGGCAGGCGTACCCTTTGTGATGGTGGGGCACCTGGCATGCCCCAAGCTGACTGGCGACGACACACCCGCCTCGCTCTCGAGGACTATCCAGACGGACATTCTGCGTGCCCAACTAGGATTGGAGGGTATTATCATCACGGACTCCCTCAAGATGGGTGCGATCGGCGACCGATACAATGCCACAGAGCTTGGCGTCAAGGCCCTTGAGGCCGGAGCAGACATGCTTCTGATGACGCCTGACTTCTCAGCCTCATACGAAGGGGTCCTCTCCGCTGTAAGAGATGGGACGCTTAGTGAGGAGAGAATCGACGATTCCCTGAGAAGGATCATCAAGGCAAAGCTTCGCCTGATGGATGCATCCGCATAGGGTGACATGGCTCGGACCCCAAGGGCTAACCCACAGGTGGGGCCTAGGCACGGACGTACGGGGGTGGTTTCATGTATTGCACCAACTGTGGGGCACAGCTTGAAGATGGCACGCTATTCTGCACGCAGTGCGGACGCAGGGCAGACGCTCAGGATGACAGCGCGAACGAGAACGGAGCGGCCACCACCATTGCCTCCCCACCCAGCGCGCAGCCCTCCGTCAGTACCACCCAGGTGGCTACCGCAGCTCCGGTCCAGCCTCCCCTGCCGGCAACCCAAACGTTTGCGCCCCGTAGGGAGACTTCTGGAGGTCTTGCGGCGCAGGGCTTCGAGCCCTACGCGAACCCCGTCTCTGTCAGCCCCGGAAAACGCAGACGGCGCAAAAGCGGAGCCGCAGTGGCCGGACTCACCATCGCTGGTCTGATGGCCGTGACCGCACTCTCGATAGTCATCCTGCACTACTTTGGTGTCTTGGGAGACCCCGCATTTCTGAGATTCCTGCCAACGCGAGCAGATCCTGCCGCACGTACCCAGAGTTCTGGAGGCGCGGAAGGGACCAGCTCCCCAAGAAGCGACCTGGGGACGAAGGCCGCCGTACCCAACGTCACCGGCATGACGCAGGAGCAGGCAAGCTCCGCACTCAGGAGCGCTGGCTTCAACGTCGGCACAGTTACGACGAAGGAGGGAAGCGGATCGGCAAAGGGGGTTGTCCTCACCCAGGCAATCAGCGGAGAGGCTGAGAGGGGTGCGACGATAGACCTGGTCGTCTCTGCGGGCAGAAGGGTCTATACGGTCGTCCCTGGACAGATGACCTGGCCCGATGCGGAGGCATACTGCGAGCAGCATGGTGGGACCCTCGCGACGGTCACATCACAGGAGGAATGGGATCAGGTCCTCGCAGCCATGAGGGCAGACGGCCGCGAAGTGTACTGGATTGGTGGGCGTCGCGAGATAGATGGAGGTAATTTCACGTGGGTGGATGGCCGGACATTCTCCTTCACGGCATGGGCGGCAGGCGAGCCCAACTACCAGGCCAACAAGGTCGGCCCAGAGAACTACCTGGCCGTTTACAAGGTGAATGGTCAATATGGCTGGTACGACGACCCCTATGACCTCGACCCCTTCTACAAGGCAAGCGTTATGGCCTTCGTGATGCAGACCGTAGAGTAAGATTCGATCGGGGACCAGCACATGACAACGCCAACCGGAGACGTGTCACACCCCACATGACAGCCTGAGGAGGCGCCCATGTTTTGTATGAACTGCGGAGCTCAGATTGCGAGCGGCACGAGCTCCTGTCCAAGATGTGGAGTCCCCCTTACACCTCAGCCTAGAAGCGGGCCACGCTGTCCGAGATGCGGAGGCGAGCTTCCGCCCGGCCAAGCGTTTTGCCCGAACTGCGGATTCATGGCTGCGGGTGCGTCAATGGGAAGACCAACTCCACAGGCCCAATGGACTTGGCAGGGGCAGGGCACCTGGCAGGGGCAGGGCGTCCCACAGGCGCAGTCGGTCTTGCAGGGACCAGGCACCCCACAGGCGCAGCAAAGCGCCCTCTCGTGGGCGGCACAGGGCATTGCCGACCAGGTCAACAAGCTGGTGGGCGGTACGAGTCGCGTCGAGCTAAGGTTTAGGGACTTCTTTGACGCCGTACCGAGACACCATGCGCGCGGCGAGGCAGAGGACCTGTTCATGTGCGGGACTCGCAGCACGACCCCAAGCATCACCCAGGCCGTCACGGAATGGCCCCATCCCTGGCTCTACTCGAGGGTCCTCCTCGTGCTTGGCATCGTATTTCTTGGTCTCGTCATTCTCAGCTATGCGATGAGCGACCCGAGCAGCCTTCCCGGACTGCTGTTCATTGGCTCCATGGCAGTGCCATTCGCGACGGTCATCTTCTTCTTCGAGACGAACGCACCCCGCGACATCAGCATCGTCGAGGTGGTCGCAATCTTCTTTGTTGGGGGCGTGGCGTCCATACTCATGTCATACCCGATAGACGCCCTCTTTCCCGGCTCGGGAGTGGGTGACGTGATACCCTCACTCCTCACCGGCCTCATCGAGGAGCTGGCAAAGATTTCCATCGTTATCGTATTCCTAATGCGCAGAAACAAGCGCGTATACATTCTTGGAGGCATCCTCATAGGTGCGGCGGTCGGTGCGGGCTTCGACATGTTTGAGTCTGCAGGATATGCTTTCGTTAACTTCCTTGAGACATTCATATCCAGTACGTACGATGAGCTTGCAAGCGCCTACATGGCAGGCGTGGGCGACGCGATTCAGATCACCCTGCTAAGGGGTGTGACAACCATAGGTGGCCACGTGGCCTGGGCCGCCATCGAAGGGGGCGCGATAGCGCTCTTTCGGCAGGACGAGCGACTCGACTTCTCGTATCTTGCCCAACCACAGCTGCTGGGCATCTTTGGCATTACCATCGTGCTCCACGGTGTCTGGGACATGGACATTCCCATCCTCGATAATCTTGAGCTGTTCTATATGACCCCCAAGACGGCGCTTCTCATCGCAGTCGCGTGGATAGTGCTCGTCGTGCTCATGCAGCAGGGCCTCCAGCAGGTCAACGAGGAAGCCATGAGGCACAGGAATGTCGCAGCGCCAGTGGGGGCGCCAGCGGGATTTGGCCTTTGATCGCTGCCATGATGGCACTGAGCGCCCACCGACAATCTTGGAGGAATGTGGTTGATGCAAGAGGAGACTTTTCGGCCGACAGAACTATTCGGCTTTGGCCCCGTTGTGCCCTCCTGTCGATGACAAAGCTAAGCCATCGATATTGACATCTCACCCAGCAGATATAAACTAATGCTTGCTTCATGAGACTTTAAAGTCTTTTATCTCACATGCCTGCATTCAGCCATTTGCAGCACACGTTACAACAGAGAGGAAGACCATGTCATTTTGCTCACACTGCGGAGGCTCCGTTCCAGATTCCGCACGCTTCTGCCCAAAGTGCGGTAGCCCCACTCACATCATGCGACCCCCTGCAGAAACCATGGCACCAACAAGCACGTCTGACACGATGGGTGTCGTATCAGCATCTATGACCACAGTTACAACGGCCACCGCGCCTGTAGTGGCCGAGCCAATTCCAACGCCATACAAGGAGCTCGAGTCAACTGTCCAGAGCACTCCCCCTACGGCAGAACAAGTTCCTGAGGAGGAGACGGGCACAGACTCTGCAATCGGCGAGGGCGTGGATACCCAGGATATCACCGTTAACGACGTAGCAGAATCAGCGGAGGGGGATGAGGGCACGAAGGCACAGCCATCGACAGACCCCGAGGAATTGGTCGACACAAGGCCCTCGGAACTCGATGAGCCTACGCCCAATGAGCCTACGCCCACAAATAGTGAGGTAACTGGCGAGTCGGAGACAAAGCAAGAAGACGAGAAGCCCTTGTTCTCGGAGACAATCGGCCATGGGGAACATCCCGAGGGTACGGACAGCTCACCTTCGCTCCAGCCCCAAACAGAGACCTTCCAAGCACAGCCGTACTCGCAGGCGCAATCACAGGTACCGTACACTCAAACGCAGACATACCCCCTATCGCACGCACCGAGCCCCTCCCACACCCAAGTCCCTGCCCCTGCACAAGTACTGACGCATGCATCGTACACGCAATCACAGCAACAACTACCATATCCACAGCAGCAGGCACAGCCACAGCTACCATCCCCGCAGCAGCAGCCGCAGCCACAAGCGACGATGCAATACGGGCAGCCCTACCCGCAGCAGGCACAGGCGACGATGCAATACGGACAACCCTACCCGCAGCAGGCACAACAGCAAACGCAGCAGCAGGCACCGTACACACAGCCCTACCCCCCGCAGCAGCAGGCATCCTACACACAGGTACAGGTCTTCACAAACTCACAGCCCACTGGAGGAGGCCCCACAAAGAGCAAGGTGGCGGCTGGGCTGCTGGCGATATTCCTTGGCACTCTTGGCATCCATAAGTTTTACCTTGGCCGTACAGGCGAGGGCATCCTCATACTCGTGTTGGATATCCTTCTTGGATGGACCTTCATCGTACCAGGCATCATAGAATTCGTGTGCTTTATCGAAGCCCTCATCTACTTCACAAAGAGTGACGAGGAGTTCCAACGAGACTGCGTGAGAGGATAGGGACCGGTCTGCCTGACCCCCCAAGCTAAACGGTCATGAGCTCTACGTAGATCGGAACTACGTAGATCGCCCGGGCGGAAAGGGCGATCGCTATGGCAGACGGTGCCGGCCAGGCGTAGGAGGTACATCGGACACTTATGCGGCGTCCCAGACCGTCCTCGACACCCTCGCCATGAGTGAGTTTGCCGCGCCGTCGGACATGCCGTGCGTCATGATCACGAGCACATAGGGCCTCTTGCCGTATACGATGGCCCCGTCGTGTCGCACGCTATCGAGCGTGCCGGTCTTATGGGCAACGACGGTGCCCGAGGGAACACCCTGAGCGATACCCTCTGAGTCCTCCTGCTTCTTGAGCCAGGCCAGCGCGGCCTGGCTTGCCTCAGGACTCGCGAGATCGCCTGATGCGACGAGCCTGAGAATCCTTGCCTGGTCACTTGCGCTCGTGTAGTTCTCACGCCCGGCGGCGGCCGCCGCCGTGTCCATCATCTTGCGTGCAAGGACGGTCTGACCGAGGCCCAGCCTAGCGCCCTCGTCGTTCACGGTGCCCATGCCCAACCGATCTATGAGCACGTTGGTGGCCACGTTATCGCTCTGGGAGATCATAAGCTCTGCCAGGCGGGAAAGGCTCAGCCTCGTTCCCGCCCCCATGGACTGGACGGACCCCGTGCCACCGACGATATCGCTCTCCCTGATGGTGTAGCTGTCACCGAGCGAGATCGAGCCGTCTGCCTCATGTTGCAAAAGCGTCGCCATGATGAGCGTCTTGATCATGCTCGCGGAGCGCATTCGCTCATCGCCGTTTATCGCAAAGCCGCCGTCAGGGGCGTCCACAGGCGTGTAGACTACGGCAACCTCATCGCCATAGGGACTAACGAGTGGTTCGACAGCCGCTCTCACGGCATTATCCCGGCCGGAATCGGCGGGAGTGGGATTGTCGTGAACGGCAGGCTCATCGGACCTTACGGCCTCGGGAGGTGCATCGGATACCCGGGCGCCCTCCTCGGGGTTGGTGGCCTCGGCGGGCGCCTCGGCGCGTGGGTCCATGACGGCGGGAAGGGACGAGGCCGGGACATCTTGTCCCCCATCGTCCGAAGAGTTTTGGCCTGTTGTGCCGGTGACAGGTCTTGGCGAGCCGTGCGTCCAGATAATTGCTCCACTTACCATGAGAATGGCGATGGCTGCCATGATGACTGCGCACAGACGCAGCCGCCTGTGGTTTTCGAGAAGCGTACGCAGGATGTTGGGCTTGACCATGTGTTCTCCGTACCAGCTCTGATTGTCGACGGACAGAGGATGTGCATACGTAAGCGTGGTGCTAGTACCGGCTATATACTACCTGCAAACAATCGACCTTGCTGAGAAGATATCCCCATGAGGGCAACGAAGACAGACGATTTATGCACAAACCATGGAGGCCGATTGAAGCCGGATGTACAAAGTGGCTTGTAAAGGACCGGTCGATTGGTACCCCAGAATCTGCGGGGTCACCTTCTGATCTGCAGGGGCAGCTCCGAAGAAATGACAGTCCATCTGGCGCAACATAAGCACGCGCCAAGCGATAGGACACACCCTGATCTATGCCCCCGACGTATCTGCGTGCCGGACGAGCCCCTTGCGGGATCCAACGCCATCGTGGAGGAGTGTCCCGGGCAGCCGCTCGTCCATCGTCTCTATAAGCGCTGACGCTGTACGCGATCGGTCACATCAGTGCCAGCTGTATGACTCGGGGACTCCCTGTAGACTCAGCAGTGGGTCGCACCGACAAGGGAATCCCTCCAAGGGATTAAAACATATGTTCCCTTTCTTACCGTTCTGTGCTATGATGGAGGGCAAGACACGGCGGGGGACGGAAGGACGGTGGCCGGATGGCGCAGGCGAGGCGGGACATGGGCGAGCTGAGGCCCATAGACGACCTGATGTTTCGGGTGATGGCGAGGGACAAGGCCTTCTGCGGGGAGCTCCTGAGGGTGCTGCTCCAGGACCCAAAGCTCGAGGTCGTGGAGTGCGAGCCGCAGTCCGCCGTCACGAACCCCCACGGCCGCTCCGTGGTCCTCGACGCCCTCTGCGAGCTCTCGGGCGGCAGGTTCGTGGACGTGGAGGTGCAGCGCACCGACAGGGACGACCTCCAGAGGAGGGCGCGCTACCACGCCTCGCTCGTGACGGCGGACAGGA
>ERZ773042.489-NODE-489-length-27078-cov-4.725937_pt1 | contig 27078 bp, 25 predicted proteins | sample MGYA00511664_ERZ773042 | MGnify/ENA primary metagenome ERZ773042 (study PRJEB29015, sample SAMEA2737984) | human oral metagenome | biome: human oral; feature: human-associated habitat; material: dental | place: China | collected 2036 ... | reverse complement strand
TTTTTCTGCGCTAGAAAGTTTGGCAGCTACCATCTCTTTCAACTCAGATAGATAGCCAATAACTTGTGCCACTTCCTCTGTCGTAACCCCTTGATTTTCGTTAGCATGCTTGGCAATTTGGTTAATGTTCGTCCCAACTCGATTGATGGCAACTCGAAGGTCTTTCAATTCAGAAAAATCAATTTGCACCACCTTCCCTTGCACCAGTTGATTCTTCGCATAGTATTGAAATGAGGGAACTCCCATTTGAGCCATCGCTGTTTTAATTTGACGATCTTCCTCTGGTGTTAATCGTATCAATTTTTGTATATAGCGTTTTCTATTTTCTCGTTTCTGCATTGTTTTTTCATCCTCTTTCTCTCAAAGGCTATGGCATTTTCTGACCAGGCATCAACCCCTAACTTCCTTCCGGCAAGCTTAGCAAATGGATATCCATTTGCGATATTAAAAAAGGTCAAAGAAGGTCAACTTTGCAGTTTTCCTTCTTGCCTTTTTCAGTTTTGGGGAAATCCCCAAGCCCCTTGTCCCTCTCACTTTAGGAGCGATTACTTTTTAATTGAACGTTTATTTCTGGCGAAAGCCCTTAAAAAAATTCTTTAAAATGGACTGAGATTGAGCTTCAAATTCTACTGCTTTTTCATCTGTTCCTTGAAGGTCTTTCCGATGAATAGAGAATTTTTCTGCAAGTTTATCTAGCTGTGTAGGAGTGAGCGGCTCAAAGAGTGAATGTCCTATTTGAACTTCTGTTATCATAATTTTTTCATCAAGAGCTGATTGAAATTCTTGATCAGAAATCGTTTCTAGCAGGCTGATATTTTTCTCATACCATTCTAAAAGCGATGGTTCCATTTCTGAAAAGTTTTCTAATTCTTCGTTCAAATTCTCTATCAGTTTTTGACGAGTCAATTCGTTTGCTTCAGGAGAAATTCCTTTGATAATATCTCCATCCATAATAGGAACGTAGTCGGATAGAAGAAGAATGAATTGATTTTCTTGTAGTGCGTTCATGTTCGTTGACCTCCTTGGTTCTGAGTTGTTTTTAATTTAAGGTTAAGATGTTCTTGGGTATCCCGATTGGTCATTTCGAGATACCCCTTTCTTTTTTTGACTGAACTTCTGCTCTTTGTTCTTCTTGGTGAGCTTTGACCTCTTGAGATGATTTTTCCTTAAATTTTTGAAGTTTATTTTCAAATTGGTGCTGAGTTTGCTTTTGTTGGCTTAACTGCAAGCGTTCTAGTTCCTGATCCATTCGAACCATTAAACTCTTGGCCTCTTGTTGGACAATATCCAGTTGTGCTTCCAAGTCAGCTAAGGTCTCTTTATCCTTTGACCAACCCGCTAGGTAGTCAAAGGAATAATCAGACGTATCAATACCGTAGTAAGAAGCAACGACATAAGCGACACTTTCGGCTTGCAGTTCAGCGTTGCTTCTGGTCAGTTGTTCTCTTTGTGGATTATTAGAATGATGTAATTCTGAATGAGCTGTTTCATGGATGAAAGTCTTAATAAGTTGTGACTTATTCATATCATGACTGCGTAAGACAATTTGATGTTCTGCTGGGCTGTAATAACCTTTTGTTTCTCCTGTCATCTCTTCAAACCGCACAGACACATCATTGGTTTTGGCAATGCTCAGCAAGACACGATAGAGATTGGCATAGTCTAAATCCGTTAACTGTTCTTTCACTTCAGCAGCCTTTGGCATCTCTTTTCCTTCTGTTTGAGAAACATCAAAGGTTGTTGGTTTTAGGCGGAAAGTCATTCCTGTTTCAGGTTTGCCATTCTTATCTAAGATGGGTTGTCCCTGTTGATCTTTCTTTACATAGGTTACTGGAATAATGACACTCAATGCCTTTTCCCCTCGTTTGACATGACGTTCAAATTTTCTCCACGTATTATAAGGAGCAAGGTAAGAGGCATCTGGTTTCTGTGCTAAGATCAAGCGTAAGTTTCGACTGGAATATTGATTGAACTGACTCATCTTGGTGAGAAATTCTTTATAATGTTCCGAATTTAGATAAGCTTTGATCCCTTCCTTGAGGTGTTGATTAAGGCCTGCGATATCTTTATTTTTGATGAAATCTGCGACGACAACACTCTCAGCAGCAAGTAGCATTTCTTCAGGTTCAAGCTCATTTTCTTCTGCTGGTTTAGAGGTGGACGTTGATCTAAAATCATAAGGATTCGTTCCTTGTTTTAGTTCCTCCTCATCTGAAATACCATCACCATCTGAATCCCGTTTAAAAGAAAGTTGCTCCGTCTCCTCTTTGTAAAGGTCTTCCTGATAACGGCTAAACTCATCATTTTTTAGAATGTCTTCAAACCGTTTCCCGCCATCTTTCACATACTCTTCATTGATAGACATTTGGTCGAGTTTTCCATCACGCTGACGATAAACTGCAAGAACTATGTTTTCTTTCCCCTTGAGGCTTACGGATAATTTTTCCTTCATTCGCATCACTGAAGCGGGGATACCGACTCCATCAACATCTCTAATGGCAAGTAATAAATCCTCATCATTTGTTTTAATAGCCTGAGATAAATCAATCCGATTGAATTTTTCAACTTCTGATAGATCATTAAACACAAAGGATTGAGACGATAGGATATCTGGTAATAGCGGAAGAACCATTGATTTATCCTTGATAGCATGGGAAACTTGGATATTACCATAGTCACCAACTCCCTGTGCAAAATCATAAACCACTTGTCTCATCTCAACACCTTTTGGTGATATACCAGTTAAATGCGCAAAGTTTTCATCAGAAAACTGGACGCTCAATTTACCTAATGTCTCTCCATCTTGATACAAGTACGAGATGGTGCTTCCTGATAATTCTCTTAAATACCACTGAGCAGTTGCTTGTAAACCTGGTGCAAATTTATTCAGCCTACTCAATTCTCCATTGGTAATGACATGATAACCTGGCTTTATGGTTGACATTCTCTCCTCTTTAGTGGTAAAATTTAGATGAGCAATGACAGGAAAATCAGGTTGTGGTTCGTCCACAACGGGCTTCGATGCTGCCCCTGGAGATAATTCTCCTAAAGAATCGGGATTGCGATGTGAATCGCCCGCATTGCTAGATGGCTCTTGACTTCGGTCAGGAGCTTTTTCTTTTTCAGCTGGTAAAGGCTCCATGGAAGCAGTTTCTTCAATTTCGGCAGATGATCTAAGGTAAATTTCTGTGGCTTCTTCGTTAATATCATTAGGAAAAAGGCTTAGGATACCCTGCCCATTAACTTCTACATTTGCTACAGAATCAATTGCCATCAGGGTATCTAACGGTGTTCCTCGGCCAGATTCGGACAACAAAGAAGACAGTTCTCGACGTTGCGAACGCTTCAGTTTTTTATTTACAAATTGGTATAGATCTGAAACATTGTCAAACTCTTTGGAGAGTTTATCAGTAAAAACAGTATAACTGTTAACTGGCTGAGTGACTGTGATGGCTTTCCACGGTTTGACTGAAGGCTCTTCGTTCAGTAGACCTTTTTCTTGAGCAATGGTAATAAAATCCTGAACAGAAAATTGACTCAAGGCTTCTCTGTCAATATCATGGTTTATATAGCGTTCAATGAAGCGATACATCGGATCCGTATTAACTTTCCCAAGGTCAATGAGCAACGATTGATAACGTACGTCATCGTGATAGCTATTGGATTCATTTAAGACCTCTTCAGGACTGTATTTTTGCATGAGACCTATCGTCTCCGCAAATGAGCGTCTATCAAATTTTGTTCGGAACTCTTGCTCCTCTTTTTCTGCCACACGATCAATATTTTTTTCTGAATAACGATAGTCCTCAATAGGAGTATCTGGATTATATCCAAGATTTTCTTCAAGAAATTTTTGGTCAATCCGCTCAATATCAAATCCTAAGGCCACATGATCAACTTTTTGTCCATCTTCGGAGACAAGCCGACTCATTAAAGCATCTACCTGCTTTTCTGTAGAAAGCAGGTCCAATTCCGCATAATGATGGGCAAATAAGTAGCCATCTAGATAGTAGCCTATATCTTCTTGACCATTAGGCAAATACACATAGTCAGTCTTAACATCTGAAATTCTTGTTTTGAAAAACTCACAAATATGTTCTTTTTGTGCATCTGAAAAAGGTTCCAGAGATTTTTGACTAGCTTCATCAATGTCCTTTTCTTCTGTCGAAACTCCAAGTCTTTTCAGATAAGTTGCGGTAATCGCTTGACCTTCTTGATATACTTCTGTCTTTAATGAACTTCTTTGAAGTATTTCTCTCTGGATAGTGGTTAGTGTTTGACCTTCTAAGAGTAAAGCCGTCTGGGTCTCTGGTACGAGACGAACAGCTCCTATACCGTTATGAACCAAATTCCAGAAATCCTTTGGATGGTCATTCAAAATATCTAACTCTGGTCGCCCCATTACATCGAAGTAGTTTCGAATTGCTCTATGGTCATCTCCTCTCATTCCATAGTCCCAAGAACTAACTAGGCGACCATCTGGAAAGAGGTACTCTGCTGTTTCAATATCTTCTGTGTAACGTTGAGCGACTTCTTCAACATATTTATCTAATATTTCTGTACTAAAAAAAGGAGCCTGAAACTCCTTATGACTATTTTCTTCTGCCATTTGTTTTTCGACCGCTTTTGATGTCTGTAAATACTCATTCCAGTCCATCTTATCTTGACCATTTCCTTTAGGTGGTCTCGCATCGATAATTGGAATGTTTTTTTCTTTTAAGTTGTCTAGGAAATCTGTTCCTGCCTTATCATAATCCACCGCGAGGGTAATCAAGTCATCGTGCTTATGATCGTGAAAGAGGGTCGAGGTTTTTGCCGCATTTGATAAAAATTGAGATGTTTTGGTCAAATCGCTAGCTTTAGTGTAATCCCTATGAATGTCACCAAGGATACCCCGTTCTTGCAGGGCTTCCATCGCATAGCGAGATAGTACCCCTTCTTTGAGCCCTTCCATAGCAACTAGTCTCACATTGTTTAATTCACTCTTATGAAGCTCATAGTAGCTCATGAGGTCAATCGGTGCTTCTGTCACAATTAAACGCTCAGGAGATCCAATAGAGATATTTAGTCCTGCAATCCCTTCTGACTGGTACATGATTTGTTTGAGATAGCCTTTTCCTTCATAACGCTCTGGGTATGACGCTAGTCCCTGAAGGCTAGCACCAACAATGTTCTGATTTTTATCCAGATATTTAAAAACCAGCACATCTTCTGTGAATCCCTCACGATCGCGTCGTCTAGCTTGAGCAATCACTCCTTTATCCAGGAAAAAGTTGATGGTCTCATCTGATAAGCCCCTGGTTTCTTTGAGATAAGTTCTTGCTTCTTTAAAAGGTTGTTCATAGGCCGCTAATGTATATCTAAAGGGTTGACGCACTTCTTCCATCGGTTTAGCTTCAGGAAACTGGCCTGTCTCTAAAAATTTCATGGCAGTTGAATAGCTGACATTGCGCATTTCCTGAACCAGACTAATCGTATCACCGTAAGTTCCTCTAGCGTACCAATGCCAAGTGTTTTTGAGCGTATCAATTTTAAAGGAATCATGTTCCGCCCAATAGTATTCCCTATGAGATTTACGTTTCATCTCCATTCCGAGACTTCTTGCGACATCCAAAATCGCTAGAGACTTTGCTTGCGCTTTTGTAAAGACCATTTCTTATCCTCCTTTTTCTACTAAGTGTTTAAAATACTGATAGCCCTCTTGACTGGACTCTAAGGGTTCCGCAAGAAAAGGTTCTTGTGTGCTTTTTGTTGTAAATAGGTGAGGAGCTAGTTGAAGAAACAGTGTTTCATCTGCTTCTTGGAATAGCTGCCAGATGGTATGATGTTCTATAACGAGGTTTTCTGTTTTTAATGCTAAAACCTGACAAATACTTTCTAAGTAGCCAAGTCGTATAGTTGATTGTTTCATGTTTTTTCCTTTCTATATAGTTAAGATGCAAAAAGTTCTTCTAAACGAGGTGTGAGATCATTGGCATGAATCAACAAGCCATCAATATCTGTTCCTTTACGAATATAGTCATACCAATTCTCATCTTCAGGAGAATGGGAAATTTCATCTTGTCTAGGGTGATCATAAACACTAGCTTTCTTATCTCTGAAGACATTTTGTTTAGAAATAAAGACCAGCCCTTCATCCACACCAATTCGCGCTACTTCATCAGGTGTTAAGAGAGGACGGCCTTGAATTTGCTTATTCTCGCCAGAAGAACCGTTCCGATAGCTATGAGTTTTTGAGGTAGATCGGGTTCGGATGGTTTGTTTTCCTGATCGAGTTGAATAATATTCCATTGTATCTTTATCGTTCGTTCCTAAGAATAAATGGGTCGCACAGTTATTGAAGATTGTTTTCCAATCACTCTTGTAAAGAGATTCTAACTGGTTCACCGCTTGAATGATAATCTTGATCGACATCTCACGATTCCGAATAGAAGATAAAACCTGGGCAAAGTTTGGAATACGGCCTATCTGGGCAAACTCATCTAGAATAAATTGAATGTGACGCAAATTCTTTCGACTATACCCTGGTACTTTGCCTTGCAAAATATCATCTGCCTTGTGTGTCAAAACTTCAAAGCCAATCGCAAAAAGGATAGAAGATAAGAAGTTGAAGGCATTATTGGTTTCAGGAATGGCAATAAAGACTGCTGTCTTTTTCGTATTCCAAGTATCCATTTCCATCGTATCCTCACTAATGAGTCTTCTCACATCTTCATGATCAAAAATGGAATAGCGAGAAGATAGAATTGCAACAACACTGTTTCGAGTCTCTCCTTTGAAATTCTGAAAAAGTTTCCATTGCTTATAAGCATAATTTCCTGGTTGATGCTCTGCTAGCTCCTCAAACATTTGCTCCACAGGGCTGGGCAACTCTGGGTCTTCACGGTAGATGTTTCTTAAGAGGTCTGCCACATGACCTAAATTTGGCATGTAAAGCTGTGCTCCCGTTTCAGGATCCCTAGAGTCGAAATAAAGATAACCGATGAGAGCACGCTGCAACATCAATTCTGCTTGTACCCAGAAGTCCTCTCCCATGTGCTCACTTTTCTTTGTTCCTTCAGTAATAGCTTCAGAAATACGGTCAATGTCCAATTCTGACTTCATGTAATGAAAAGGATTAAAGCGATCAGAATTTTTCAGTCGAATGAGATCGAAGATTTTCACTGCATAGCCAGCTTTCTCAAGCATCTTCCCAACTTCGTGTACCAGGTTTCCTTTAGGATCTGTCACAACAAAGTTTGAGTTCATCTGCATTAAATTTGGCAATACAAAAGTAAAGGTTTTACCGTCTCCTGGAAGACCAATGACAATCACATTTTTATTGAGCTGGACATTGTAGGCTAAGCGAAAATTAAATAGGCCCATTTTGACCTGTTTTGAAAAAATCATATTCTTCTCAAAATCAACGTCTTCAAACCGTCTCATTTCCTTCAAAGTCGCAAAACGAGCACTACCTTGTTCTTCTCCCTGGCGATATAAATTCTTATCCATAGAAGCATAGACAAGCATTGGGAGGCCGAATCCGATCAACCCTGCATACAAGGCTCCTGAATCAAAGAAAACACCAAAAGAGAAGCGTTCCCAGTGTTCTAGCAACCAACGAAGTCGCAACATTCCCATAAAAGGTACTGCTGCAGTTGAAAGTTGGTAATAATGGTAAAGGGACTGGAAAATAACAAATGAAAATAACCCCACCACCAGGTAGGGCCATATAGGCTTTCTAATCATCGTGCTTTCTCCTTTCCAATGTCCTTCGTCACTACAGGGATGGTTCCCTTATACACCGTATGACTCTTGTAGTAGGCTATTTTGTCTTCAGGAGTCATTTCATGCGGTTTCTTCAGCACCTTTTTCGCAAACTCTTCCAATTTTTCTGGACTTTTCGTGATGTCTGCTAACATCTCTTTGAGAGCCTTTTCTACCAAGGTACGATTTTTTGTTTCAAAGAAGAGATAGGTTGTACCATCTTTTTGATGATAAGTAAAACCTACCTTATACTCCTCCAGGTAATACTTTAACTTGGCCAAGTGAACTTCACTATTTAATAGCTTCTCAACATCTTTTTTTGATTTGGTGGCCATAAAGTCATTAAAACGTGTCTCACCTTCAAAAGTTCGATTCGCTGCCTTATGTTGTTTCTTGTCATAGTGGGCTTTTGCGAGGGCATACAGAGCTTGTATCGTCATCTCTAGGGTAACTTTTCCTTTTAAAGCCAGAGAATGACTGACTTTTTCTTGATCCATGTAAGACCTCCTTTATTTTGGGTAATTGGATAGTTCTGGCTTCGCAATAACCTGGAATCCGTAAGGTGCAGAAGGTTCCTCCTTTACAGTAACTACCAAGCGTTTCTGACTTCTGTTCTCACCGTCTTTCACGGCCACTACATAGGTTAGCTGATAAGTTGCTTCATCAACAATCAAGCTAGATTCCAAAATCACAGACTGCAGTTGACCTGCTTGTCTATCTATCGTTAATTGAGGAGCTACGAAATCAGCCATTTTCCCTTTATCTGAGTAAAGGGCTGGCAAAAAGTAACGTGAAAAGGCATCTAGTTCCCCTGTTTTTGACTGAATGGTTTTTAGATTTGAAAGTTCCTTGGATACGGCCGATAGTTGCTTTTCTTGATGGTAAACTAGCGTAAGGGATAAGCCAGCAAGTGTCAGACTTCCTACTAGACTCAAGACCACCAAAACTCTTCCTAGAAACACCCAAAAAGAGGGTTTAGAAGAAATTTGAGGTTTGGGAGTCTCATGTTTCAAGGAAGAGGCTTCAGCTTTCTCTTCAGGAGTCTTCTCTAGATGTTGTGTTTTAGGATGGCGCTTAAAGAAAGAGGGTTTTGATTCTTTTGCTGCAGCCTCCTGGTTATTCAACGTACCAGGCTTCAGGAAAAGGCTGTCTGCGATTCCCTCAAACGGCAAATAGATATCTTCTTGGTAGATCACTACATTCTTTTTATCCAGCTCCTCTACCAATAAAACGGCCTCTGCCTCCTCATGCTTAACCTTGGCATTTTCTCGCTCCAGGGCTTGATACACAAGGTCTCGATTCTTATACGTTGTGGTCGTGTTTTGTGTCAGATTGGTTAAACGGTACATCTTTTTCAGCTCCTTTCAATTTTCCTTCAGCAAGAGCTGTTTCAATATCAGCCCAGGTTAAATTATGTTCGGCCAAGTAGTTTGACTGTTCCTCATGTTTGGCCAGAATGATTTGAGTTTCTAGCTGCTGCAGTTTCTCTTCTTCCTTCTTGGCCTTGGTCATATAGTCAGCTAAGCGGTCTTCCGCTTTCTGTTTTTGTTTTTCCAAAGTTTCTAATTTTGTCATTGTTCCTTTTTCCCTTCTGTACTTTGTGTTTGGTTAGTGATTGGTTTGTTTAACGATGGAATACTCGCCTTTTCGCTGGCGTTCAAGCTGTCTACAATCAAAATGGGGTCAATATGATTTACCAGGTATTTCCCATCTTGCTTGCTGAAGCGAATCCGTATGGTTCTTGAAGATCCTACGTTTGTTTGGGCGTTAGTATAATCATACTTCTTCTGTAACTGTGTCTGAGTGTATCTCACTTGAGCTAGAGCAACATTATTTTCTTGATCGATGTAGATGGTAGAAGACTTCATCTGTGTATCCACTACATAGCCCTTATAGGTTTGTACCGTTGGTTCTTCTTCAGAGTTTACTTCCTGATTATAAGCAGCTTCTGTCATATAGGGCAAATAGCGATTTCTATTTTCTCCAAGATCCTGCTTATTGAAGTAAGCCGTCAAAAATTCCTTCACATATTCTTGAGTTAGTTCGCTTCCCTCTACTTTGGTTTCTTGTTGCGTAGTTTCAGCTTCCTGTTTAGCTTTCTTTTGCGATGAGGTTGCTGCTCCAATCCAGAATACGAATCCTAGGACTAGCACAACTCCTATAAGGATTCCTCCTATTTTCAGGAGTTTCAATTTCTCCATATCTATCATTTTCATGATTTACCTTCTTTCTTTTTTAATTCGGTGTTGCAAACGTATAGTAGTAAGCTGGATATAGGACAGAAAAATGGACCTTATCCTGTACTCCTTGGATATTACATTCTGAAACGAGGAATGAACCGTCTGGATTCACAGCTTCCACAATCGCAACATGGCCGTATACATCTGGTGTCCCACCAAATCCACCTACTACTGATACAACAGCTCCTTTTGTTGGAGTTGTACTATACCGCCATCCTTTTGCGACTAGGCTTGCCACCCAATCCTGACCATTACCAAGGTAACCATAAGCTCCTGATAAGTCTGTAATCGTTCCTAGTTCAACTAAACGATTATAGGCATACCAAGTACATTGTCCCACTTCATAACCGCTTCCTTGTTGTGTAGTCATAGAAGCCTGTGTTGGAGGGTGTTCCACTTTTGACTTATACTCTTCAGGGAAATTCCAGGAAGATGCTAACGCTCCACCTCCTCGAACTTGTTGAGTAAGAAAAGCGTGGATCTGCTTAGCGTTATTTTGGCGCTCTAGGACCTTATCTCCAGAGTTCCCTTCCCAGTTAACCAGGAAACGCTCTGTAAGTGTCTCTACGTCTTCTGTGCTGGTTAGAATCGATGTCAACTCAGTGATATAGTAAGGAGTATCTCCCTCTAACATAAAATCTAACTGCAGTTCTAAATCGTACCACTTTTTATCTTTTGATTTTGCATAATTCAATAATAGAGTATGCCTAGTAGAACCATCTGCTGTATCTGTCCACTGACCTAATCCTAAACCTCGATGAAGAATATTTGGATACCCACCATCATAGATAGCAGGTCCCGCTATAGATAACCAGGACTCATCATCCCAGGAAGAAGAATCAGCCCCTACTGGTGGGCTAAGATAATCTCCTTCAGCACGTTTAGGATTGATATTACTTTCAGTTGCAAAGTTTCCAAGCATGGCTGCCAAACCATTATCTGTCAGCCCTGGTACCTTTTGCTTCAAGTAGTCTTTTATCGCTCGTGATTTTTGTCCTAAATCACCATCAAGTGTAGTAATGACTGAGGTTGTCTGATTGTACGTGACAGATTGAAAGTAAAAGCCTGGATTGACTGATGTCCACTTTTCTTTCTTATCCTTTGTCTCTTTTTCCTCCAGTTTTTGATACTGAATGACCTGGTAACCATTTGCCGTTACCTTCCCAACCTCGTCTCCAGCTTTGACCTGATCACCGTCAGAAACACGGATATTTCCTACCTCTTCATAAGTAAAGATGGCTTTATCTGTTTTGATGGATACAGTAGTATCATCTGTCACACTGACTTGACCGTCAATAGGAGCTCTTAGAGCTTGTCCTGTTGAAGCTTTTAGTTGTGTTTTCTCATAGATTTCACTCTTAGAGGTATAACCAAACCGCTTCAGGATAACTAGAGGAGCATGATAAGAAGGGTCGTCTTCCTGGTAAAAGGGATTAGCTAGTTCTTGATAAGATGGGTATCGACCAACTTCTTTAGTCAAATCCTCTAGCTCTTTATACTCTTCTAACTCGCTATCACTCAACTTAGTCCACTTGAGATCTGACGAGGGGCCATATAAGTCAGCCATCTTTTTCAAGTTGTGAGGGTCATCATTCAAATGATTCCAAAGATCATTCAAGGCATCTGAATAGTGATTGAAACCTAATATTCCAGCCCATTCACCACCAGTCCCCTCATTCCAGTTACTTTCTGGTTTCCACTCACTACCGTAGCGAAAGTTCATGAAAAAGATCATGTCATCGATGTTGGTCCAATAGTCTACCTTATCATTTGACTTCTCTCGATCTCGTTTACTAATTTGAAGCCATGACTTGTTCAGGTCAAATTCATTTTGTTGGACAGGACCACTGCCTCCAAACATGGCCATAAATGCCCCAAATACTGCAAAGATGAGGAACATTAAGAAATAGGACTTGACAGCTAAAGGATTGGATAAGATGGAACGCAGGGGCTTTGTCGCAACCTTCAAAACCTTTCCTGTCCCTCTTGACACCTTCCCAAACTTTGAACCTGCAAGTCGCTTTCTGGCCTGTTTCATCTTTTTGCTGAGCTTTCCTTCCCAGGAGAACTCTTTTGGTGTTCGAGTATATCCTCGCCCTCTGATGAAATTATAACTTCTATTGAGCTGTCCATAGCTGCGCTTGATTGAATACTTGGATAATTTTCCTACAGCATTTAACGCTCTTTTAGAGGCGTTTACCTGATACTTAAATTGACGAATGTTTTGCCTCGCCTGAACCCAGTCTCCAAGAATCTCATTATCTCTGACTGTCTTCTCAACGTCGTGTCTCGCTTTCATTTGAGCACTTTGTTTAGCACGTTTCTTTAGGCGGTTAGGGATATAACTGTCATCAGCTTTTTTAGCTCGTTTATAGAGCGTTGTTGCAATTTGTTTTTCCAACTTTGCTCGATCACGTTGTTGCTTAAAGAAAAGACCTCTAGCTGTTGCTTGAGGTCCTTTATGTAGTTTATAATCTTTGTTCGCTAAGCGATAATTCTTCTTAGCTTCTTTAAATGCAACTTTTGAGTCTAAACGTGCTTCTTTAGGCTTTTTTTCAGCATTGAGGGCTAATCCTTCTTTGATTCTTCGCTTGCGTTCCTGTTTTAATTGTTTGCGATTACTTTTAGACAAAAGAAATTACCTCTCTTTCTATTTTTTAACTATCTGTCGCAACCAATTGATACAGCTTGGTATCTTTAGGGATAGGATTTTCAAATGGTACAATCGTATCCCCAGCCACGATCAAACCAGTACCTTTCGCTTTTGGCCGCAAGACAAATCGCTCCAGTGAAGGCGTAAGAGGGATAACCTGCTCCAGGGCATCTAGGTCTGTCCGCTTCAGCTTCAGGAGGGCTAGAAACTCACAGTTTGCGACTAGCTTTCTACCTTCCTCTGTAGATAAAACAGTCTCTGGGTTTTGGGTAATCCCTGTTGGAATAGCCCCGTACTTACGAATACGTGAGTATAGCTCTGTAAAGAAGGTTGCTTGCAGTTTATTTTTGAAGTATAGTTGCAACTCATCAAAGTACAACCATGTAATAGCTTTTCCTTGATTATTGACTACCTGGTTCCAGATGAAGTCCTGAATCACCAGGAGGGCAAATGGCTTCAATTTACCACTCAACTGCTTGAGATTGAAGATAATAAAGCGACTATTCATATTGACATTTGTAGGATGAGCAAAGATATCGTTTGAACCGATAGTATAAGGTTCTGCCTTCAGCGCCAGATCCTTGGCCACATCTTCAGGTTGACGTTCTAAAACTGCTTGCCAATCCTTAAATGTTGGTTTTTCAAATTCCTCATAGGTCTTTCTCGTTACACGGTCAATCATCGCAAATTCATCGTCTGATACCTCAGAGAATATATTCTCAAACAGGGTTGATAAGAGGTTTGATTTTTGGCCAATCGGGTCACTATCTTCTGCCTGCAGTTTATCCTTATCAGGAAGATCCAATAAGTTAAAGTGATGTTGTGAACCAGGAGCAATTGTGATAATTTCTGCACCTAATTCTCGGCCAATACCAGTGTACTCATCTTCAGGATCGACGATAATAATATTATCTTCAGGGTAACTTAGAGTTGTAGGAATAATCTCTCCTCCTTTAGCGAGAACAGACTTTCCTGATCCTGAAGTCCCAAAGATACAACCTGAACCTGTATTCAAGTCTTTCTTACGGTCAACTGTGATAGCGTTCTTAGATAGCTGATTCTGGCCATAATAAATTGCACGTTGACTGCTAGATCGAAGATCTACGTTGGTAAATGGGACTTGTGTGGCCAAGTTACTAGTAGTCATATCTCTCATAAAACGGCGTTTTACGTTGATAAATGGAATCCCAATCGGTAGAATCGTATTCAAGGATTCTTCCTGGTACAAGTAACACTTATCCAGTTCTACCGTATTCTTACGGACAGATCGTTGAACTTGCTCAGTGTAGATATTCAACTCTTCCAAACTGTCAGCCATGAAGAAAATCGTCATCACACCTGAAAACATTTTTTGGTCATTGTCCTGGAGTTCCTCAGTCCATTTCTCTGTTTCACGAGATGTCTCCACAGCTTTCCCACCAACGGCCAGGTCACTTCCATAACCTTCTTTTGCGGCAGCCTTCTGACTCTTGATCATTTCCCTACGTACACTTGACTTAACTGTCTTGATTTTCTTCAGGGCATCTGCAGTATCATAGGGCTTCGCATGCAGACTGATAGCCAGTTCAATTCCTGTATCCAGGATATTCTTAATCAGTTTGTCATTCAAGAAGGTAGGATATTGTCTAACATACATCACCCTTGCGAAACAATCATCAATTTTCATATGATCTTTTTCAAACTTCAGATAGTTTGGAGCTACAAAGTCCCTGGTTGATAATCCAGAAATAGCGATGTCTTCATAGTTGAAATCAATAAAACCTTCTCGCCTCAAGAGTTTTCGGAAGATAAGAAGACGATCTAATCCCTCTAACTCCTTAAAGGAGATTCCTAAGCCACTGTACTGACTTTCAATAACGCTGGCTGTATCATCGAGGATTCTTCTAGCTTGATGATCCTGGTCTGTTTGGGTTGTAATCGTCAGATACTTTTCTACCTTGAAGGTATTTTGTTCCTGAGAAAAACGATCATTGATCATCGCATTGTATTCTTTACGATAATCGTCATATCCATCTCCAACCAAATCATAGCGAATAGAAGCTAAGCTATTGCTTTCTACTCGACGATTCAGGATCAATAGCTGCATATCATTATCAATGTCCAGCGAATTAAAAATATCAGCGTTTGTTTCAATAATATCAATTCGCTCATCATCTGTTGCGGTAATATAGCTTGTATCACCTAGACGATAGGTCTTTGAAAATTGATCATTTGTAATTTTCATGAGCCCATCAGGCATCAACCATTGATAATTAAGACTATTCTGTGTAGATGCCGTCATGGTACGTCTTAGACGTTTGGCCCGTTCCCGTTCTTCCTTAGAGAGTTTCGGGGTTTTCTTTCGGCCGAATAAATTCATTTCTTGTGTATTCCTTTCTGTCATAATCTGTCTGATAAGATCGTTCCTGCTTGGTTAACAAGAAACGGATATTATCTTTAATTTTTTCATCAAAATAACACCCGAAAATAACAAAAGGCGCTAATAACAAAATATCAACGCCATAAAGGATTATATCAGGTGCCTTCAGCCAATAGAGAATAGTAGTGACAACTACTGTCAATGCTATACCAAATAGTAGCACTAACTGTCTCAGTGTCATATACCCTATAACTGGCCTTTCGTAGCTATCTAAAGCCTTTAAAAATTCACTTCCTAAACGTGTCATTCTGTTCCTTTCTTTGTATGGTATAATAAAACAAAAACTATGAAGGGAAAGCTAATGAGCCATTTCTACTATCAAGTCCTCAAACGAATTCAATCTCAGTTACCTGCTTTCCAAGTGTTTTACCTACAGACTATTCAACAGGTGCTTTATGCTTGGACCGTATACTCATTGTTTAACTTCTATAACATTGCCGAAAATCATCCTTCAGGTACAGGGCGTTATCTTTTTGATCAACTCCTGATATTCTTCTTTGCACGAGCAATAACAATCTATGTAAGGCATCGTGTTTACTTATTAACCCCAATCTTAACACACGGCTTTCGAAAATCTGATAGAGACTTACTTATCAAAGAAATTGAGGAAGCTCTTCAAAAATCTGTAGAATTTACAAAATGGAGTTGCGGAATCCTATCTACAGTTTTAGTTCTTGTTGCCACTATCTTTGCCAATATTGGCTTAAAAATAGCAGATAAAGCTGTTTCTGAGCAGTTACTTATTGAAGAGTTAAAATCAATGAATATAAAATTTGAGAACATTCTCGAACTTTTTGGTATAACTGTCAGCATAATTGTCGGTCTCGTTCTTTCGTACTACTTCATCTTACAATTATTTTCTTTTCATAAAAGGCTGGTATTAAAAGTTTTAAAAAATTGTGAATACGAAAAATCCTATCCTTTGCTAAATTCCACAACATCGGAAAGATTCTGGAAATTAAGTAAAGAAGTATTATTCCTTGATATGTTCAAACATTTTTTCTAAAGCAAATAAATTCACTTCCACACGCTAAAATAATACCACTTACGAGAGCCAGCCAATGTGGCTGTAAAGCCCTACGGCACAAGTAATAGAAAAAGAGAGCCCTAAGTAAAAACAGTAGCCCCCAGACTACTGTTTTTAAAATAACTCTCCAAATATTTCCTAGCACTTGCTGATTTTTCTGTGAGTGCTTTTTAACCATTTCTCCTCCTAGTTCACCTGCATGATATTCTTAGCCATGCGTTGGCTACCAAATAGCATAATGATGTAAATGATTCCTTTTGCTATCGCAACTAAAGCACTTGTCCAGGCTCCAGTCTTATCAACTGTCAAGAGATCATTAGTTACAATAGCTGGATAAAGCATGATCACAACCACTAAAATCAATCCCTGAAGAACAGCAGCAGCATAGAGTTTAAAGAAACCGAGGCAGATCGGGCGTAAGCTATCCACCATATAGCAAGCGACAATAATTTTAGCGATTCCCTTATACGTGTAAAGGGTAAAAGAGCGTAACAGGATCAACAACTTAGTCGATATCTGACCGACAAAATCCACAACCCAATAAATAAACTGGAGCATAGCTTTTGCAATGGCATTAACTCCCTTTAAGTCTGGTAGTTCTGAACTGAATGGATTTGTGGCATTCTTGGCCACTAACTTAATGATAACATTGAACAACCATGACAAGGCATCAAAAATCGCATCCACATAGAGGATAAAAAAGAGTGCAATAGCATACTTGAGGATCTCTTCAATCCAAAGCTGAAAAGACAGCTCCCCACCATTGCTTTTAAGTTGTTGGTGCCAATTCATGAGGTTGATTCCCATAAAAAGGAGAAGAAGCAAAATTGCTACCTTCTCCATCGAACCTGAAACTGTCTCCATCAGCTGATAGGCTGTCTCATTATAGTCTTTCAGACTCATGGTTAGTTGATCAAGTGTGGATTGGTTCATAAAACCACCTCCTTCTTTTTCTCATCCTAACCAAGAGATTGAAGACCTGTTGCCAAAGCTGTAAAGAGGGCTTTTAGAACGGCACCTAGAAGTGCACCTAGTATCAAACTTTGGATTCCTTTATCCTTCTTGTCATCCAATTCACGTTTGATTCCTACTGCTAAGTCCCAGGCACCCCAAGCGGCCCAACCAATACCGATAATCCCACCGATATTCCCAATTTTGTTAATAAAATCTACAACTGCATCCATTATTTTTTTCTCGCTTTCTTTTTATAAAAAAGGTACTAAGAAAATTCCTTAGCACCTACATTGTTTATTCAATACTATGTTTCATCCGTTGGACGAAAGGTTAGAGAGAGGGCTGTAATTACAGCTAAGACAACGATAATGGTCGTTTCCCACCAGTGATAGATTGGAACACCTTCTGGCATTATCCAATCTTTAAACCAAAGTTCAACACTTGCTGGAGCAGTTCCTTCTTTTGTTAGAAATGCCCAATAACACAGAACAAGAAACGCAACTACTACCTTAAACACAAACCAACCAATTGCTGTCGCAATCAAGCTCTTAATCAGATTAAAGATAAAGAGGAGAAACATGAGTGGAGTCGCAACCATCAAAACGGCAGCTCTCGCAATCACACTCGGTAGGTTCTTTATTCCTGACCAGATGGCTTTTCCTAGCCAACGTAGGCCTTTTTTCCACTTCTTCTCTTCAGCCTTAGTGACTTCTGATTTTTTTTGAGTTGGAGTGTAGTATCTATATCCACTTCTAGTCACATGTGCATCCATTTTCGTGTCCTTTCTCATCTCTCTCCCCCCTCTTTTTTATGGCTTCATTATACCATAGATGAGGGGGAATTTCTAGATGTTCTATTTTTTATGCTTACGAAGCCCAGCTCCTGCAAGACTCATCAATCCCAAAACCATACCCCAAGTTGGAAGCATGCTTGCTGCTGTTCCTGTATTTGGAAGTGATGGCTGCGGTTGTGGCTTGCCTGGTTCTTTAGGCTCTGGTTTTGGAGGTTCTGGCGTTGTGGTTGTCACTTTCGCCGTCATCTCCTGTAAATTGACTGTATTGATAAAGGTATTTTCAACCTTCCCAGCTGCGATGCGTTCGACTTCTAGATAGAAGTCTGCATCAAAGGTTCCTTTAACTCCTAGAGAGTTTAGGAAGTCTTGATTGATAACGTAAGACCATTTGCCCGCTTTCTCGTCCCATTTGACGGTCACGATTTTCTTGAGGAAGTTAGGATCCGTATCCTGGTTCACTTTAAACAAGAAGGCATAAGGTGTACCTTTGACAATCTTGTCACCAGCTTTGATAACTTTACCATCCTTCAGGATAACGTCATAAGGAAGAACCAAGTCTTTAGCAGCTGTGTACTCTGTCCCCTTGATAATACCTTCCCACTTGCCTGTGAATCGATCATGAACCACATCCAACTGGTCACTGCCATCATATTGGAAGAGGCTGTCGTGTTTAGTAGGCACGGTTACGCCATCAAGTAGATAGCGGATGTATTGGCCAATCTGTACTTCTTGGCCGTCCAAGACTTTTTTATTATCCTTTTGATCCAAGGCGTGTTTTTCAGGCTTCACATCAGGAACTGAGACAGTCACAAGGTTTGATTGATAGCCATTGCCAAAGTCGATCTGTTTAAAGTCATTCTCGACTTTCTCCCCTGCTTTAACCAGGAGCTTAGCTGGAAGATCAATCGTCACGTTTTTATTCTGCTTCACGTAATTTTGGTAGAAGCTCGCAGAGTCTTTCGGTGTCCAAAGATAGAACTCACCTTTAGGGTTCAAGTTTAATTCTTTCAGAATCTTATTGATTGCATCTGTACGTCCTTTGTCTGAAAGGACGTGATGCATCTCAAAGAGATCTTTCACATCTTGTCCTGCAGCAGTCATCTTGATATTGCTGTGGTCAACTGTGAAGGCATTGTCTTGAACATCGTCCAGGATAGCAAACTTCTTACCAAGTGCTTGCGCTGAAGCAAGAGTTTTGGTGTATGGGCTGTAATCTGTCATTAAGCGGAAGGTCACGGTACGATCAAATGTTGTCGCATTATTGATATCCTTACCAGAGCGATCCAGAACCGATTTTACTGGTTTAGGTGGCTTCGGTGTGTAGTTCGTAACAGGGTTTGAGAAAACTTCATAGTCGTTTACTAAAACCTTGTAGGTATTATCGTAAAATCCTTTATCATAGATTGGCTTCCAGGTAATCACTGGGGCATCTAGGCGTTTTCCTTCGTAAGTTGCAGTAAAGGTGTAAGTATTCTTTCCTGCATCATAGGCAACGCCCCATCCCGCTTTCTCTGCTGCTACCTTTGTGACAGCCACATCAGGAACTGCTCCAGCTTCGAGTGGATCAATGATGGTAATCTTGTCCCCTTTTTTAAGGTTCGCATAGATATTGTCATGACTCAATGTGTAGAGCTGTGTAGCGTTTTTAACCACTGTTTGACCGTTTGTATTGGTCTTGTCTGTATCTGCTACAGATTTGCTGACAACTGGTTTATAATGCAATTTATAGCCGTGATAACTTGCTGACAATTTCTGATTTTTGGTTTCAGAAAGAGTTTTAAGGGCCAAGGTTGGCTTAACTGGGTTCTTCGCCTTGACCACCTCAGCTGATAAAGGTTCAGTCTTAACTGGCTTCACGGTTGTTTTAGTAATAGTTGCAGTAGCTGGAACTTCAACAACTGGCGTTACAACCTTCGTATTCAAAGCGAACCAGTAGGTTTGACCATTTGGACTTTCTGGTCCATCCCATTGAATAAATTCGGTTGTGAAAGCTGTTCCTTCCTTGAAAACACCAAGTGCAGCGCCCTTGTATTGGTAAGGTGAATCAGATGTATCCCAAAGATGCCCCACATCCTCCTGACGGTTATAGTCTTCCGCATAGACATAGCCATAATCTTTGTTTTCTGTAACAGTGGAGCCGTTAATTTCAACATGAGTTCCGTTAATGGCTTTCGCACCTTCCCAACCAATACGATTGTGATTGAGTGAAGAATAGGTTAGTGTAGCAGGAGTTTTTTCACTTGCTGTGAACGCTACTTCTTTCCCATCCACGTTGTAGTAGTAGGTATCCGTAACCAAGAAATTCATGTAGTCCGCAGCTCCACCAGCTCCATCATTACGAGCGACTACAAAGCCCTCAGTCGGATCATTCAATACATATACATCGTTTAAACCTGTCTTCCCTTGATTAAGGATCTCGAATTTTCGATGGATACGAGAAATATCATGCTTTTTACCATCTTCAGTTGAAACAGTCAAACCTTTCAGATTTGTGTAGTCAACCTCCGTTTTCCATCCAGTGCCAACATCCTTGTATTTCAAGACTTTAGTCGAGTCAAGAACACGAGTATAGCCTGATGTTCCATTTGATGAAGCAATGTAATCTTTAGTAGTTACCTGCGCTCCTGAAGCAGAGGACTCCACTGTTGCTTCAGGATTTGCGGTCGCAACGCTGAGGGCTTGCAAGACCACTTCTTTGGTATATCCCTCCGTGCTTGTCTTAGCTCGAAGCTCATCGTACTTCTTCTGCCATTCCGCTTGAGCCTGCTTAGCTTGATCATAAGCTGCTTGGTTTTGTTTCCCAATTTGCTTCGCTTCATCAGCTGAAGAAACTTCCTTTGTTTTAGAATTTAGAAGTACTCCAGTATTTTTTAGTTCGGCTGATTTGCGATCAGCATCTTGATTGACTTGATCACTAGCATTCTTCTTCTCTGTGTAGGCAGCCATGAGGGCTTTGTTAAGCTCCACTTTGCCTTTTGCAGCCGCAATAGCCTGGTCATTTTGTTTCTTCAATGCTTCTACTTCTGCGACTGAAGAGACCGTACGTGTAACGACTTTAACGTCAACCTTTTCTTTCTTCAGCTGTTCAGATGCGCTTTCTACCTCTTTGTTTAAAGTAGCAGCTTGCTCAACAGTAGCATCATACTTAGCTTTTTCACCCAGGTAGGTTGAGACAGCTTGCTGGTTTTCTTCTAAGACTTTCTTAGCTGTTTTAGTAGCTTGCTTGTTTTTGTCAGCAGTTCCATCCGTGGCAGTCGAACCATCATTCGTCACTGTGACAGTTGTTGTTTGTTCGTGCTTGGCTTTTTCATCAGCTACAAATTGATTGTTAGCGTGAATAGCTTCCTGCGCTTCATTGAAGGCGTCATTGTTTTGAACTTGTTTTGCAGTTGTAGCTTCAAGCTCCTTGACCTGCTTGTCCTGATCTTGTTTAATCTCAGACTTAGATTGTTCAAGACTAGATGAATTAGTGTCTGTACCTTTGTCAACACTTGGTGTTTCAGATACAACTACTCCAGCTTGTTTAGCCTTGTCAGCAGCCTTTGTGACTGCTCCATTATCAATCGCTACAGACTGGCTTCCTGTTGTTTTGCCAGCTTGTTTAGCGTATGCGTTGTTATCGTTTTTAGTTTCAGGCTGTACTGCTTCATCCGCCAATACAGAACCTGCAGAGAAGGCTACAATACCTGCAACTGCAATTCCTGATACTAAGCCTTTAGCCCATTTTTTCTTACGGAAATATCCGTGTCCTTGTGTTTTTTCTGTCATTTAATTGTTTCCCTTTCCATTTCACCTTAAAACATTTTCTTCTTGTAGACGTAGCTGACTGCTGTCAACAACATAGCCCCAATAGCACCCAGAATGCTTTCTGCAGCCCCAGTGTTTGGAAGTGTTTTGAGTTTGCCTTCTGAATCAGTAACAGAGATAGTCTTATCTTCATTGACAGTACCTCCGACCTCTTCAGGAGCCACTACAGAACCATCTGAAAGGACTACGTTTCCGTTTTGGGTGCTAACAATAGACGCACCAGTATTTGTTTCAACGGGCTCTTTGGTTACATCATGGACAACCTGTCCAGTCGATGTAGATGTTGTTCCAATTTGAGATTTCCCTTGCTCATTTGCCTCATCTGTTGTTTTTGGCTTTTCAGCTGGGACACCGTCAAGACTTTCAGCGTTATCTTTGCCTTGTGGCTTATCTGAAGGTGCTGACTGATCTGGTGTTGCTGGTTTATCATTTGGTACACCGTCGAGGTTCTCAGCGTTGTCCTTGCCTTGTGGCTTGTCTGAAGGTGTTGTTGGGTCAACTGGAGTAACTGAAGGCTCTGTTGACTGAACTGCTGGAGCCTCTGTTGAAGCGCTAGGTGCTGTTGGCGTAACTACTTCTGTTGTTGGAGCAGAAGAATCAATGGGTGCAAGTTCGTCTGCTGATACATAACCAGCTTGTGCTAGTGCGATTGTTGATAGTGCTAGTGTAGCTAATACTTGTTTTTTGTTCATGATTTTTCCTTTTCTTTATTTATTTTTCGGGTTATAACCTTTTCCAGTTAAACGAAGTTCCATTCCTGATGGTGTCTTAACTTTTCGAGCTATAACTTGAGCATCTCTCTTGATAGTGCGAATTTGATCATAAACCTTTTTATAAGGCAAATGAAATTCAACATCCCTTAAAAGGCCGTCTACGTATCCTCTAGCCTGTTTGACTGCATAGTCTGGCTTCAGGATAAGGTCTGTGCCGTCCTCTAAGCGAGCTGTCGCACCTCCTTGTTTTCCTAAAACTTTTAAGTCCTTTAGGCGGACGGTTATTTCATCTGTCATAGATTTCTCCTTGAAGTTGAAAGGCGAAAATTACGCCGTGCTGTGTAAAAACGTATTTTTACATCGGTATTTTATACGCTGGGTTTATAGTCTAGAAACCCTTACTCCTTCAGCTTATGACCTTTGTCATGCTTTTTCGTTCAGTGGCTGGACTAGATATCCTTTTCTAGTTTGCTACTCGCCCCCGTTTCTTTTTTATCCATAGCCACGCTGTATTAGGGCAAGCCTTGTATTCAGTTTTCAAAGGTCTGTAGTTTAATGACTTCTCGGTCAATATAGATTTATCTGTACTAGGTTTGGTCCGATTCTGATCCTAACAGGTAGTCAATAGTTACCCCAAAGTATTCTGCTACTTTCTTAGCATTTTCAAGACTTATCTGACTATATCCTGTTTCCCAGTTTGATATGGTGTTACGAAATACTCCTATCTGATCAGCTAAGGCTTGCTGAGACAGTCTAGACTGCTTTCGTAATTCTTTAATACGATTTTGTGTTTGTTTCCTCACATCTACTTGTCTCCTTCATCGTTTGGACTTGATAGTATTTCATCATCCAGCAAAGAAGCATTATCCACTTCCTTTATAACTTTGCCAATAGTACAACCAAAGAGCAATAATAAACCGATGACGAATATAATCATTAACCCTAGCTTAAACATTACTATCCTCCTGATATTGTTCTTTATTTTGTCCGATAAGTTATCTTCTTCACCCATCGAGGATTGATAGCAAACGGCGGAGTCGCTGATGGAAAATTCATACTCGCTCCTGTTCCAAATGAACTTGATACCAATTTTTCTAGTTCCTCTAAGTTGGAAGTGACGGAAATACTGTCTACCGTTTTATCAAAATACTCTACAATCATTTCAATCTCTTGAACTGGTTGGGAAGGTGTAGCTTTCATAGCTTGCCCTCTGTACATTCTCTCTTGGTTATTAAACAATCCCATTAAATCAATCCTCTTTCTATTGCCATGATAAGAAAATTTGTCTGAGTTTCTCATCTCTTTCTTTTTTCGGTAAATCAAAAACAGCTTTAGGAATCATGTAGATTTTCTCCTTCGGGCTACGACCGATCGTTAGCACTTTACCATCAATTGGTCTAAATTCATCTTTTAACATGTTTCAACTCCTTTAGACAATTCTGATAAATAGCTATTGAGTTTCGTCTCCGACAGTTTATCTGGATAATAGTATGCAATCAGACTAGGGCACTCATCAGGGAATTTTCTAGCGTGCTCACTTTGTCCTGATAGCTCCAGGAAACCATTTTCTTTTTCGATAAGCAGTGCCATTTTCCAGAAGCGAATCATCATTTTGTAGAAGTAGGCTGGGACATTCTGGATTGATTTTCCTTCAGCCTCTCCTGTTTTAATTTTGAAAATCAATTTATCAAGCTCACGTTCAAGATCTTGCAGCCAAACCTCTCCATAAATTTCCTGATCAGCTAAGAGGTTGTTGTAATTCTTCTCAACTTGACGTTTCGATTGATAGATTTTATTTTCAAGAATTTTTGCATCTTTTCCAAACAAACTGAGTTTCTGAACTAGAGTAGGAGAAAGGAAACCATGTTGCCCCATTTTAAATGCTTCAGAGATTGATAAATCAGATAAAGATGACTCGCAATCGTATCGATTAGTATCGTTAGATAATTCAGTCTCGTTATTCTCAGTATCATTAGCGTGTCGTTTCGAAATTTTTTGACATGTCGTTCTAACATTTCCTTGATTTTTTTGGAAGTGTCGTTTTGACATTTCCGCCGTTGCCGATGGGTTGGAGTGAATTTCTTCAGCAGGGAGAACTTGATAGTCAATATTGCCCAAGTACAGTAGATTAGGCTTATTCAAACCTTGTCGAACCTCTTCTAAGAGGCCATATTCCTGGAGCTCTTTTTTTAGTTTAATAACTTTTTTATTACCATAGCCTAAAATTTCTTGAAGTTCAGTAATTGTATAAATCAGATAGACATCTCCATTTTTATCAATCCAGTTATTTCTAAGAGATAGTTCAAAACGGTCTTTCAAGATAGCGTATGTGAATTTAGCATCTGTACTCATCGGTTTATAAAGTGGTGATTCAACAAATATTTTTGGTATTCTATAAAATCTTTCACTTGATTGAACTTGTCTTGCAGAAATTCGCTTCATACTAAACACCTACTTTCAACAAAAACTGACCAGTGTCAGAAAACTGAAATAAACCAAGTTCCTCTAGCTCTTTCAAAATTAAATGTGCTCTCGTTCTTGTCATATTTTGTGACTTCATAATTTCTTTCAATACTAGGTCACGTGATTGTTGCGCTTGTCTTGTCATTGGGTTATCCTTTCTTATCACCAGCTAATGGCGATTTATTCACAGCTATATCATAATGTATAATGAGAAATTCTATTTTAAAGGGACAATCAATAAATTATCGAACTATTTCCTTTATCTGTTTGATAATATCTCTTTCCTTTTTATCAAGTTCTATGTATTCCTGTAGGAGTTTTGACTTTTTTTCACTGATAAAAGAAAGTTCTTTAACTAACTCTATCGATATTGTTGCGTTTGGTTTATTAGCCGTAAAGTTCTCTTCATAACCGAGAAGATATGGGATAGATACTCCAAAATATTCTGATAGTAGTTGCGCATTTCTGGCATTCGGAATTCGGCTTCCCTGATTATAATTTCCAACAGTAGAGTAACCTATTCCAGTTGCCTCACTTATCTCCTTCAGGGATATCCCCCTATCTCTAACAAGTGTTTGAAATGGAGTCATATTTTTGCTTCCATCAATACAAGAATCATCATCAAGCCCTAGTAAGTAAGGGATAGATACTCCAAAATATTCTGCTAGAATTTTTGCATTTTCTTTTTTGGGGCGTCTAAGTTGCCTTTTGTACGCTGATAAAGTTTCATAATTTATATTTATCTCCTGACTTATTTGTTTCAGGCTCTTATCACTGCTATTAATTAATTCTCCAATTCGATTTGGAGTTTTTTCAAATGGATCTAACTTACTCAATTTCATCTTTCTGCTTCCATCAGTACCAGAATCATCATCTAGGCCTAGTAAATATGAAAGTGTTACTCCAAAATATTCTGATAAAATCTGAGCATTTTCTAAACTAAGATTTGTTTTTCCATTTTCGTATTTTCCGTACTGAGACTGGTTAGTATTCAAAACTTTTGCCAAGTCAGCTTGAGTCAGTTCTTTTTCTCTTCTTAGTTTTTTAAGCCTATTAGACATCTGGATTCCTCATTCTGTAGTATTTATTGAATAACCTCCAAGCTTTAAACGGGTTTTGTCTAGAATGATTTTCAAAAAATACGACATGATAACAACCTTTATTCAAGACTTTCTCAAGATCATTTTTCGATACAGATAAACCGAAATCTTCACGATCACTAAGACTAAGTAAAAAATACTTTCCCCATCGTTTTTTTACTGGGACACTCCTAAACATCAGTTCATTAAGTTCTAATGACTCTTTTGAATAATCAAAGCTATAAATATAGCTTACCACCAATACTTTCTTGCTAAACATTCCTTATTTCCTTCCTACACATATCCCATCAATTCTGGATTATCTGACATTTTTTCTCCTTTCTTTAATTTTTGCAACGAAAAAAGAGAGCGATTTTCTCGCTCTCTCAAGATATATGATATTTAATTTTTCATTTTCCCAAAACTCTAGACACTTACCGGAGACTTTTTTTTATTTAACGTAAACAACTCCAAGTTTACCAAAAGCGACTTCTCCACGGATAATCAAGGTTTTGTTTGTTGGTGCTACAGGAGCGTCTGCCTTAGCTGCACCAAAGGATGTTTCTACTTTCAAATCGACACGCCAGTGTTGTGGAACATAGACGGTTGCATTCCCGAAAGCCACTTCAATATTTAAAGTCGCAAAATCACCTAACATCTCTGCATTATCATAGTAGATTTTAGCATCCCCAAAAGCGACTTCCACTTGGTCATCTACGAGATCTTGATCCTGTTTATAGAAGGTCCCGCTACCAAAAGCGACTTCCTTATCCGTGACGACTGTTTTTTTCCCATTGTACCACCATTTTTTTTCATTCCAGAACTTACTTGAGTGAGTAAGATAACCGACACCTAGAACTGCTAAGATACTAGCCCAAAACAAAGACTGGTTTGGAATAGGAAAAATGTTATAAAAATGATTCGCAATCATTAAGGCTACTAGAGCGGTAAAAACTGCTGATGTTAGATGACGACGAAGCAAAGCTTCAACTGATTGGTAAGCAAAAAAAACAATACCTAGTAAAGGCCATATCTTGCCATCCAAAGAAGGAATTCCAAAATTCCCTTGCAGCAAGATCCAAGCTGCTAAAACCAATAAAACAATACCAAATGCTTTCTTTTTCATCTTTTTTACCTCATGTTTCTTAGATTTTCTTTTAGGAGGGATTGGTAATGCCGTGAGA
>ERZ773042.480-NODE-480-length-27404-cov-5.010933_pt1 | contig 27404 bp, 28 predicted proteins | sample MGYA00511664_ERZ773042 | MGnify/ENA primary metagenome ERZ773042 (study PRJEB29015, sample SAMEA2737984) | human oral metagenome | biome: human oral; feature: human-associated habitat; material: dental | place: China | collected 2036 ... | reverse complement strand
TTGCTTATCGAAAAATAGTATCCCGTGAGTATTTACCGGCAACATCTGCATCTCTTCTTATAACAAGACGTACAAAAATGAAAATGTTGCAAGCGAGGTTGCATAGGGAAATCGAAATACTTTTGATAGCAAAGCACAGGTACAACCGCGCAAATTATGCATTCATACGGAGTTTAACTATCGAAACTAAAAACTTGCCTCCGACAATCAAGCTGATAATCAAGAGGCAAGCAGAGCCGATTTGTACCCCCGTGCAGAATCGAACTGCAACCAAAAGAACCGGAATCTCTTATTCTATCCATTAAACTACGGAGGCTTATTGCAAAATCGCCAATGAAAAACTTAACGAAGTTGCGAGTGCAAAGGTAATCAATAATTGTCAATAGTCGATTGCCGTAATGCTATTTTTTGCCGACCAACCGTTTCAATACGGTCTCCACCAAACCCTCCATAGAGCCTTTGTAGTTGGTATTCATATCTTTGGATATACGTCCGGCTATTATCAGGCATATTGTTATCGCTTTGTGTCCGAGCATACGCCCAAGACCTGCAACGGCAGAACTCTCCATCTCGAAGTTGGTTATCTTCTCTCCGTTGTACCGAAACTCCTCTATTTTACGGTTCAAGTCCATATCTATGGGTTTTAGTCGTACATACCTGCCCTGAGGACCATAAAAACCGGGTGCGGATATAGTGATGCCTTTCACCATATCGAAGCCGATACGTTCTACAAGTTCTTCGTCGGCATTTACAGTGTATGGACGTGGCAGTCGGGGATTCCAGTTTACGAAATCGCAGAAGGCGTTTTCGATATCCATATCCATTACCCCTTCTTTGTGCTCGTAGAAGTTGAGTAAACCGTCGAATCCCATAGAGCGATTCGAAACGACATAAGTCCCTATCGGGCATTCGGGCTGTAGCCCTCCGGATGTACCTATTCGCACAAGTGTGAGCTGTGTGTGATTGCGTTTTTCTTCGCGGGTGGCAAAATCTATGTTTACCAGCGCATCGAGTTCGGTTACTACAATATCGATATTATCTGTGCCGATACCGTGCGATACGCAAGATACTCTTTTACCGCAATATAGTCCCGTAACGGTCTTAAACTCCCGATTCTGTACACTGCACTCTATGGTGTCGAACATAGAGGCAACCATATCCACTCTACCGGGGTCACCTACGAGTATCACCGTGTCGGCGATCTGTTCGGGTCTCAGATGAAGGTGAAATATAGAGCCGTCTTCGTTTATAATCAGTTCCGATGAAAGAATTTTTCTCATAACGATTTACTTTTTTTGTATGTGAATACTATATTTATAATTTATTATGTTTTCTGTAATCTGTGAGCAAAGGTATAAAAAAAATCGATACAAAATATTATATATCAATTTTGTGTTTAATGAGTATTTATAGATTATGTAGTAAAAATAATTTGCAAACGATATACTTACGGCAAACGATAGGTAGGCGATACCTGTTTTTTGTCTGATTAAAAAATATTTTCGTAATTTTGTGGCAAATTATCGATAAGCAATCTATGTGTTTTATGTTTGATAAACAGATGATTATCGGTAGTAAACGGTTAATTCACATAGCTTACAAAATAAAATAAATTATATGTTTAACTTCAAGTTTGATTTTAATTTTATACTGACGAAAGTCAAAGAATTGGTAAAGAGTAAATTCTTTTGGATTAATATAGGAGCGGCTGTATTGGCTATAATTATTCTTTGGTCTATTATACTACTGATACTGAAAGCGTATACCAACCACGGTGAGGCTATAAAAGTACCCAACCTTGTAGGATTGTACGAAAACGAAGCCGAGGAAGCTATAAAAAAATCGGGCTTGGCTCTCGAGATAGTCGATTCTGTCTATATGCGTGATGCCAAACCGGGCGTAATAGTCGAACAGACGCCCAAACAGGGGCTGAGTGTCAAAAGCGGTAGGATTATATTCCTCACCGTGAATGCCAGACAGAAAAAGACGATAGCTCTGCCAAACCTTATAAACGTTTCGCAACGACAGGCTACATATACGCTCAACTCGCTCGGCTTCAATGTGGGCAGTGTGAGTGTGGTGCCTTCAGAATATTCGGATATGGTGCTCGAGGTAAAACTCAACGGCACATCTCTGCGTGCAGGAGACGAAGTACCCGACGGCTCTACGCTGTCGCTCGTGGTAGGACGCAACGACAGTATATACGGGGGTGAAAAAGTTATGATGCCCTCCCTGTTCGGATTGTCAGCTGCCGAGGCAGAGAAGTTGATTACAGCCAGCAATCTTGTTGTAGGATATGTAGGTTTCGACAACCCACAACCCGCAAACGATAAGGAACGCAGTACGTATAAGGTATACAAGCAGATACCCGAGCCACACGAGAGTGTCGTACCCGGTAAAAGAGTAGATATTTGGTTGAGTAAAGACGGCAAGAAACAACAGTCTCAGAATAAAAAGAACGACGACTTTTTCAATTGATAAATCACTATCGGCATAATAATAACAGTATTATTTTGTAATTATTGGATAATGTGTTTATAAATAAGTATTTACGATGCACACCAGAGAAGAGATATTGAGTTCGTTCTCGCGTCTGCTCGATGTGATGGACGAGTTGCGGGAAAAATGTCCTTGGGACAAGAAACAGACTTTCGGGTCGCTGCGTAACAACACGGTCGAAGAGGTTTTTGAGTTGTCGGAAGCTATCGCCGAAGGCAATCTCGAACAGGTCAAAAAAGAGCTTGGCGACGTGCTGCTGCACGTGGTTTTCTATGCCCGTATGGGTAGCGAGACAGGCGACTTCGACATAAAAGACGTCTGCGACGCCTTAGTAACGAAACTGATATTCAGACACCCTCACATATATGGCAATGTCGAAGCCGATACGGCAGAGAAGGTAAAACAGAACTGGGAGGAGCTGAAGCTAAAAGAAAAAGACGGCAACAAACGCGTGTTGAGCGGCGTGCCTTCGACTCTGCCGTCGATGATAAAAGCTTGTCGGATACAGGAAAAAGCGGCATCCGTAGGGTTCGACTGGGAGGCGAAAGAGCAGGTCTGGGACAAGGTCAAAGAAGAGTTCGGCGAGTTTGAGCAGGAGTTGCGGGCGAAAGATACTGCACGAATGGAAGACGAAATGGGCGATATGTTTTTTGCCCTCATCAATGCAGCACGTCTGTATGGCATAAACCCTGATGATGCCTTAGATAAGACTAACAGAAAGTTTATCTCCCGCTTCAACTATCTCGAGGATAAGACAATCAAACAAGGCAGGATGCTTAAAGATATGTCGCTCGACGAAATGAATGAGATTTGGGAAGAGGCAAAACTACAAAAAGAATGACCGATAATATTTAATTGAAAATATCATACTGAATATGGCATATATATTGAAAGAGGTTACTATTCGCACAAATAATACAGAAAAAGGTGTAAGCCAAATAAGTGAATTATGGAAAGATATTTCAGCAGGGAAACTACCCGTTTTGTTTGATAGCGAACATAATTTTGTGGAAGGTATCTCTCCCATTTCAAAATATAGTAATTACGAAAATGGAGAGAAAGGCGATTATGATATTAGCATAGTGGGAGTAAATCGTTTCTTTTTTGAAGATATAGAAAAGAAAGTAGAAAATGGTTTGTATAAAAAATATGAGGCTATTGATGACAATGGAAACATAGAACTATGTACAAAAAAGGCTTGGAAAAAAGTATGGGATGATACCGACACAGGGACATTGAAAAGAGCCTTTACCATTGATTATGAAAGTAGTGTGCCTGCAGAATATACAAAAGACGGTAAAGCTCATTGCTATTTGTATATATCAGTCAAGGAATGAAAATTCGGGATTACATTGAAATAAATAGAGTGTGGCATTAAATGTAATGTCGGAAAAAAGAATGCAATCCTACAAATGATTAATTCGTCTATTAGCTCAAAATTAACATTTATCATTGATTACCAGCCGATAGTCGAAACACTGAATATCGGTGTCGTCGGTTCGTGTGCCACGCTTGGTTGCTGGCAGAAGCCTGTGGCTATGCAGAGGGTTGGTATTCGCCGTTGGCGGGTGGACGTGGATTACGGTAGTCTGCCCGATAGCTTTGAGTTTAAATTCGTCGTCTTCGACCCGTCGACGTCGCATATAAAACTCTGGGAAGATGGCGATAATCGTATATTCTTTAAACGAAGCGATGAAGCCTCCCGACGATACAGAGCTGTTTTCAGAGGTACTCTCGATTGGCACGGTGCCGGCGTGGCAGTGCCGGTATTTTCGCTCAGACGCCGCAACGGTTGGGGAGTAGGCGAATTTACCGACCTTTGCCTCTTGGCAGACTGGTGTGTGGCGACACATCAGAAAATCATACAGATATTGCCCGTAAATGATACCAATATTTCGTTCGACGATACAGACTCGTATCCATACCGTTCGGTATCGATATATGCTCTCAATCCTATCTACGTAAATATAGACAAGATAGGTGAGATAAAAGACACTAATTTACTCCGTGAGTTCGAACGGGAGCGTCGCCGCCTCGACGAGCAACACCGAGTACAATATTCCGATGTGTTACAGCTTAAAATCAGCGTACTAAGGCAGTTGTATCGGGAGCAACGAGCAGACGCAGCCCTGTACGACACATTAAGGCGTACGCTTTTCGATTTCGAGCAAAGGAATAGTTGGCTTTTGCCGTATGCCGTATTTCGTTGTCTTGCAGACGATTTCGGTACAGGCAATTTCTACGCTTGGGGCGATTGGGCTTCGGCAGACGAGACAAAGATACGTCGATATGCTACAGACAATGCCGAGAAGGTGGAGTTTTATTACTTTGTCCAGTATCATCTTTTCAAACAATTTAGAGAAGCCAAGTCTTATCTGAATGCACATTCCATATATTTAAAGGGCGATATACCCGTGGGTGTCGGCAGACTCAGCGTCGACGTGTGGCAATATCCGCACTTATTCAATACCGACAAGCAGGCAGGAGCTCCGCCCGACGACTTCTCCGACCAGGGACAGAACTGGGGCTTCCCCACATACAATTGGGATAATATGTCAAAAGACGCTTACAGCTGGTGGCGGCAGCGGTTCAGCTTTATGCAGACACTCTTCGATGCCATACGGATAGACCATATATTGGGCTTTTTCAGGATTTGGGAGATACCTCTGACTGTCAGCAGCGGATTGTTGGGATATTTCTCGCCCGCTTTGCCTCTGGCGGTCGAAGAAATCAGGCAATACAAATTACCCGCCGACGAGAAGTACATTTTACGGTATCCCGACGGTAAAGAGTTGATTATTACTGATACCGACAATGTACTTTTTATAGAAGACCCGTACAAGCCTGCACATTATCATCCTCGCATTATGGCACGTAAGACACAGGCGTACAAAGGGCTTACGCCAGACGAACGAAAGGATTTCGACCGTCTTTATAACGATTATTTCTACCGCCGTCATAACGAGTTTTGGCGACAAAGTGCTCTAAACAAGCTCCCTGTGATACTCTACGATATAGATATGCTCGTCTGTGGCGAAGACTTGGGTATGGTGCCCACTTCGGTGCCCGATGTTATGCAGCAACTAAATATACTATCGCTCGAGGTATTGCGTATGCCCAAAGAGATGGGGGCGGAGTTTGTCGTTCCCGACAGAGTCCCGTACAACTCGGTAGTTACCACAGGCACGCACGATACGTCTACACTGCGTATGTGGTGGAGCGAGGATAGGGATAGAGTACGCAGTCTGTACGGAAATGTGCTCAGACTTGCGGGGGAGGCTCCCGAGAGATGTACTTCGGAGATTGCAAAAAAAATATTAGCTTTGCTTTTCGAAACCGATGCTATGTGGGCAATAATTCCCATTCAGGACTATCTGGCGATAAACGACGATACGGCGGCAAAAGACTTTATGTCGGAACGCATTAATTATCCCGATAATCCGAATCATACGTGGAACTATCGCCTTCATCTGCCATTGGAAGAGATACTAAGAAAAAACACTTTCAACACTACACTCGGAGAATTGATAAAAAACAGCGGAAGATGAAAACCAAATTATTGCTTGTATCCTGTTGCCTGCTTTGTAGTATTCGGGTTTTTACCCAAAATGCCAATACTACAGATTACACATTGCTTATCAATGCGTTATTCCAAAAAATAAAACAAGATACCAACTATACGGAAAACCGTGCAGCATTGAACGATTCTATCTGTATGGTGATGATGAAGACCTTGAAACAGAACGAAGCCAATGCTTTTTCTTTACCTTTCGATAGCGTAAGGAATATTGGCAAAGTTGTATCTGCCGACAAGGCTATATGCCTCTATTCGTGGGTTGTACCCCTACGAGACAGGAATATATATAATGTCGTTTTCCAGCGGGCAGACGGTTATTCGTTTCTGTTGCGAAAAACCGTTGGCAAAGAGCCTGTGGACGAATATAAGATTTATGACAACTCTTGGTATGGCGCCTTGTATTACAGTATTACTCCATTCAAATCGAGGGGAGTAACTTTTTACGCTCTCTTAGGTTCACGAAGTGTCGGAGATTTCAATCAGAAAATCATCGATATACTCAATTTTAGTGAAGAAGAGCCGATATTAGGACTTCCCGTTTTTGTGAAAACATCTTACGACGAATATTCTAAACGAAGACAAACGACGGTGAAGTCGAGGACTGTATTTGAGTTCGACAAGCGAGTATCGATGTATCTGGAATACGATAAGGCAAAGAAACAGTTTGAGTTCGATAATCTGTCGCCAATGGAGGTCGTCGACGGTAAGGTGTTATCATACGGACCCGATTTTTCGTTCAACGCCTATCGATTCAAAGGCGGCAGATGGGTATTCGTAGAAGATATAAATGTTAAAGGCAAATAAGACACATATAATGTAAATCAATGCTATATATGAGAACCTTTTTATATAAATTGCAATTGCTGATATTTTGTAGTGTTTTGTCGATTGCGTGCACGGAAGATATCGATATACACACCAACGATTCGAATCCTCGTGTCGTTGTTTTCGGTGCTTTCTCGCAGGATAGTGTCAGGAATTATGTGAGTATCAGCAAATCGATGGGTTTTTTCTCGCAATATCCACCGACACCGATCTCTACTGCCACGGTAACAATAACCTCAAACAATGAGATTTACAAGTTACAGTCGGATACTGTTGCAGGTAGGTACTATATCGACTCGCTCGATATGGTAGCAGGGCGAGAATATGTTTTAGATATACGTCTCGACTTCGACGGTAACGGGCAGGACGAACACTATCAGGCTCGCTCCGTTATGACCAATACTCCGCGTATAGATTCGGTGAAACTATCAGACAAAGCCATCTCCAAGTTCCCTCTTATGTTCGTATATGGAGAGATTTTTTTCACCACCGACAATAACTTTTGTGTATACAACTGGAAAGGTAAAGACACTATCGGTATATTCGATTATACTATGATTATGCCCGAGAAGTATTTGCGTTCGTTTCACAAAGTTTATACTGTACCGTATTTTGTCCGAAAAGGTGCCATACACAAGGGTGATACTCTGAATATTAGGATAGATAACTTTAATAATCCGTATTCGGGATTTGTGTCGCAGGCTGCATCTACGGGTATGCAAAATCCGTTTTTTTCGTCGCCGCCGTCGGAGGTGAAGACAAACATCAGATGCCTCGATGCAGACATCAGAGTATCGGGATTTTTCACTACTTATAGTAGGGGAGCCGTGTTTTCGGTAATCTCTCACATAGATTTCGACTTCGGGTCGATTGGCGGTATGAGATAAACTTTTTATTTGTCGGTATATAAGTTATGAAGTTCACTACTGAGGTAAAAACGCCTGTAAACAAGATATTTAGCCATCGCAGTAGATATATGTTGTTGGGTTCGTGTTTTGCCGAAAATATGGGCGAAAATCTACACAAATATCGCTTCGAGGGCATCAATAATCCGTTCGGCATACTGTTCAATCCTATCTCTATCGCTCAGGGCTTGGAGCGTATTCTCGACGAAAAATATTTGACCCACGAAGATTTGTTCAGACACAACGGGCTATGGCACAGCGATTTGTATCACAGTGCTTTTTCCGATGCCGACCCGCAGAGAGTGCTCGATAGGGCAAACAGACAGATTGCCGATGCTCACAATATTTTGCCTAAGACAGATTTTATCATTATCACTTTCGGGTCGTCGTGGGTATATATGCATCAGGGCAAAGTAGTGGCAAACTGTCATAAGTTGCCCGAAAATAATTTCGTCCGTAAACGACTCTCTATTAGCGATATAATCGATGTGTATAAACCTCTTCTGGATAGGATATTCCGAACAGCACCAGAGATAAAAGTGATAATTTCCGTAAGCCCTGTACGTTATCTACGCGACGGAGCCGTCGACAATTCTCTGAACAAAGCTACGTTATTGCTTGCTGTAGAGCAACTTGTAAACGCTTTCGGTCGATTGACATATTTCCCTGCTTACGAAATATTACTCGACGAGCTGCGAGATTATCGTTTCTATGCCGACGATATGGTACACCCGTCGAAGATGACACAAAATATTGTGTGGCAGAGATTTGTCGAGTCGTTTTTTACAGATGAGACATTGGCTTTCTTGCCGCAGATAGACAAACTGCACAAGATGTTGGAACACAATACTATGCACGAAGCCTCCGATGAGGCGGCGGTTCTCAAAGCAAGGATAGAAAGCCAAAAAAGCATAGTAAATAAATATCTTAACGATTGTGATTTGATGGGGATTTGATTGAAATATTCAGGGGGAAAGAAAATTAATATGGATTGTATTACTAAAAAACTATTTTGTGCGATAATACTTGCTCTCGTAAGTATCGGCGGCGTATATCCGAAAGAAGCTACCGAAGACGGACATTCTCCATCGGAAATACCGTATAATGGGCAGTATACCGTCGACGAAGTACCCAATCCAAAAACTAACGATGCCAATGCGTTTGTGGCAAATCCCGACGGAATCATCTCAGAAGAGACTGTCTATCAGCTTAATACTATGCTGCAAAACTTGGAAGCAAAAAACAAAGCAGAGATTGCCGTGGTGGTACTCAATTCTATCGGCGATAACGATATTTTCGATTTTGGCGTAGAACTTTTCGAACGTTGGGGTATCGGTAAAAAGCGGAGCGACAATGGTTTATTAATACTTTTTGTATTAGACCAACGTAAAATTCGTTTCGAGACGGGCTATGGGCTGGAGGGAGTTTTACCCGATGCCATCTGCAAGAGGATACAGATGAACGAGATGGTGCCCTATTTCAAAGAAGGTAATTACGATGAGGGTATGCTCAGAGGGGTAAAAAAAACGGTAGAAACTGTTGAAAACGAAGAGTTTTTCGAAGATGATTCCGAGTCGGAGTTTCCCTCTTTTGTATTTGTAGTACCCGTAGCAGTGCTGCTGATAGTAATTATAGCTATGTTGCTCAAAAGCAATACTATAGCCAAGAGTAAAAAGTTCAAATACAATTCCGAACGATACAATGCTATGAAGGCATACGGTAGTTTGATAATAGGAATGATATTTGTAGGTATTATAATAATAGTCATTACATTAGCTATATTGGGAGTTAGTCTTATAAGTCTCTTCTTATTGGGATTTCTGTTATTTATGGATATGATACCTATTAATATATTGAAAAATGTATTTGCCAACAAACTCCGACGCCAAAGCGTTCGTTGCAAAAACTGCGGGGCACTCACAAAATTGTTGTCTGAGACCAATGATAATAAATACCTTACTCTTGAACAATCATTCGAAGAGAAGATAAAATCCGTAGATTACGACGTGTTTTTATGTGAAAATTGCGGTCGTGTGGAGATAAACAAGTATAACGAAAAACATAAATATAGCAATTGTCCCCAATGTGGTACACGCAGTTTTTGTTTGGCAAACTCGTACATAGCCACCCGCCCCACTTATGTCAGCAAGGGGCTTCGTATCAATGTAAAGCGTTGTAAATATTGTGGTTTCCAACAAGAAGATAGTGTGTCGATTCCACGCCTTACACATACGTCGAGTGGAGGTTTCGGCGGTAGTTCGTTCGGAGGTGGTCGCTCAGGCGGAGGTTCGTTCGGAGGTGGTCGCTCGGGTGGAGGTGGTGCCACAAGTAGTTGGTAATAAAAATATTACTATCAGATAATTATAACAATCAAACATACAAAATAATATGAGTATATATCCGAAATTAATTTTAGAGGCACTCGCCGAGATACGTTACCCCGGCGAACCACAGAATATTGTGGAGAGTGGTATGGTCGAAGACGACATACGTATCGACGGCAACAAGGTATCGTTTTCTCTGATAAGTCCCAAAAAGAATTCTCCGTTTATGAAATCGGTAGTGAAAGCTTCGGAGGCAGCAATCAAAAGACATATCGGCGAAGAGTGTGAAGTGATCATAAATGTGAAAAACAAAGAGGTGCGACCCGTAGCAGCAGAGCAACCGCCCACAGTGAATGCCGATAAGATTATTGCTATTTCGTCGGGAAAAGGCGGAGTCGGTAAATCTACCGTTTCGTCGAATCTGGCTGTGGCTCTTGCCCAAAAAGGTTATCGTGTGGGATTGCTCGATGCAGATATTTTCGGTCCTTCGGTGCCTAAGATGTTCGGTATCGAAGACTATCGTCCCGAACTCGTGTCTGTGGGCGACAGAAACTGTATGCGACCGGCCGAAAAGTTTGGAGTTAAGTTGCTGTCTATCGGTTTCTTCGTCGACCCCGAGAGTGCTGTCGTGTGGCGAGGTATAATGGCAAGTAATGCTATCAAACAGCTTGTACAAGAGGCCGATTGGGGCGATTTGGACTATTTCCTTGTCGATTTGCCGCCGGGCACGAGCGATATACATCTTACTGCTGTCGATGTACTGAAATTTACGGGTGCTATCATCGTATCGACCCCGCAGAGCGTAGCCCTTGCCGATGCAATCAAAGGTATAGAGATGTTCGAAAATCCCAAGATAAATGTACCTATATTGGGTTTGGTAGAAAATATGGCATATTTTACGCCTGCCGAATTGCCCAATAACAAATACTATATCTTTGGTAAAGAGGGAGTAAAGCGTTTTGCCGAAGAACGAAATATTCCGCTCTTGGCACAGATACCCATCGTCGAGTCCATTTGCGAAAGTTCCGATAGCGGTGTCCCCGATGTGCTGAATAACAGTATTTTGGAAGAAAAATATAACGAAATAATAGCGAAAATCTCATAAAAGTGAAGGATAAAAAGATATTTAAGGCATATATCGCTTTAATATTGGCACAGATATTTTGGGGCATCAGTTTCGTATGGACCAAAGAGTTGCTCAACCATAATTTTAATGTGGTTTTTGTAATAACAGTCAGATTATTAATCTCTTTTGCCTTGTTGTTAGCTATAGCTATGGCTACTAAGCAGCTCGAGAAAATCCGACGCGAAGACTACGGAAAGTTTTTCCTGCTCGCTTTTTTCGAACCGTTTCTTTATTTCATAGGTGAGAATTACGGACTTAAGCTCGTAGACGCAAGTTATGCCGCCATCTTCATAGCGATTATACCGATAATAGTACCATTTGGGTTGTTTTTTTTCTATAAAAAGAAGATTAGTTGGACAGTACTGTTAGGGGTGTTTATCTCTATCGTCGGCATAGCTATTATATCGTTGGGTAACAGTGTGGTAGGGACATTTAATGTAACGGGGGTACTGTTGCTGCTACTTGCGGTTTTTTCGGCAGTGGGCTACAATATGATGTTGTTCAGACTTCTTCATTATAAGCCGATTACGATTATTATATATCAGAATATAATAGCGGCAGTGCTCTATGTGCCTATGTTTCTGACGGTAGACAAGAGCGAATTGGCTGCGATGCAGTGGACGCCATACACAGTGTTGGCGTTGGTGATGCTTGCCGTTTTCTGTTCGTCGATAGCTTTTATGGGTTACTCGTATGCCGTCAAAAATATCGAGATATCCCGTGCCAATGTTTTTACGAATGCCATTCCCGTTATTACTATTATGTTTGCCGTTATCATTGGACAAGAGACACTTACATTCAATAAAATAATCGGTATGATAGTCGTTCTGTCGGGTGTCCTGATAAGTCAGATGATTTCGAAGAAAAAGGAAACGACCGACAAACAAAATGCCGTATGCTAATATGTTTTATAGGTAAAAATCTTTTGTAAGAGCCTTATATTCCTCAGTGTAGTTGTGTCGGGAGAGTTCTATCGTAAGGTCTGTTTCCTGCAACGGTATCTCCGTAGGCGAGAACTCCAATAAATAACGTTTTATCGCCGAATTTGGGGTAGGGCGGACGTTGGTCTGCCGTATCAGAAACATATTATTTTCCTTTGCCAAAGCGAATATCTTTTCGTACTGCACGGAAGGGATTATTATTGCCAGACGTCCTGTTTCGGATAGCAACTTGCGGGCACAATCGAAGAGTTCTTCGTAGGTCAAACTTACATTGTGCCTTGCATTGTTACGGCTCGGGTCGGGGCATTCGAGGCTGTCGGTAAAGTACGGTGGATTACAGACAATCAAATCATACATTGTATTGTCGTTGAACTATTTAGTCCGTTATAGCCGAATACTATTTTTATTTTGTCTCTTCGGTATTTTCCGTTTCTTCAGAGTCTATATCGAAGTCTGTTATCTGTTTGTTTATTAGGATATTATACCAACTAATAAATTTCTTTATGTCGTTGGGATAGATACGGTCTCTGTCGAAGTCCGGGAAAACTTTTGCAAAAAACTCCTGCAATTGGGCGTTGTTTTTTATGTCTATTTCTATTTTTTTACCGTCTTCCAATTCGAAAGCAGCCTTGAAAAGCTCATTCAGCCGCTTTTCGCCCGAGTTGCCATACATCACAATATCCCGTAGAAGCGATATTTTTTCGTTTTGATACGACGGTGTCCTTTTACCGTCTATCAGCGACTCTACAATGATATAATTCTTTGCGTGTGAGACCATTCTGAAAAGTCCGGGCTTACCTCCGATAGATAATACGTCTTTGAACATAATATGCTTTTGTCTGTTTGTTTGTATTTATTTTTTGTCTTAAAAAAATGAGTGCAAATTTAATATTTTTTTGATAAATAGATACCGAATGGTACAATATGATTTTTTATTGTCTTCGGAAACGTAATTTCTTTTTCGATTTACCGTTGGGTGTCTGCCAGAAATTCTTTTTTGAAGTTGATGAGAAAAAGTTTCTGCTGACACCGTGTGAAAGCCGTATACAGCCACTGTATAAACTCTTTGTTAAGCATCTCGTCCGTCAGATAACCGCAGTCGATATATACGTGTTGCCACTGTCCTCCCTGAGCCTTGTGGCAGGTAATGGCGTATGCAAACTTTATCTGTATGGCATTCAGATACTCGTCTTGCCTCATAGCCAGATAGCGCTTGCGTTTGTTGGTGATGTGTTCATAATCTTTCTCTACTTCTTCGAATAGCCGCTTACCTATGTTGTCGTTGTCTTTGGGGGTGGCAGCCGATAGGCTGTCGAGCAGCAGACGGCAGTCTATCTCCATATCGTAGTCGAGCAGTTGCAGCGTAACGTCGGCAAACCTGAACCCGTACATCTCTGTATATCGCTTTATACGGACTATCTGTGCTATATCGCCGTTGGCTATGAAGTTTAGTCGCTCATAGCGTTCTGCCCAGAAGTAATTGTTTTTTATCACCATCACCATATCGGTATTTGCCAACTCCGACTCACGTTGTAGTACCTGATTACGAATGCCTTGATTGAATAGGTTGGCTCTCTTGTTCGAACGGGTTATGACGATACTGTTTTCTTCACCTACCTCTCGGTACGAAGCGTATATGCTGTCTATGAGTTCGACTCCCGTAATGCTCGTAATATCAGGGAAATTGGTCGTTATCTGAGGATTTCGGTAAACGGTATTGTCGAGTAAATACCGTAAATGTGTCGCATTGGCTAATATTCCGCTGTCGGAGGCTTGCCTTACGACTTCCGTAAGTGTATATTCGGTTATATCGAGTGCCGATTTCTCTAAGACTTTCCTATCCAGAGCAGGCGAATAATTTTGTCCCACAGGCATAAGCTGTGCCGTATCTCCAAGCAGTATCATACGGCAATTGTCGCCGCTATACACATACTCTATAAGGTCGTCGAGCAACCTGCCCGAACCGAATATGTTGTTCTCTGCGACGCTATCGCCTATCATAGATGCCTCGTCTACAATGAATAAGGTGTCTTTTGCTTTGTTGTAATTGAGCATAAAATGAAAGTCGGATACCGATTTTTGTCGGTAAATCTTTTTGTGTATCGATGTTGCTTCCATACCCGAGTAGACGGAAAATACCTTCGCTGCTCTACCCGTAGGGGCAAGCAGAACGGTCTTCTGCTCCAATTCGTGCATAGCACGTACCAAAGCACTGACGATAGATGTCTTGCCCGTTCCTGCATAACCTTTCAGCAAAAAACACTGCATCGTAAGCCTGTCGGTACAGAATTTTGCCAATAACTCTATACAGTGCTTCTGTTCGGTATTGGGCACAAAAGGCAGATTGTCCGAAATCTTATTTTGCAGGAACTTATATAGCACTTTGCGGAGATATTTGGGGTGTGATAATGAATATAGTAGTCTGTTGACGGTCAATCGTTCGAGTAGTGAACGAGTACTCTTCGGTAAGAGTTGAATATCTTGGACTTAGATACAAATCCCTTGTAAATGCCGTTTTCGTCTATCACAGGCAGATTCCACGCTCCAGTATTCTCGAAGATATCCATAACCTTCTCCATCGGAGTATTGTATTCTATCTTGGCGGGCGGCGATGTTATCAGACGGCTTACTTTGAATCTGTCGTACAGTTCCGAGCGGAACATTATATTGCGTACTTCGTCGAGTGTTACTATTCCGAGCAATCTGCCGCTGCCTCTCTCTATTACGGGATATATGTTGCGTGTCGATTTGGATATTACGTGTACCAAGTCTCCGAGTGTCATATCGGGATACACAGGCTCCAGGTCGGTCTCTATGACATTCTCCATCGTCAACATTATCAGTACGCCGCGGTCTTTGTTGTGTGTCAGCAGCTCACCTTTCTTGGCCAGACGCATAGCGTATATCGAGTGGGGCTCGAATACTATTATCGTAAGATACGAGATTACAGATACTATCATAAGTGTCATAAAAAGCGAATAACCGCCCGTAAGCTCGGCAATAAGGAAAATACCTGTCAGAGGAGCGTGCATTACACCGCTCATAATCCCTGCCATTCCGGCAAAGGCAAAGTTGGAGAAAGGCACGTCGGCTCCGAGCAACCTCATTACGAACGCCACCAGAAATCCCGTAAGACAACCCACAAAGAGCGACGGAGCGAACAGCCCACCCGTGCCTCCGCTGCCGTTGGTGAAGACCGAGGCAAATATTTTCAAGAATGCCATAGCTCCTATAAATATGATTATTGCCCAAGCACTATCACGATAATTTAAGAGTAGAGACTGCGAAAACAATTCTTCGAAATTGCCTCCCAGAAGAGCTCTGATAGAGTCGTAACCTTCACCGTACAATGGGGGAAAAAAGAAAATAAGCACACCCAGCGATACACCACCGATAAGCAGCTTTACCCAAAAGCCGTTTATCTTTTTAAACATCGTCTCTGCCCAGTTGGTACCACGTACAAAGTACAGCGACATAAGCCCGCAGGCAACTCCCAGAATCACCAAAAACGGTATTCTGTCCAGAGCGAAAGGCTCGAACGTCTCGAAGTAAAATATTGCACGGTGGTCGTTGGTCAGGAAATAAGAGATGGCTGCTCCCGATACAGCCGATATTATCAGAGGCGAGATAGAAGCCATCGTAAGGTCCAGCATCAGCACTTCGAGCGTAAAAGCCACTCCCGCAATCGGTGCTTTGAATATGCCCGCAATAGCTCCAGATGCTCCGCAGCCTACCAACAGCATAAGCGTCTTTTGGTCTAAATGAAAAAAACGACCGAGATTGGAGCCTATCGCCGAACCGGTAAGTACTACCGGGGCTTCGGCTCCCACAGAACCACCAAAACCTATCGTAAGCGAACTCGCTACTATCGACGACCAAGTGTTGTGTAGCTTTATGATAGCTTTGTGCTGCGATATGGCGTAGAGTATCTTGGTAACTCCGTGCGAAATATCGTCTTTCACAACGTACTTCACAAACAAAGCGGCAAGCAATATACCGAACATCGGCAAGCCGAGATACCAGAAATTGACCGAGTTTTGAGTAAGCCCTACAACGAAATGTTGTATCTGATGTATGAAAAACTTCATTATGTAGGCAGCTATACCGGACAATATCCCTACCAAAAGGCTCAGTATTATAATGAAACTATTTTCGCCGATGTACTTTTCACGCCACAACAGAATTTTGGAATAATAGTCTGTGTAATAATCTCTTATTTTCATATTACCACAATATAAAAAACAGACTCCAAAGGTAATAATTTTTTTGCTCATTGCAAATCAGATAATCTCTATACGCAAGCAAAATTGATATATGCCGTCTACGGATAGTTCACAAATAAGGGTATCGCTTGTAGTGTCGCAATAGTTTAGTATCTTTGCAATGCAAAAAAATATCTATCTATTACAAAAGAATGCTTCTAAACGTTGTAATAATCAACACTGTAACCTTCAAGCCGTTCGACGTTCAGGCTTTGGGAGTTTTGGCTGTAATCGTAGGTCTTCTCGTGGTGTCGGCGTTCAATTCGGCAGCGGAGACGGCTTTTTTTTCGCTCTCGCCCGCCAATCTCGACGAGATAAAGAGTAAAAGCGAAGACGACGCAAAATCGCAGTCGGTAATAAGGCTGCTCAAAAATCCTGAGAAGTTACTCGCCACAGTCCTACTATCCAACGACTTGTGTAACATAGCAGTGGCTGTATTGTCGGCAATATTTATGACTATGATGGTAGATTTCGGCTCGTCGGTAGTGCTCGAATTTGTGATACAGACAGTGGTCATAACGTTCGTAATACTGCTTTTTGCCGAGATAATGCCCAAGCTCTATGCCTCGCAGAACGCTATGAAGGTGGTTCGGTTCTCTGCCAAACCTCTGACGATAATGGACAAACTACTGTCGCCTCTGTCGCTGTGTCTTGTGAAGTCTACCTCTTTTGTTCAGAAAAAAATGAAGAATCGCAGGCAAGCCATATCGGTCGACGAACTGTCGCAGGCACTCAATCTGACCGACCATATCGACGACGAAGATGAAGATATTCTTCGTGGTATCGTGCATTTCGGCAGCTTGTCGGTCGACAGCATTATGACGCCACGTCTCGACGTCGTAGCAATCGACCTGAAGACTCCATTTACCGATGTCATAGCCAAGATAATAGAGACGGGATATTCGCGTATCCCTGTATTCGAAAAAAGTTTAGACCAAATCGTCGGTGTATTGTACATCAAAGACCTTATTGCTCATATCAACAAAGGTAATACTTTCCGTTGGCAGACGCTTGTACGTCCTGCGACATTTATACCTGAGACACGGAAAATAGACGACTTGCTGCTTGATTTTCAGAAGTATAAGGTACATATAGCAATCGTAGTGGACGAGTTCGGAGGCACTCTCGGCATAGTAACTATGGAAGATATTATGGAAGAAATAATCGGTGAGATAGCCGATGAATACGACGAAGACGATAAATTATACGAACAAATAGACGACAAAACATACGAGTTCGAAGGGAAGATACTTCTCAACGATTTTTACAAGATACTCGATATATCGCCCGACGAATTCGACCACCTTACGGACGAGGTCGATACTCTGGCGGGGTTGATGCTCGAAATGTTCGAAGAGATGCCTCACGTAAGCGAACACGTCTCGTACAAAAACTACACATTTACCATCGTAGCGATGGAGAAACGTCGTATAAAGCGTATAAAACTCGAGATAGATTAGAAGAACAAAATATTTTACCGCTACCAAAAGCTATTCTTATGAAACGGACAATCAATCCTTTTTGGCTACTATACCTCATTCTTGTCTTTTTACCGTTAGGTGCTTTCGTTACCTTGGTGGCATCGATATTGACAATAATATTTTCATTCATCGGCGATTACAGATGGTGCTATATGCCCGCCAAATATTGGGGAAAGCTATTGTGTTATCTTTCGTTTGTACGTGTCGATGTAATCGGACGCTCGAACTACGACAAAGACCAATCTTATATATTCGTGGCAAACCATCAGAGCATATACGATATTTTCGTCATCTACGGCTGGCTTATTAATAAATTCAAATGGATAATGAAAAACTCGCTGCGTAAGATACCTTTCGTAGGCTTTGCCTGCCACAAAGCCGGGCATATCTTCATCGACCGCAGCAACCCTATCCGTGCCAAACGCAGTATAGACGAAGCCGAAAAGAAGCTCCGTAACGGTTCGTCTATCGTGATATTCGCCGAAGGCAGCCGCACCAAGACGGGTAGGCTCGGTGCGTTCAAACGCGGAGCATTCAAGATAGCCGAAGACCTGAGGTTACCTATCGTACCTGTCTCTATAGATGGGGCGTTCGATGTCTTGCCTGCCTCGTCGTGCTACGTCAGACCGGGGCGAATCACCGTTACTTTCCACGAACCTATCGATACGCAAGACCTCGACAGGTCTAATATGGACGAGTTTATCCTACGTACCAGAGCCGCAATCGAAAGCGGGTTGTAATAGAGTGTGTTTCGGAATGGCTGAAAAGCTTATTCGGGACGGGTTATTAACCTTTAGAGAGGCTCTATTTCTAATAAGATTTTATGATTTTTGCTTTACAAGTCATTCATATAATGAGGGTTCAAATGTTAGATGACAAGTAAAAATTACAATATACAGAGATGAAAACGAATATCCTTAAAATATTATCTGCAAAAGGCGTTGTTGCAATATTTATGATTGCGATGGCAAATGCCCTGTATGCACAACAAGATAAGAAAGAGACGAATACGGCGACAGCCGATAAATATGCACAAATGTTTTCAGAGCCCGATACGGTGCAGCCTTGCAGGGCTCTCAACAAAAAAATATACAGTGCCGTCAATGCTATAGATGCTATGCCTTTGCGGTGCGATTCTATTTTTGTAGATGAAGCGGATTCTTGCGGGCGTAAGCACATCTATATCGGCAAACGCCTATTCTTCGACAGCAACAACCGCCTTCGAAAATACAGAACATACAAACGAGAGGGCGGCGACGATGCCGATTATAGGATTTATCGTTTCTATTACGACGAAAACGGGCAACTGATATATTTCGACCATAATATAAGAAAAAACGGTATCAATACTGAAGAATATTGTGTTCTGCATCGTGGTATCGTAAAGGAGTACGATTGTATTCTTTACGACCACCGCGTCGAAAAAGACGGGGATACGACAAGAGGAATATGGTGTGGCGAAGTGCAGAAAGTAGGTGAACCTGTGAGACTTTATAATTATAAGAGCTCGTATTGTCTGAAAAGCTTTTCGGACACCCGGACATTACTCAGAGTTCTTGAACTTTATAAATATCCCTATTATAGCGATATATTGGAATTTCAGACACAAGAGTTCGGTATCTCACGCATAGCGGACGAGAAGAGAAGGCGAGGATTGTTATTTGCTTATATCATTGATAAAAAAGAAGAAAAAGGCGAGTTGAAAAAAAGTAAATTTAAGTTTTCTTATCAAGAGAATCAGGGCGATACTGTGGTGGATAGGGATCATATAATAACTTTTACTTGCGACAGCAATAAACGAGTGCATAGGTACCGGGCGGATAAATGTACTACGGTAAAAGGCTATTCCACTAAATTAGACGAGAGCACAGAAGCATACTACGATACCAATGGTAGTTTGTTTCTTATCGAATATGTGTCGGATAACGAATCTTTCAAATTTTATTTGGAAGATGGGGTTATCTCCTATTGTGTGAAATTCCGATATAAGGATATTGAGGGTATAGACGATAAGGCATTGAAACGATTGGAACGGTCGTTTGTAGGCAAAAAGCTCGACGATATCCCATGCAAAGCTATAACCCTTGCCGACTACGCCACGATGGAGCAGATATTAAAACGATATGCCCATATTTTGTCTCTGTTGCCGTAAAAAAAACGTATTTTTTGTGATAAAAAATATCGAATTTTTCGAAATACCGTCTATAAAAACAGCATTCGGAAACAGAAAATCATCTCTCTATGTTTCGGAAAAGGTGGTTGGGGGAGCTAACATATTAAGTTATGCTCTTTATTTTGCTTTTGAAGGAGCTGAAGCCCTCTTCGTAACAATTTATTATCTCCCCGACTGGCTCTATTTCTAAAAATAATTTTGTAATTTTGCCGTCTGTCTTTTCGATGTTTAATTGTGTGTTTGAATAGACACACAGAATTTTATCAAAAAAAAATGATACAACTATTTCGTTTCAAAAACCTTATTTTTATTGTCATTACGCAATGGCTCATATATACAGCCATAATATCTCCGATATTCGACAAATACGGACTTACGACGCTACTGCCTGCCGCTGCCTTTTGGCTTATGGTGCTTGCTACCGTGCTTATCGCTGCGGGCGGGTACGTCATCAACGACTATTTCGACCTTAAAATAGACCGTATCAACCGCCCCGAGAGTGTCGTAATCGGCGAACGGCTATCTAAAAAGTCGGCAATGAGGCTCTACATGGCACTTACGGGTGTGGGTGTGCTTATCGGGATTGTTTTGGCGGTGTGGCTGAAGAATATCTCGCTCGGCTTTATCTTTGTCATCGTGCCCGGTATGTTGTGGTTCTACTCGTCGACCTACAAGCGGCAGTTCCTTATCGGCAACGTCATCGTTTCGCTGTGTTGTGCTCTGGCAATACTCGTTTTGCTTGTCGCCGAGAGTGGGGTACAGACCGCATATTACGGCGACCTTATCAGACAGACACCTGTCTTGCAACAACTTTTCAGATGGGTATGCGGATATGCCGTATTTGCCTTCTTCATAACGCTTATACGCGAGATAGTCAAAGATATGGAAGACCTCGAAGGCGACCGTCAGATGGAGTGTCGCACGTTGCCTATCGTATGGGGCGAACGTAATGCCAAGATAACGGTTACCGTATTGACGGCTATGTGTCTTCTGGCTGTTTTAGTATTAGATTGGCTCTATTTCGATACTCCCAAGGGTAATATGTTTTTTACGCTTTTTTCGCCCGCTAACGTGTTTATCGTTTTCGTCGCTCTGTTTTTGTGGTTTATATGGTATTCGAAAGGCAAAAAATACAGTGCCGCAAGTCTTGTGCTGAAACTACTGATGTCGGTAGGGATACTGTACTCTTTGGTTTTCTACTACCTTATGGCACAGGCGTACCAGCTTACTATGTTCGGACTTTTCAAAGTCGTGTAACGGATTTTGCTAAAATAAATATAATATAAAATGAAGATACTCACTGTTATCGGGGCACGTCCGCAGATAATCAAGGCAGCAGCACTGTCGAGGGCTATAAATAACGGTTTCTCGGATAGGATAGAAGAGAAGATATTGCATACGGGGCAACATTACGACGCAAATATGTCTGCCGTCTTCTTCGACGAAATGGGCATACCGCGTCCGCACTTCAACCTCAATACGGGCAGCGGCAAACACGGCGTACAGACCGCCAAGATGATTGCGGGTATCGAAGAGGTGCTCGAAAACGAAGCGTTCGATGCCATAGTGCTGTACGGCGATACCAACTCAACCATTGCGGGAGCTGTGGCGGCGTCGAAGCTGCACCTGCCGATAGTCCATATTGAGGCGGGGCTAAGGTCGTTCAATATGGCTATGCCCGAAGAGATAAACCGTATCGTCTGCGACAACCTCTCTACCGTACTGTTTGCTCCTACACAGACGGCAGTCGACAATCTGCGTCGCGAGGGCTTTTTGTCGTCGAAGGCAACGTTTGCCGACGGCAATCGCCGACACGTGTTCCATTCGGGCGATATTATGTACGACAATTCGCTCTATTTTGCAGGCATTGCCGACGAAAAAACCGACATCCTCCGACGCCTCGGTCTCGAAGACGAGAAGTTCGTACTCGCCACTATCCATCGCGACAACAATACCGACAACCCCGAACGCCTGACGGCAATAACCGAATCCCTTCTCGAAATAACCGAACGCGGATACAAGATAGTATTGCCCCTGCACCCGCGTACAAAGAAGCTGTTGCCGCAGAACCTCTCGGAAGACGATTACCGAAGGATTACCTCAAACCCCGATATACTGATAATACCGCCTGTGTCGTTTTTCGAAATCATCGTCTTGGAACGACACGCAAGCCTGATAATGACCGACTCGGGCGGGTTGCAGAAAGAGGCATACTTCTTCCGCAAACCGTGCCTCATACTACGCCCCGAGACCGAATGGGTAGAGATAGTGGAACAACACGCAGGCATCATCACCGATGCCGACAAGGAACTTATCGTAAGGTCGTTCGACGAATATATCGATACCGAACCGCAATTCCCGCCACTCTTCGGCGACGGACATTCTGCCGAATTTATGCTCGACAAGACGCTCGATATTATCGGAAGGTAGGTTCAGAGACGAGTGGATTTAATGGCTTGAATGTTAGTGTCTTGTAGTGAAATTGGCTAAATTATTGAATTAGATAAAATAATAAAGAAGAGGAGAGTGTTATGATTGATTTGAAATCGAAAGCTATGGAACTAATAAAACACTTGTGTGGCGAGAAAATTTTGTGTGAGAGTAAGTTTTTGATAGTCCGAACAATCAAACATTTGATGATCTTATCCTACAACTAAAAAGAGAGTTTCAACAGACATATCCCCAAACGAAGTTGAAACCAGTAATGAGAAGCATACATTATTCAAATAATTTTACTGATGAAAGACTCAAGGAAAACGCTCTCTTACTTGATGAAATCGAACAGTATTTAGTTATAAATAAATTTCTTGATCACGATATTTCAGTCGCTTACTTTAATGATAGAATTACATCAGGGAATTTTGTGATAACTCCAATTGCTTTGGTTGGCGTTATGATTGAGAGTTTACTTCTCAGCAAAGGCAGGAAATAATTGCAGATTATAGATATATGAATCCCGATTTGTCTGACCCCAACAATTAAATAAAAAGCTAAATTATAGGATTAGTTAAATTTGGAATTTTCAAAAGAGGTAATTTATGCATCAGAGAAACAGGAAGATACAGAATAAAATAGACAATATAAAGTATCTGCAAAATGAACTAATGAATTTCAAAAATTTTTCTGAAGATGAAATTTCTAATTTGCTTCAAAAATTTGAGAAAACACCTCGAGATGAAGTGTCTTTTTATTTCAAAGCTCTATTTACAAATCTTGAATTTGCGAATGTGCTGTTAGAAATTGCCGATAAATACAAGGAAAATAAGAAAATACAGATAAACATTCTTTCTTCGATTGGAAATATGATTCGTAGATATGGATTAGAGGAAACCGATGAAATCTATGATTATTTCAAAACAAATATGTTTATTAAAAATGTAGGTGTTTATGTAGCAATACATTTACCTTACTTAAAAAGATTTGAAAAAGAAAATTCTTGGGAGTATTTTATGAAAGTCAAAAATATGACTCCTAAGAAGATGGCTGAGACAACATTTTTAAATATAGTAAACGAACATATAACAGAAATACCAAATGAACATAAGGGAGAGGTTATTGCGTTTTTAAAACAAAAACAGCAAAATTCAAATAACGAAGGTGGACAGAAATATTATCAGGAGTTGATTTATACCATTTTAAAAGGGGAGTAAATTGTAATGAGTAATATAAGCAATAGTTAAGATTGGTTAAATAAAGAATATCTTTGTATAATTTAGATACAATTGTAGGAATCAAAATTTATACCTAATTTGCTCAGGAACAGGAGAAAGCACCCTTTAAAGTTTTTTATATTGGAGATATAGAATTATGGACAATTTTGAAAATGATATGCCCCCAAAAGAAATTATTGCCTGTGCAATGACAGAGATTGCTGAATTTATGAAGCCTGACGGGTTTAATTATATAAAAAGCAAATTAGAAATTCGCAAAGTATTTGATTTTATGGTTTCTATTTCTCCACAAATTAATCGTAATAATAGAGCAGGCATAACTGCACAAGCATTTTTGAAATGTTCTATTTCTGATAGGAGGGGAAAAGAGTGCTTTTGGAGTAAGGGGCTGGCAATTTCCAACAAAAAACAAGATTCTTTTCGTTGGTGGGATTTTTATGGAGTAGAGCAGTACAAACAATCAATGACGGAAATAAAAGAGATTCTTTCCCAACGCTTTTTGCCATTTATACGACGAATGGAGTATGACCCTATGGCTATTATATCAGAGGTCGCTGAGAAAGGTTTTTGTGTTTTTGCAGACGAACCTGAATACGATGCAGGTTTTGTAATTCCAACGGCATTTTTGTTGAGATATGGAACTCACGAGCATTTGACTATGGCATTTCAAAATTATATAGACCGTTATCAATTACCGTATGTTAAGACAAATATGGAAAAAGCTATTTCTTTACTGAAAGAGAATAAAGAAGTCGTCAATAATGGCGAAAAATATTATGCTGAATTTGTTGTCAATCATAACATTGAACTAAAATTCTAAGAATGGTTACAAAATTATATGTTGGGAAATGGATAAATTGGAAGTTATGGAAGAAATGGCATTATGATTCATTTGGAAAAAGTAAATGGGAAAAACGTATGGGAAATAACTAAATTGCGTGTATCAGAGTCACAAAAAGGCTTTGTTGCTGCAAATGATGTAAGTATCGTTGAAGCATACATCACTATTACGGCAAATGGGTTCGCGTTTCCGTTTGGTATCTATGATGGCGAAATTCCCATTGGATTTATTATGATTGGCTACGATGTAGATGATTATTGGGATAATGCACCTTATATAGCAAGAGGAAACTATAACCTTTGGCGTTTGATGATTGACCAAAAGTATCAGAAAAAAGGTTTTGGAAGGGGAGCCATTGCTCTTGGTTTGAATTTCGTTAAATCCTTTCCTTGCGGCAAGGCAGAGTACTGCTGGCTTTCCTATGAGCCTGACAATGAGGTTGCTCGTAAATTATATCATTCATTTGGTTTTACTGAAACCGGCGATATGGATGGAAATGAGATTATTGCAATACTGAAACTTTGAGATATACGAATAAATCCCGATTTGTCTGACCCCAAACAAATATAATATTTCCTTAAAATAAGCATTACTTAATTTTTTCGTTGAGAGCTAATTAAAATGAATTTTTTTATCGGCGGTTTGATTTTTTTTATTGCAATGACACTGACATTGGCTTTTACGGTATATTTATATATAAAACTCGTGATTGCAGTGAAAAATAACAGTGATGTACCTAAGTGGATGTATAAAATAGGACATGCTCTAAAGGGGAGAGGAGCAGATATATGTAAAGATTTTACAGACAGGTCTGCATTAAATGAGGTCAATGCATATATAATAGGAGTAGTAATAGGCAGTATAGCAGCATATTTTATTTTTTATGATAAATACGGTTCGAATGATGCAATAAAATTTTGGTTGTTTGCAGAATTTTTAATCATCATTATTATGAGAATGGTTATTTTTTGGGGAAAATTGCTCTTAAGCTTCATAATTCCTGTGATAAGAAAAACAAAATTTAACAGTGATTTTTCAGCTGCTTCAAATGCAGTCATAGGTATGATTCTAATATCAATAGTTACCTGCATACTTACACTTATAATGACGGGAATACCGGCAAAAGCTCCTATTATCGAAGTAGAAGATTATAAGATTGTTGTCGGGCATACTACGGCAAATGATTTACTTTCACAGGGATTTACTTTCATAGGGAAAACCGCAAACGATATGATTGTAAATAAACGAGATAGTCATTTTTACTATGGCCAGACAGTCGAGCTTGTCAAGGGTGAAAAAGGGTATGGTTATGTGAATTTAACGCCAAGGTATCAAGATGAGGCAAGACTCAAAGACTGTGTCATCACATACTTCGGAATTTCATCAAAAAGCAAGTCGTTTGGCGATGTGAATATATGTGATAAAAATATTTCAAAATTGTCACTCAATGATTTTAAAAAAAATAATATGAGAAATATTTTCTCACTTTCTCCTATTAGTTACCAAGAAAGTAAAGGAAATGAACATTTTTCTCTCAGAATGCAGACATATCCGTATATGCTTTGGAAAAGATACACTATCGAAGTTACTTTTTTCAGTAATGATAAGTCAAATCAATTTGAGGTCTATGCACAGCATACACTTTGGGAATAGATTGAACAATGAAATATATTTGAAATATAAAAATCTCAAAAATAGTTTTACTTACTTGCGAAAAATGGAACGTCATAATTATAGAATTGGATAAACTTGAATTGGTGAGGATTGAATATGAATATCAGATTTGAAAGGGGGATAAATAAAGACAATGCTTTACTTTTATGTGAATGGTCCAACGAACAAGGAAAAGAGTTTCAGGAGCAATGGATGGGTACTCAAATTTCTTATCCATTGAACTGTGATAAAATAAAAGAATTGGAAAATACGTTTTCGATTTTCAATGAAGGGGAATTTATCGGAATGATACAAGAAGTACGAGTTGACAAAGATAATATACACATAGGCAGATATGTGTTAAATCCCCGAAAAACAGGATTGGGTTTTGGAACAGAGGCATTGAAAGAATTTATAGATTTTATTTTCAAAGATGAAAATATTAGAAGTATTTCTTTAACCGTTTTTGATTTTAATAAAAATGCAAAGCAGGTTTATGATAAGCTTGGATTTGTAGTTGATGAAGTAATTGAAACTCCAAAACTGAAATATATTATGAGAAAATAGCTTTTGCTATAAAAATAGATGATTTTATAAAATATGATAAACCTTTTGAATTATCAAAAATTAGGAAAATAAGAGCTCCACAAACATATATGTATTTAGATAAATATAAAACTGAATTTGAAAAAAGAGAAGATAAGAAGGAGTAAAAAAAATGACAATTATAAATTTAATATGTGGAACACTACTTTCAGTATTTCTATTTATGTTCTACACTATGATTTCTTTAGATTATACAAACAATAAACTTGAAAAAGAAATTAGAATGAATATTTATGATAGAAAAGAAAATTTTGAGATAAAAATAGATAAAGATAATTTAGAAATTGCAAAGAAAACAGCTTATGAAATGAACTATACTACGGAAGAATACAGATTAAATGATGATGAAATGATTTTAAAATTTAAAAAAAACATTGAAGAAAATAAAAAATAGAAAAAGAGAAAAATGTTAATAATACATTAATAAAAGAATTTTAAAAAAATAAAAATGAATAAGATTTTACAAGAAGGAGTAAAAAATGACTATTTGGATATTATTTATATTTTGGATATTTTTTAC
>ERZ773042.477-NODE-477-length-27482-cov-4.740949_pt1 | contig 27482 bp, 25 predicted proteins | sample MGYA00511664_ERZ773042 | MGnify/ENA primary metagenome ERZ773042 (study PRJEB29015, sample SAMEA2737984) | human oral metagenome | biome: human oral; feature: human-associated habitat; material: dental | place: China | collected 2036 ... | reverse complement strand
GCCATCGGTCTGAGCGGCTCGGCGGCAGTTCCGCTGCCTCGCGTTCCGCCTTTTTATCAATACGCTTCTTTTCTGAGTATCCATTTCCGGTGCGCTTGCTCCGTCATTGCGCCGGCATCACATTCGATGGTATACTGAAGGTATGAAAATCGCTTCGGTATCGATAGTCGGATTGGGTGCGGTAGGAGCCGTCGTCGCGTCCCGCCTCACGTCTTTTTTGGGTAAAGCAAACGTACGGTGCATAGTCGATGCCGAGCGCAAAGCGCGCTGCGAGCACGACGGCATTTTCATCAACGGAGTGAAGCAGGATTTCAATTACCTTACGCCCGAAGAGGCCGTGCCTGCGGATTTAATAATAATTGCAACGAAAAATCTTCAACTCGGCGAAGCGCTCGAAAGCATCCGTAGCGCCGTCGGAACTCACACGGCGATCATGACACTCTGCAACGGCATTCAAAGCGAACGCGATACGGCGGCGGTTTACGGCGAAGAGCGCGTACTCTACGGTTTTATTATCGGCATCAGTTCGATTCACGAAAAAAATCAAATCCGCTGTCCCGTCGAAGGCCGTATCGTATTCGGCGAAAAGGACAATAAAAAAACGGACCGGGTAAAAGCTGTCGAAGAATTGTTTACAAAAGCGAAAATCGAAAGCGAAGTACCGGAAAACATTCACCTCGAGCAGTGGAAAAAATTTCTGCTCAACGTCGTGTTCAATACGCTGAGCGCTTTGTGCCGCGCTCCGTACGGTGCTTTTTCAGCCCCCGTTATGCGCGATCTTGCGCGGAGCGTCGGAAGAGAAGTCATCGCCGTCGCTCAAGCGGAGGGCGTCCCGCTCACGCAAGCGATATTCGAAGATACGCTTTCGCTTATCATCGGTTTGGATGCGCACGGTAAAACTTCCATGCTGCAGGATTTTGAAGCCGGCAGAAAAAGCGAAAACGCGTGGTTTTGCGGTACGGTGAACAAGCTCGGAAAAGCGCACGGCATTCCGACGCCCGTGTGTACGCTGCTCGAAGCTCTCGTCGAAGGCACGGAAATCGCGCGCGGCATCTGACCGCTTCGAAACACCGGCACGCTTTTCGAAATCAATAGGTTCAATTTCGATTTTTCCGAAACTCAATATCCAATCTGACAATCGTCCGAATTGCGCTTTCCGGCAAAGACGGTATCCGAACAATTATTATTAATTATTTTTTCATCCTTTTAACATTCCGTTGCAATATGCGCGGCACACCGCCGGATAATTCGTGATGATTCCGGAAATATCCCACGCGTACATTTTTTCAAGTTCGGCCATCGAGTTGACCGTCCATACGTTGATGCCGACACCGTGCCGCTTCAATTCCGCGACCGCTTCATCGTTCAGATTTTTATAACTCGGATGGTAGAATTCAAAACCGTATTTTTTGCAGTAAAAACCCGCATTTACCAAACCCGCTTCTTCGACGAGCGCTCCGGCCGGAATCGAAGGCGCGATTTTTTTTGCCGTGATGAGCGAGCTGTGATTGAACGACGAAAACATCACTTTTTTTTCGAGTTTGTATTTATCGACGATATCGATCGTTTTTTGCTCGATGTCCTCATAATACACAAGCCCCGTTTTCAGTTCGATATTCGTCGTTATGTTTACCGTCGCCGCCCATTCGCAGTATTCTTCGAACGACGGTATCGATTCTTTCGGATATTTTCCGTTCCACGTTTTCGCCGCGTCGAGTTTTCGAATTTCCGTAAAGGCGTAATCGCGGACGGCACCGGAGCCGTCGGTCGTACGGTCGACTTTTTCATCGTGTATGACGACGACCGTTCCGTCTTTTGTAAGCTGTACGTCGAGTTCGATTTCGTCCGAACCCGCTTCAACGGCTTTGCGGAATGCAAGCATCGTATTTTCAGGATAAACTCCGCTGTATCCGCGGTGTGCAACAACGTTCATAAAATCCTCCCGACATTCTCCCGTATTATTTGCCGCTTTCATCATCCGGCCGCACCGTAAATCAAATTCGGTACGACGAGCGATATCTGCGGAATATACGTTATGAGGATGAGCGACACGAGAAGCGCGATAATAAACGGATACACTTCTTTGATAAACGCTTCGAGTTTACAGCCGGTAATGCCGCAGCACGTAAACATCATGGAACCGAACGGCGGCGTAAGCCCTCCGATCATGATATTGACGATGCAGATTAAACCGAAGTGTATGACGTCTACGCCCAGCTGTGTGATAACCGGTACGAGCAGCGGCGCGAGGATGATGATGAGTGCCCCTCCTTCGAGAAACATACCGCCGACGAGCAGCACGACGTTGAAAATAATCAACATAACATATTTGTTTTGCGTAATGCCGAGCAGCCACGTCGTCATCGTCTGCGGGATGCGCTGCCAGTTCAAATAATAGCCGAACACCGATGCCGCAACGATAATAAAAACGACCGTACTCGTTCCGTACACCGTTTCGAGGATGATCGGAACGATGTGTTCTTTTTTCAATTCTTTGTATACGAATTTTCCGACGATGATACAATACAAAACCGCAATCGCTCCGGCTTCCGACGGCGTAAACAATCCGATACGGAGTCCGAGCACGATGCCGAACGGAAAGAGCAGCGCCCAAAGCGAATCGAGTGCCTGCTTACCGATTTCAACCGGAGACGCTGCGCGCATTCTCGTCGTCCCGTAGTTTCTCTTCTTTGAAATAATATGCACGGTTATCATCAGCGACAGCGTCATTAAAAGACCCGGTAAATATCCCGCGGCAAACATACGGCCGACCGAACAGCTTGCGATGAGCGCGTAGACGATTAAATTGATGCCCGGCGGAATGACCGGCGTAACGGCGGAAGACGCGGCAGTGATCGCTGCGGAAAACGCTTTGCCGAAACCGCGCTTTTCCATTTCGGGGACGAGCATTTTGCTTTCCATTGCGGCATCCGCGTTTGCCGACCCGGAAACGCCGCCCATGAGCATACTGAGTAAAACGTTCGACTGCGCAAGTCCGCCCGGCAGATGACCGGTGAGTACATCGGCAAACTGCATGAGCTTTTTGCTGATACCGCTGTAGTTCATGATGGAGCCGGCCATAACAAAAAACGGAATGGCGAGCAGCGGAAAGGACTGCGTCGCGCTCACAAAACGCTGCAAAAGCAGGGCGGCCGACGTACCGGTATCGATAAAACCGAAATAAAACATGGTCGCGCCGAATAGAGCAAACGCGATCGGCATACTTGAAAAATACAGAACGAGAACGAGAATAACGGGAAGGTATCCGATCATTGCGTATCCCCCTGCTTCGTCATTTTAATAAAATCAAAAATAAAAAATTTGACGGAATATATCGTCATGAGCGTAAACGCGATGAGAATCGATGCGCTGATACATACCGACGAAATGCCGAGAACGGGCGTCGGTTTTACGTGCGACACTTTTACGTAGCGCAGCGCCATATACGCAATGTAGCCGTTTACGAGGATGAGCAGAAAATCCATGATGACGGCGATAAAAATGCGCGCTTTTCCTTTTGCAAGGTTGACGACCATATCGACGCTCACGTGTACTTTCCGTTTGTACGCAGCCGCCGCTCCGAGAAAAACGCTCCACACAAAACAGCCTGTAGCAACTTCTTCCGACCAAAAGATAGCCGTTTTCAGAAAATAACGCGTAAACACGTTGATGATGACGAGCACCGTCGTCGCTATGAGAAAAGTTCCCGCGCAGATTTCTTCAAAATAATTAAAAAATTTTTTTATTTTTTCCATTTTGATATCCGTAAAAGCCGAAACGCAGGCGAAAGCTTTGCCGCACACCCGCGTTTCGGAAGATGAGCATACCGGCACGCGCTTATGCGGCCGCTGCGATACACGATTATATGCGCGCGATTATTTTTTCGGCATTCTCGCGATTTCCGCGCGGAATTTGTCTACGATGCCGGGTGTCGTGCCTTTCATATTGGCATACACCGGAGCGACGGCTTTTGCGAACGCGTCGTGATCGACTTCGTTGAACGTGATGCCCTGCGATTCGAGCTTCGCTTTTGCCGTATTGTAGTTTTTCGAAACTTCCGAAATCATGTGAGCCGCGCCCTTCGTAAACTCTTCCTGAATGATAGTTTGATATTCTTTCGGAATGGAATTGAACAAATCCGCGTTGATGTATACGCCGCATGTTCCGAGAAAGTGATTCGTGAGCGCCATCTTTTTTGCGACTTCGGAACTGCCGTTTACACCGTATGCGTCCATCGTTCCTTCAAGACCGTCGACGACGCCCTGCTGTACGGCGGAGATCGTTTCGGAAAACGGCAGCGGCGTTGCGCTCGCGCCCATGGCGTTGAGCGTGTTGATAAAGAGCTGGCTGCCCGGCACACGGATTTTCATACCTTTCAAATCCGCCGGCGTTTTAATGACTTTATTCGTCATCAAACTTCTGAAACCGAAAATATAATCGAGGGCGAGCACTTTGATTCTGTGCTTGTCTTCGACTTCTTTGATCATGCGTTTGACCAAATCGGTGCGGATGAGATATTCATATTGATCGAAATTGCTGTAGAGCATGGGGCCGACGAGCGCATTGAAATCGGGAACGTAGTCGCCGAGATAGGACGGATCTTCCACCGAAATGAATTTCGCACCCTGCACGACCTGTTCGACGCCGTCTTTGTATGTGGCAAGCTGTCCCTGCGGATACTGCTGAATTTCGATTGCACCGTTCGTGCGCTTTGCAATATTGTCGCAGACGATCGTAAGCGATTTTGTCAGCTGCTCGTTCGGCGCGAATACGTGGCTCATCCTCAAAACGAGTTTGTAATTTTTTTTGCCGGCTGCCTTTTTCTGAGCTCCCAGCGTATTTGCCGAAAGCAAAATCGCACATGCGGCAAAAAGGATCACCGTTTTTTTCATAAGTCCTCCTACATTGATAATTCAACAAAATTAAACAACAGTCGATGACTATACTTCCGTAATTTCCCCTAAATCATAAGGCCTAAACGTACACTTGTCAAATTTTTCTTGCGCTTTTTTAAAATCCGTGTTAAATTTTGTTTAATAAATGAAAGCCAAACCGACTTTGCGCGATATAGCCGATGCCGTTCACATTTCAACGGCAGCCGTTTCGATGATACTCGCAGGAAAAAATCTTTCCCGTTTTTCCGACGATACGATCGAAGCCGTATATGCCGCCGCTAGAAAATTCAACTACAAACCGAAACACGGTATCGACAAAACGGGCATCATCGTCATCGTCTGTCCGTCTATAATCAATCCGTACTACGCAACGCTCCTGCAGGGCATGGAACTCGCCGCCGAAAAAAACGGTTATACAACGCTCATCTACAATACATATTGGAACATCGAACGCGAAAAGAAAATCATCGCATTTGCGCAAAACCCCGCCGTGCGCGGATTGATTTTTTCGATGGTACCGCAGCAGCCCGGACTCGTCGAAAAAATGGCCGACAGTCTGCCTGTCGTCGCGGTCGGAGACAAACAGGATGCGATGCGGATCGATATGGCGGAAGTGAACAACTTCGATGCCGGTTATCAAATGGGAGTGCATTTGATTTCGCTCGGACACAAGCGCGTCTGCTACGTTTCGACGACGCTCAATAAATATCATTCTTCGCGCGTATTGCGCTACAGAGGCTTGTGCGAAAGCTTTAAAAAATTCGGCAGCGGTGCCGTATCGCTTATTACGAGCGACGTCGATCCGATGTCGGAGCTTTCGACCGTTGAAATCGAACACCGCACGGGGCGTGCGCTCGCTGAAAAATGTATACAAATGTATCCCGACGTTACCGCGATCGTCGCCATCAACGACATGGTCGCCTACGGCGTCATCGACGAAATCATCGAAGAGGGGTTTCGTATCCCCGACGACTACAGCGTATGCGGTTTCGACAACATCTACCCGTCCAAGTTCAGCGGAGTGTCGCTTACGACGATCGACCACTTTATCAATCAGCGCGGACAGAGCGCGTTTTCGCTTTTGCAGGCGAAACTTGAAAACGGCGATATCGAACACGTCGCCTTAACCCGTCTCGAATTTAAAAACAAACTCATCGACAGAAAGACTACGGGGAAACCTCGAACGAAAGCGCATTGAAAACGCGCCGGAAAAAATACGACGATATTGCTGTGTTATTTCAGGAACGAACCGATTTCGCGCAAGTCGCGGAAAATCGCATCGGGTTTCGTGTCGGATTTTTGTACGTCGCGCATGTTCGCTTCTCCGGTGAGCACGAGCAATCCGTGAGCGCCGTTGTTGACGCCGACTGCTATGTCGGTGTAAAGGCGATCGCCGATGAAGGCGATTTCGCTGCGGTTTTTCCAGCCTGCGCGGAGCATTGCCATGTCGACGGTTTCGGGATTCGGTTTTCCGAGCGATTTTACTTCGCCGACCCCCGCCGACAGTGAAATCATCGCGCAGAACGCGCCGACGTCTGTGATGTAGCCGTTTTCGACGGGGCAGTTGATGTCGGGATGCGTCGCAAGATAGACGGCGCCGGCGCGCACGCAGTCGCTCGCTTTTACGATCTTTTCATACGTGAGCGTCGTGTCGAAACCGATGACGACGATATCCGGATCGTCTTCGACGAGGTCGATTCCTCCTTCGCGGAAACTTTTGATAAGCGCTTCCGTTCCGACGAGGTATACGCGTTTTCCCGGATACGCGGCGTTCAGATATTCGATCGTTACGTCTCCGCTCGTCATAATCTGCTTCCGCGAAATAACGCAGTTCATGCCCGCGAGCTTTTCGATGTACACGTCGGGGCTTTTCGACGAATTGTTTGTAAAAAATAAATAATCGCGTCCGGTTTTTTCGAGCGTCTTTAAAAAATCGAGACTGCCCGGCAAAATCGTATTGCCGAGATAAAAAGTGCCGTCCATGTCGAGCACAAAATGTTTGCATGAATTGACGAGCGCGGCGCGGTCTATGCCTTTGTTAAACGCTTCGACGTCTTTCGGATCGTTGTAATTCAGCATCGCAAAACCTCATTGCCGCAATCCTAGCCGACCGGAGCGTATGTGTCAACGCGGCGGGATGCACAAAGAAGCGTTACAACTGTTCGACTTCCGCTTCGGAGAGACCGGTCATCGTGCAGATTTCGGCAATCGGATAGTTGTGCGTTCGCATGAGCTTCGCCGTTTCAAGCGCTTTTTGATATGAACCTTCTGAAATGCCTTTCGCTTCGCCTTCTTTCAAGGCAATTTCTCTTTCTTCTTCCCGCTGCACGGCTATGTCGACGTCGTAATCGTATTCGGCTATGAGCATATTCATCACCTCCTTTGACTTCCGCTGTAAGTATTCCCGTAAGATGTCGTTTTGTATGCACTCTTTGATCGCGTTCCGAAAGCCGTTTTCACTGTCGAGCTTCGTGTGTCTTCTCACGGTTTCAATGAACAGCGTGTATTCTTTCAGCGGTTTACACGTATGCAGGATTTCACTTCCCTTATTATAATTGATATTCGTCACGCTGACAACGACTTCGAGAGAGGGTTTTTCGGGCGCTGTTATAAAGGCGTCGGACAGACGGAGCGTTGCTTTTTTAGGGTAATCTTCTTCTCCGTTGTAGAACACGTAGAACTCCGGCGTCGGAATCTTCTTCAATCTGCGGAGATAACGGTCACGCGGGTTTTCGATGCGCTCATAGAGGCGCGCGGCATACTGCAAAAATCGCAACGGCATGTTCGCGTGTCAAGGGCAAATTAAATTTTCGTTTAAAAAAAATAGAAATTTTTTTAAAAAACACTATATATTTTAATAGTTGTTTTTAAAGTGTTTACGGAATAGTATCGAAAAATAAAATTTTTGTAAAGAAATTAATAACAACTATTGATTTTAAGACATATATTTTAGATATGAAAAAATAGTATCCCTATAGTCTTGTTTTGAGATAATAATAAATTATTAATAATTTTTTTTCGTGAACGCTATGCTGTATACTGTTCGTTCATCTCGTAGTAAACCTCACGGAAACGAGGCTTTGCATTCTTTAAGAACACCTTTTCAATGAGCAGCTTGTATACTTCGGGCAGCCTGCCTGTCGTATCCGTCTCACAGAGAATGACTTCATATCGTTTTCGCTTCGGATCATTCGGGCGTTCTACCCAAATACCGTCCGTTTCCGATAGACAAATATGTATCTTTGTGTGCGGGAGATCGCGGCAGAAGAAACGGTACCCCTTTAGGGAGAATACACCGCTTTTATCCGTTTTTCCCGGAAAAACCGCTCTAATACACTTTTTTACGGTTTTCATATCCGCTTTTACAAAACACGATTCTTTTTCCGCAGGTTCTACTCCAAAATATTTTTTGTAATACGGTATGTATTTTTCCCGTAAAAACTTGTTCGCGCTCTCCATGTCTTTGATTCCGTACAGCTTAAACAATACCGGCAGTTGATCTTTATGCGTAAGATTGCTCCGTTCAATTCTCCCCTTTGCCTGCGGGCTGTATGCGGGAAACATATCGATTCCGAGCTGTTTTACAATTGCTCCGAATTGTGTTAAATTCTTTTCGGCGATCGGACGTTTTTTGTTTTTTTCGCTGTTGTCAAAAAAGACACTCAGCCGATCGGGATAAATGGACATCGGAAGCCCGAAGTCTTCGGCCATATTTATAAGTGCCTGATCATAACCGAGCAGGCATTCATTTTTTGTCATATACATACCGGTGGGAATTCCTGTCGCATCATCGAGAAAGGATTGAATACAATATTTGTGTCCGGTGCCAAACCAGTCATAAGACGTGCCGTCAGCTTGAACGAGTTCACCGGCGTACTTTTTTCTCTCTCGATACAGATGTTCGCATATTTTTGCCGGTTTCCGGAGTTTTGGAGAGGTATAACCGATTGCACGTAAGAGTTTGCGTACCCATCCTTTACTGCAAGCGATGCTGTAGATTTCATGCAAGAGGCGGGTAAACAGCGCATACGTTACGTTTTCAAATGGGTTTACACCGTCGACCCGCGTATTCAGAAAAATATCGGTAACAATCTTTTTTCTCTGTTCGATGTTCTCATCGTGATGAATTTTTCCGGTGTTGCCGTGTACGAATATTTTATCGCCGAAAGCTTTATACCGATTGATATTAATTTGTACTGTTCTTTGGGTAATGCCGAGCATTATAGCCGCTTGAAGCGTTTTCATATTCTTTGCGATACATTTTAAGTAAATTTGTTTTTTCAATTTTTGTGCTTCATTTAATGTTACCGTTGCTTTCATACTATTATCCCCTTTCTTTGGTATATCATTACATATCGGACAAAAGCTCGAAAATAAACACTATATGTATATATATATATATTTATGTATTTCTATTGATTTATATATATTTTTGTGATATACTCCGGAGTTATGAAGAAGGTGAAGAAAGATACGAAAAATAATGAAGAGTGCAGAACCATGTTCGTCGTGTCATGCAGTGTCGCGGAACGGGAAAAAATTAAAAAGCTTGCGAAGAAAAACGGCATGACGATCTCGGGCTATACCCTCTGGTGCTGCCTGAAGATTGGTATCAAATGATACAGATAATTAGTTGTTAATAAGAGTTTGTGAGGTAAATATGTTCGGTCTAATATTTGGTACAATGTGGCTCCTTGTTGTATTCGTTATAGGTGTAGTGTGGATAGATGATAAGGCGACGACCGTAAAGGAAGAGAAAACTACTGAAACAGATATCGATAAAAACGATGATTTCTATAAATACGACAAAACCAAAGAACAAGATTCAAGATATACAGATGATACAGACAAAGCGGAAAAAGCATATAGCTTTCAACTTGCTACGCTTGCGCTTCTTCTTGCTGTTATCGTCTTAGTATTTTTGTTTAAAAACTAAAATAGCTGTTATATATAAAAGATCGATTTTGGTATCAAATGATACCATTTTAGAGTAATTACATTTTTGTGCTTAGTTTATTTTGGTATCATTTGATACCAAATACTACCACTAATAACCTTTGTTTTTGTATAGAAAAAGCAGAAAAACGACTAAAATAAGTCAAAAAAATGGAGCGTACTTTCGTCCGCTCCGCTTGAAATCAAATCACAATCTCAGTAGGATTGTAACTTGGTTTTATCTTAGCACTGATTCTCATGAAAATCAATTGTCGGAGGGAGAAAACAGCACCTTTCTCACCAATTCCGACGGCTTTATGCCTTCTTTTGCCGACCGGGTCTTGAGACTCTCCAGCTCCTGCTCCGACAGCCTGAACTGGAATGTCGTGCGTTGCCCTTTCTTTTTACTGAAGGCGTTCTTCCCGCCTTTTTTCCGACCGGCTCCGGGACGGGCGCCGCCTCTGGTGCTCTTCTGTTCCATAGGTTTTGTCCTTTAAAATAAAGAGATCTGCCGATACGGCTCCCTTTTAGATTTTAATCATCGATTACGATACTACTCGTCGTAGCTCCAAACCTCGAATTCTACGGAATGTGCATTCCAGCCGTATTTTTCGGCGTTTCTGCACCATTCTTCCGCTTTTTTTCTTGTTTCAAAGGTTAGCGCGGAATCTTCGTTCTGTGTTTCACCGTAATCATGGGAGACCATTCCGCCGACTCCAATGGGATAGCCTTCGCTGTCCAAATTGCTAAAGTTTATAAAGTATTTCATTTTTTTTCTCCTGAAAAAAGTATAGAGAGGTTGCCGCCGTTATTGCCGGCGGCAACCTCTGCAAGTTACGCTTCGCGCTTGGCGAAAAACTCTTTCAATACTTCGGTATCCCAGCTGCCGTGTTTTTTGAAGAAATTGCATTCAGGCAATACGGCTGCTTTTTCGCTCGTTGTAACAAACGGCTCGAATCCTTCGATTCTTACCAGTTTTGCAAAACTTTTGGACTGCAACGCATCCGGCATTGTGTGGCTTCCGCTGTTGGTCGCAAAACTCTTTCCGTTAAACCTGAAACATACTGTCAATCTTTTCATTTTTTACCCCTATAAGTTGGTGATTTGATTTCATATGAGGCTTTGTCCCTCCTCATGGTTATAATATAGCACGTTTGAAAAATAATGTCAATATATTTTTCAAAAAAAATATTTATTTTTTTGAGAATCCTGAAAAATAATTTAATTATCGGCTAGAGCCTTGCTAATCCTTAGCCGGTAAAAAGAAAAGCGAAGTAAATACTTTATTTTGGTATCATTTGATACCGTTTTATACTGATTACAATTATGTATTTGTTGTATTTTGGTATCATTTGATACCAAAACGGCTTACTTTTCTTTGAATACAAATTCGATTTTTTTATTCCGATATGCGAGACGAGCGGAAAAATTTTTATCCGCTTTTGATTTCATTTTCTTCTCGCGTGTCATCTTTCCGTCGAGCAGGAGCTGCATATCGGACGAAGTAATTTTTGCACCGCAGATGTCTTTCCAAACGGTAAACGTGCATCCTGTCTTATAGCCAGAACAGTAGTAATTACGCTTTCCTTCGAGGACGTGTCCTTTATTGCATTCGGGACAGATGCCGAGTGTTTCTTTTTCCGGAGCTGTCCATTTTTGTGCAATCGTGATTTTCGGAATTTCATTTTTGATAAACGCTTTAATGCCGGAAAGAAACGCATCGGGATCATCGTGTAAAAGTTGCTCCCATTTGGTCGTTGTGCTGATAGAAATAAAGTTCCGCAATGCCGGTATTTTAAGCACGGTTTCGATTAAGAATTTGCCGGCATCGGTTATGATAAGGTATTGTTTTTCCTGCTTGATATATTGCCGTTTGATAAGTTCATCGACAATACCCGCCCGTGTTGCAGGCGTTCCGATTCCGACAAGTTTCCCGTCGGAAGCATCTTCCGATTTCGGATTCTCCATCATTGCAAGCAAGGTTGCGTGGGTAAAGTGTTTTTTCGGTTGCGTCTTTTTCTCCAAGAGTTCACCTTTGATGACCCGTAACGTATCGCCTTCCCGGAGTTCGGGAAGCGTATTTGCCGCTTCACTGTCTTCGCCATCTTCATTTTCGGTATCATTTGATACCGTTTTTTTATTCTGCCAGCCGTATTGCAGTACAGTCCTTCCGGTTGCTTTAAAGATACAGTGTTCGCTTTTTGCCTTCACTTCCGTTTGCAGATATTCATACGGCTTTTTAATGACAGCAAAAAAGCGCTCAAGAACGGCGGTGTAGACGTTCCGTTGTTCTTCGGTTGCGTCTTTCGGCAAGGGGCTGAGCAGGATAAGTGCATGATGCCCTTCGATTTTTTTCGAATTGAAAATCGCTTTATTTTCGCCATCGATTTTTTCCGGAACACAACCCTTTGCAAGATCGGGATATGCTGCGGAAAGAAGCGAGTATTTTATTTTGAAAAGTTCGACATTATCGTCTCCGAGATAATTTGAAGAAGTACGCGGATATGAGAGGCATTTCAAATCTTCATACAGTTCCTGCGCTATTTCAAGGGTGCGTTTCGGTATCATTTGATACCGTTTTGAGCAATATTTTTGTAAGCCCGTGATATTAAATAGCAGAGGCGGATTTTCCGTTTTTTTCTGTGATGTAACACTTGCTACGGTAAGGACAGCACCTTCTTTTGCTTCGTTCCGGGCGGCGTCAAGGAGCGCCGTCCGGCTGCTGCTGAAGTTCGACGTATCGTCGTCGCTATTTAAGAGCAACATAGAAAAATCAGTTTCGGTATCATTTGATACCGTTTTTTGTGCTTGTATTTTGTATTGAAAATACGGAATGCTTTTGAATTCGCTGATCGTGCGATCTCGGAGATAGATCGCGCCGAGAACGGCAGTTTGTACGCGGCCGAAAGAGAAGAATTTACCGGTAGAACAGGTGAGTAATTGTGTTACGTTGATACCGATAAGCCAATCGGCATGCTGTCGGGCATAACCGCACTTTTTTAGCGGAACATAGTCTGATAGTGGCTTCGTCTTTTTAAGTTCCGCTTTCACGACTTCCGGGGTAAGTGCTTCGCTTACCCAAAAGCGTCGTGCACTTTCGTACTGTTTAAAGCGGACATACTCAAGGATAAGAGAGCCGATAAGCTCGCCTTCGCGGTCGGCATCGGTTGCAAGGATGAAATCGGAGGCATCAAACTGTTTAAAGCAATCCTTTATTTTTTTTAATACACCGGCCGATTCGGTAATCGGCTTATAACGCATCGCATCAGGCAGAATAGGGAGATTGGCAAGCGACCACTTTTCATATTTGGCATCATAATCTTCGGGCATAAAGAGAGAAAGAAGATGTCCGGCTGCGGGCACGATGCAGTCTCCGTTTTTGGAAACATAGCAGCCTGCTTTGTTGTAGGTAAATCCGCCTAAGGCGGAAGCGATGTCTTTTGCGACCGAAGGTTTTTCTGTAAGGATGAACATACTTAAATAATAAATTAACAAAATTTACTCGTCAATATTGACAGACCTTTAGTCATGTGTTAGTATAAAACTATGACAGGCAATGCAAGATAAAGAGTTGTCCACAAAATTGTGTAATTGCCTGTATTATCGTGATTTGCGTGTGGACAAGTGAGTGTTTTTGTGGACAATTTGTCCACAAAATTTTTAGGGGGTATTGATCCAAAACTTTTGCAAATGTAAACTGGAAGCAGCTCTATCCTTCCGATACCCGCACAAAAATCCGCTTCGCGTGGGTGAAACGCTCGCATGATGATCTCCGTGATTTACGTCAGCTCTTACGGCAATTCAAGACAAAAAAGCATTCTCGGCTTACTTCGCTTACTTCTTTTCCGAAACCCTCTTTTATCAATACCCGCTCTCAAATCTGTACGGTAAAACTCAATTACGGCAACAACAAAAAATCGCATCTCGCGTTCTTAAATACCTATATGCCGCAAAAAAATAAAGATGCGATTTCCGAAAAGCCCGAACTGTTCGGAAATATTCCCCTCGACGAATACAAGTCTAAAATAACCGGAAGGCATTTTAAGTGGATTCTCTCTCCCGAAACGCAGCTTTCAACCGACGAGCTAAAAGCGTTTACGCGCCTCTTTGTGCAGCGTATGGAGCAGCAGACCGGCAGAATATACGACTGGCAGGCGGCGGTGCATACCGATACCGGACATAATCACGTACATTTAGTCTTAAACGGAAAAGATGCAAACGGTAATACGTTTCGTTTTTCTCCGGGTTTTGTCAAATCATTCGCTCGGGAAAACGCGCAGGAGATTTTGACACAGTGCTACGGCGAGCGAACACGGGAGCAAATAGAGGCTGCAAAAGATCGGCGCATTACGGCAAGCCGCTTTACGGAGTATGACGAAATAATTTCCGAAAGTCTTGTACGAGACGAAAAGACGGATCAACGATATGAAGGCATTTTTCCCGGACGGGCGAGCGAGGAAATCAAGGCAAGGCTTGAAAAACTAAAAACGCTTGAACTTGCCGAATATAAGGATGGAAAATATTTTTTGAAAAAAAATTGGATGGATGATCTTCGAGCTGTCGGGCGATACAATATGTATCTTGAAGCACGAAAATATGTCGGTATGTATAGCGCGTTACACTTATATACTGCCAATGACGGAGTGTTTACCGGAAAAATAAAACACATCTATTCGATGAACGATGAAGACGTATGGACGAATGCTGTCGTCATTGAAAATGAAAAAGAGAAACGAGCGTTCTATGTGCCGCTTTCGGTACAGACGTTTCGGAAATTCAAATCGGGTATGGAAGTCCGCCTCGATTGTGCGTATAATCAAAGAGGTAAACTTATCGTTCAGCTCGAGCCGAAGAATCGTCCGATAAAAAACGGCGGGCGGACGCAGCGAAGAGAAATAGGCGGACTGGAATATTAACGTTTGGTATCAAATGATACCAAAATATAATAAACACATAATTGTAATAAGTGTAAAATGGTATCATTTGATACCGGAACGGAGGCGTGATCCAGAAGTGATTATTTAAAAGAAAAACCCGGAGCGCGATCAAATTCATATTGGTGGGACTTTGCCCGAACCTATGTGCCGCTTACGCTTTTTATTGCAGGCTGGTTTGTCGCCGCTACCGAGTTCGCCAATACCGTCCGAAACCCTGTAATTACCGGAGCGCCTCTTTTCTCTCTTTTCGGTAAACCTGTTTATCACCCCTTTTATTTTATCCTCTCTATCTTCAGATACGGACGAGATGCCCGTCTTTCCCCGTATTATTATCATGCTCTTTTCTATATCCTCATTTTTTCCATTCTCGCCGTCTGCTTTGCGATCGCATGGACAATCATTACAAATATCCTCTTTCGCGATCAAAAGAACCTGCACGGAACGGCGCGATTTGCAACAAAACGAGATTTATTAAATCGAGGACTTTTAAAGACCGAAGGCGTTGTGTGCGGTGAGGGAAAAAACGCATGGGTGATTGCAGACAGAAAAGAAGATTCCGCACTGCATTTAAAACTCATTATCCCCTCGTTTCTTATCTGCCATGCCGGAACGGTAAATACGATTGCCCTTATGGGTACGGGAAGCGGGAAAGGCGTTTCTCTTATTCTTCCGACACTCAATTCATACCGCAGTTCGGTAATCGTATACGATCCGAAAGGTGAAAACTTTTCGCGCTCGGCAGGCTGGCGAAATACGTTCTCCCATGTCCTTAAATTCGCACCGGTAGAATTCGATACGGTACGATTCAATTTTCTTATGCTCATTAGAGACGGTGACGATTGCGCGGTGCGCGATGCGGACTTACTCGTGAGCCTTTTCTTTACGGCAAAAAAGGCGGAAGACAGCGCCTCCGAGTATTTTAACACCAATGCAAAGACTCTGCTCGTCGGAACAATTCTTCATGCGCGTTTCGGAGAGACTTTTAAGGATCGATCGCTTGCAGGTGTTGCAGAATATTTAATCGATACGGATATTTCCGAGTCGTCGCTTAAAACAAGTAGCGGACAGGAAGGAAATGCGGATCTGGGAAAAAAACAATGCCTTGAAATGCTCCGAGCAAAGCATTTTTATACGGTAACCGAGCGCATGTATACCAAACGAAAAGCGTGGTATGATGCGCGCCATATTCACATCGGAGATAAAATTCCGGCTCCGGAAATCGATAAAAAAGTAAAAGAAGCTGCCGCACAAGCGCTTAACTTTAATGTAAAAGAGAAAGCGACGGTCTATTCGACGATAAATACAAAACTCAGACTTTTTGCCGATCCGCTTATTAAAAACGCCACCAGCGGAAATGATTTCGAAATCGAAGACTTTGTCGAAAGCGATATACCGATATCGTTGTATCTTATCGTGCCGTACTCGGATATCGAGCGTATCATGTTTATCTTTCAAATCATGATCAATTTCGCGATGAAAAAGTTTTCCGAAGGGACAACCGAGTTCGGCGCGGTTCGATTGAAGCACGACGTACTCTGTCTTTTCGATGAATTTCCGACGCTCGGCTATTTCCCGTCGATTGCCCAGAATATGGGTGTCTTGCGCGGCTACGGCGTACACTTCTTTATCATCGTTCAAGCGTTGAGCCAGCTCGTCGATATTTACGGGCAAAATCATCCGTTCTTAAATCACTGCGATATTCAAATCATCGGCGCTCCCGGCGACATAAAAGATGCCGAGCATTTTTCCCGGACGTTTGGGAATGAAACTGTTCATCAAGGAAAAATATCGAGAAGCGGACGGATGCGTCTGACACAAAATCAAAACATCAATTTTTCCGACAACGACTTTGGCCGTGCGATCCTCGATCCGGCGGATATTATGCGCCTCCCCGATAACCGCGTCATCATCTACGCCAAAGGTATGCAACTGTATATCGCAAAAAAATGCGTCTACTACGGGGATAAGCGTTTTAAAGAACGCTCAAAAATGAAAGCGCCGACGATGGAAGATATTCTGCGGGAAGTGCGTGCGCTTCCGAGCGTCGAACGTCGGATTGCAATCAAAAAACAGGAAAGAGAAGCGGAGAAGCGGCGATTACAGACAATGACTGCTCGCAATAACGATGCGGGAATTGAAAGAGATACGGCACTGTTTACAGACGATGAAGATGAAGAACTTATCGATGCAATCGGAAGCGTAAGCGGTGAACGGGAAGAAAGTACGGAAAAACATGAAGTATTTTCCGAAGCGCCCGTCGGAGTGCGAACGGCGGATGAAATTGCCGGAGGAATGTAAGCAATGGAAAAGAAAGTACGAGATTTTCATGTACGGACTGATTGTGAAACGCACAAGTTGATACAAGCGGCGGCGAAAAAAGACGGGCTATTGATTTCAGAATTATTGCATAAGATCGTATCGGATTATGTAAACAAAGATATCAATATTCAAAGTGTGCTGCTTGCTTCAAATAATAAACTCATTTCAGATGTCCGGAAATTGCAACAGGAAACGGTGATTTTATACAACATGGTGCATTCGCTCGTGTACACCTTTTTATCCGCGTTTCCGGAGCAGTGTTCGTGGGAGATGGAACAAAAGGGATCACCTCGTTTTACGAAAGAAGTCGAAGTACGACAAAAAGCTGCGGATAAGCTCATGCAACAATGGCAGCAAAAGCTCTTTGCAAGCCGCCAAATGATACAGGCAAACCTCGCGGAAGTTGAAGGGAAGATCAACACGGAGAGACCCTCATGAATACAGCTACCCAAGTCGTTGAACGAAAGACCGTGACGACTGATTTTGTGAGAACGGCAGAAGAAGTTCGAAAACAGCGCATGATAAATAATCTCTTAAATGATGATATGCGTATGTTGATTCCGTATCTGAAAGAAAAAACCGTGACCGATATTTCGCTGCCCGATTCGGGAGAAATTATTATCTCGCGATTTCGGCAGCCCAGAGATTTTACGGGTATCGTACTTCCGGATTATATTGTCGAGCGCATCATAAAAGCTGCGGCAGCAATTTCCGGGCGGCCACTCGATGTCTACAGCGGCTTTCCGATCCTTGAAACACATATTCCAGTCTACAACGCGCGCCTTACCGCGCTTATGGAGCCGAACACCTGTCGCCCGGAATTGCAAATCAGAAAACCGCCTGAAATCATCTATACGCTCGAAGAATATGTCGAGCACGGGGAGATGACACAAGCGCAATACGATTGCATCGTCGGTTTTATTAAAAACCGTGCAAATATTATGGTTTCCGGTGCAACCGGAAGCGGAAAGACGACACTCACGAATGCGATCCTGCACAAAATGGTCGAGTTCACCCCTGAAGATAATTTTTATATCGTCGAAGACACTTACGAAATCCAATGTAAAGCCAGAATGAAAACCCGGCTTGTCGTACCGAAAGAGTTTACCTACAAAGCGGTTGAAGAATCGCTCCGGTTTTCTCCCGACAGGATCATCTTCGGCGAAGTTCGAAATGCCATTGTGTGTCGCTCGCTCCTTGAAGCATGGGAAACCGGACACGCCGGAAACGTGACAACACTCCATGCAAATAACTGTAAAGTAACGCTCTTAAAAATCAAATCATGGCTCGGACGCGATATGGCTTTTATGGCCGAACACTTGAGCGACGTCATCCAGCTCATTGTACACATCAAACGATCTATAGATGGAATTCACGTCGATGAATTGTATCCGCTTACGGAAGAAACGGACAATTTTTTGGCGGGAATACATATACAAGAAAATATAGCGTAATGCTAAAGGAGGTATGTAAGTGAAAGTCGGATCGGATAAAAGCAAATTTATGTTTGCTTTTTTATTCGTATTTCTCATGTGCGCATGGAACGCATTTGCCGTCGGAAGCGGAATCACCGTGCTTGATACGGCAAGCGTGAGGATACTCGGGCTCTTGAAATCGCCTGTCGTCAAGCTTGTCTTTGTCGGCGCGATTATCATCTGCGCAGGTGTCGGTGCATGGGGGTACTCACAAGGGGCGAGCGGACTTGTGAAAGGGATGATCGTCATCATCTTTGCAATGTGTCTCGCACTTTCGGCTCCGTCCATCGTGAATTATTTTTCCAACGGTGTTGAAGTTGAAAGCCTTACGACGCAGCTCATGCGTTTTGAAAACCCGGTTTTTTACAGCTGATAAAAAACCATACGGCAGAGACAGCTGCCGTCTTTTTAAGGAACACGTATGAATACTAATGAAGAAGAGTCCGTTTCCAATTACAGCCTTCCCGTACGAAAGTCGCTTATGGAACAAAGCGTTCTTTTCGGCATCGGACAGAGTGCGTTTTTTGTCATTTTTATGATTACCGTCATTCTTGTCGCATCGTTCGGATTATATTTCAGCATATTCGGTGTAGTTGCTTTTCTTATATGCCGGCTTTTGTGTCGAAAAGATTCGATGACCATCGATTTTCTTTTTCAAAATCTCGCTGAGAGTGATTTTTACAGAGGATAATATATATGGCGTTTTTCAAACCGCTTAATTTTTCATTATATAAAACACAGGGTGCGGATTTTGCTTCCATTTGTCCGTACATGATAATGATCGATGAGGGGATCGTATTATTAAAAGGCGGAGCGCTTACGTGCGCGTATGAATTTCTCGCGCCCGATTTGGCTTCGAGTTCAGCCGCGAAAATAAACGGCATCGCAACAATGTTTAACAATGCGATCATTCAGCTCGGAAAAGGCTGGACAGTACAATTCGAATTGCAACGATCGTATTCGAATACCTATCCTGCCTCTCCGTTTTCAAATCTCGCAGGGTATCTTATTGAACGACAACGAGAAATAAATTTTTCATATTCAAAAGCACATTTCGAAAATCATTATTTTTTAATTTTTACCTACCAGCTGCCTGCTGAAGCGGAAATGAAAGGCATGAGTGTGTTTTATAAAAAGAAATCATCTGCCGTTTCAGGAACCGTAAAATCGAAGGAAATGTACGTAAACGAAATTCGCGCATTTAAATTAACGTGCGCAAAAACCGTTTCGGTACTTTCAAGTGTTATGCCCATTCATTCGCTCGATTCCGACGGACTTTTTACACTATTGCATTCATCGGTTTCCCTCGATTGGACAAAACGCACGCTTCCGAAAGAGTATGCCCTATTCATCGATAAAGCGCTTACCGATTGTGATCTTGAAAACTCCATGCCCTTGAAGCTCGGAGATCATTATATTCCGATTATTACGGTAAAGACGTTCCCGTCGCAAACATATCCTGCAATGTTTGATGCCATCAATAAAGCGCAATGCCCCTTGCGCTGGAGTACGCGCTTTATCTGTTTTTCTCGGGAAGAGGCGGAAAAACGGATTGCAAGCGCGGAGAAAAAATTTCTCGGACAGCGGAAATCGCTCGGACAACTTGCTGCCGAAGCGGTCTCGCATACGAAAATCGAACATGAAAATAAAGCTGCAATGGCCGAAGAAGCAGATGCGGGAGCCGCACGGGTAGAACTCTATATGAGCAATATCGCATTCGGTGATTACCTTTCCAATATCATGGTCTTCGATCAAGACCTTGATAAAGCCGAAGATTATGCGCGCTATATTTCAGGAGTTATTTCCGCCTGCGGCTTCAGTGCAAAAATCGAAACGCATAATGCGCTCCAAGCATTTTGCGCAATGATGCCCGGTAATATCTATGCCGATTCACGCGCGCTCTTCTGTTCGACCGGTAATCTCTCTCATGTCATCCCTTCCACATCAATATGGGCAGGGATCCAAAACAACGGCTTTATGGATGAGATTTCCGGCAATAAAAGACCGCTTGTCGTCTGCGGAACCGAATTCGGTATACCGTATTTCTTAAATCTTAACGTAAAAGACGTCGGCCATGCGTGGATTTCCGGCCCTACAGGGAGCGGAAAATCCACATTGCTTGCGCTCATTGAAGCTCAGTTTTTGAAATATCCGAACTCGAAAGTGATCATCTTCGATAAAGATAAAAGCGCCCGAAACCTAACGGTGTCTGTCGGCGGAAACTATATCGAGCCGGGAAAAGATGAGACGACGTTCGCCCCTCTTGCAACGCTCGATACTCCCGAAGATATCCGCTGGGCTTCCGACTTCATCGAAATATTGCTTGCAGAACAAAATATTGCCATTACCCCCGCAATGAGAAAAGTCATTTACAATACGATAAAACTGCTTGCGACCAAAACATCAGGACGCGATCTTACTTCCTTTGCGCAATACTGCCAATACCAAAACCCAGAAACGGGGCATAACGATATTGTTGACGGTATTGCCCCTTATATTCTCGGCGGGCAGTTTGCAAATCTCTTCGATTCGTCCGAAGAAGCCCATATTCCCATTACCGATTGGACAATGATCGAAATGGGATCGTTGATGAATATGAGTGCTGCTGCTGTCGCGCCCGCTCTTTTTTATCTCTTTCACGAATGTGAAAAAAAATTTGACGGTTCTCCGACGCTCCTCGTACTTGATGAAGCGTGGACGTTTTTAAAAAATCCGATTTTTGCACAAAAAATAGTCGAATGGCTGAAAACGCTTCGAAAAAAACACGTATTTGTCGTTTTCGCGACGCAGGAAACCGACGACGCTTCCCGAAGTGCAATCGCTTCGACCATTGTTTCGCAGTGTCCGACAAAAATATTCCTCGCAGACGAGCAGGCCGAAACAAAAATGATCCGTGAATCATATCGTAATTTCGGATTGGAAGATTCGGAAATCCATTTATTAACACAAATGGTGCGTAAACATGACTATTTTTATAAATCCCCGCTCGGAACACGGCTCTTTCAATTGAATCTCGATGCCTTACAGCTTGCAATTCTTACCAATGACAATGCCGTCGTCGATGCAGTAGAAACTGCTTACGGACGGAATTCCGGAAAGGTACTTGTCGAAGAAATTCTTCGAGCAAAAAAAATCGATTATCGTTATTTATTGGAGGCATAGTATGAAAAAATTATGGATTATCGCAGTCTTTACAGCACTTGTATCGGCTCATGCTTTTTCACAAACAGCGGTACATGATCCTGCATGGGATACGAGCTTTATAGCGCAAATGCTGAACTCGTTTCAACAGTATCATCAAATGATACAACACTATCAAGCAACCATTCAACAGATTCAACAGGATTATGAGCGCTTTCAGTTTGCCATTAAACAGGCTCAGACATGGAAATTCAACAATATCGATTGGGAAGGCGGTATCGATCCTACGAATTCGTTGGTACAAATGGGAAGCCAAGTCAATTCGTTACTCGGCTCGCTCGCTCGTGCAAAAGAAGCTGTCGCAGGACAAAATATTTCAATTAACGGGCAATCGTATTCGCTCATTGATTTACTCGATGTAGCGGACGTTAATGGAAACGGAAAAAATTTCTTTTCTGCAGCGAAGGATTCGTACGGAGAAACAAAAAGCGCATTCCGAAAATCTGCCGAAGGATGGAAGAAAGGGCTGACACCGCTTGAGCGAAGCTATATTTATTCGCGTTATGGACTGGATGCGGCAGATTATTTTATCGTGAACAAAACAAAATCCGTTGTTAATGATCGGCTGACTAAAGTCATCGCTGAAACCGATACAAGTATTCGAGAAGCGAAAGAAAAAAAACTCTCCGATTTGCAGCTTGCATATTTAAATAAAATCATGGAAGGTGAAAACTTGAATCCTGTCCAAATCGGACAGCTTCAGGCGGCAATTGCAAGTTTATCGGTAAGCCAGCTTCAAGATATGTCGGGCGTCTTAAAAGATTATATCGCATATCAAACATACAAAGATCGCCGGACAGACGCAGAAAAAGAAGCGGCCGCCTCCGCAGAAACGAGCTGGAAGTTCGAACACAACGGTGCTGATAATTTTGATTGAGGCGTACTATGGGAAATTGGATCGATGTTCCTGTACGCGATATAATCGCGTATTTTATGAATACACTCGGAAGATTTACTTCCGTCGCTGTGCATCTTGCAAGAATTATGGCACTGCTCGGAATCGTATGGAGTGCGATACAGATGGCATTAGGTACGCTCCAAGTGCGAAAATTCGTTACCGATTACTTTATTAAATTCGTATTCTTCCTTCTTATTATTTCATTATATCCGGCGTTTACGAGAGGACTGAAAACCTTTGCTATTAAATTAGGTATGAAAGGAAGCGGGGCGTCGGTACAGACACTTACGGATGCGCTTGCCGATTATCTTCGAGACCTTGAAAAGCTTGAAAATAATCTTGATGCCGTTATCGATACGCAGGAAACACTTGTTAATAAATATACGCAGGATCTTAAAAATGCGGGGCTGGAATCTAAGGGTGATCTGGAAACCCAGAGTATTGCAGACAATTTATTGAGTGCGGAAAGAGAATTGGAAAAATTGAAAAAGAAAAAAGGGAAAAACAGAAATACTAAAATAAATGCGATACGATCTATTTTAGTAACCGATTCCGGAACGAATCGGGCGAAAAGTTATCGTATGGATTTGGATATGAAAACTTCTACAGGAAAAAGTCTCGGTTATCTTTCACCCGATGCCATTGCACGTGTCAGCTTGCTCGCCGGCCAAATCATTTGGGAAAACGAATGGGCGTTCGATGTCGTCGCACAGGTACAAAATAAAAATGTCGCCGATATGACACCCGAAGAGCGGGAAGAATTCCGTACCGGTTCTGTTGACGGAACGAAAAAAATTCCGTTTTATAAGTTTCCGATCGGCGCGATCTGGAATATTACCCTCGTTTTTATTTGTGTCATCGCACTCTATGCAACGACTATCGCGTGTCTTATTCAATATATTATGGCCATCATCGAGTATTTTATATCGACCAGTTACTGCATCGTACTCGTGCCGCTCATGCTGTTCGAGGGTTTAAGCGATCTGGCAAATAAAGTACTTCCGATGCTTCTCGCACAAGCGGTAAAACTTTCGATGATAACGATGGCGATGATGTATAATGCGTATCAATATCTTAAAATCGCGATGACGATGACAACGACGGCAACGGCTTTTCAGTGGTCGGATTTCTTCTATGTCGCCTTTTCCTCTCTCTTGATTTTTTCGCTCACCGTTAATGCACCGAAATGGGCGGTAACGATTCTTACCGGTCAGCCGCAAATGAGCATGGGTGAGTTTGTGCAAACGGCAAGTGCGGCTGTTATGGGCACCCGTATGGCTTCCCAAGCCGTAAATTCGGGCATGGCTGCGGCACAAGCCGGAACACAGGGAGCTTTGCGGCAGGGGGCGAATCGATTCGGAGATGCCGCCGCAATGATCGGAAGCGCAAGCCGCGCGATCGATGACGGACGCGGTGCGTTCGGCGCAATGAGCGCCGCAGGCAGTACGCTCATGTCGCGTACGGAAAAACGGCTCGGTGCAAAACTCAACAGCTTCGTACACGGTACGAGCGGACGAAGCGGCGGCAGAGGGGGCGGGGGCGGAACGGCCGCAGGCGGCGTTTCGAACCGTATGAATGCGGGAGACGCGCATGAAAATGAAAGGCTGAATAAAAATAGTAAAGAATACGTTCCCGGTGCTTTAGATGCACAGGGAAATGGAATAAAACAAGCGTTTGCCGATACCGCCGCAATGAACTATACCGATGCGAAGTATAATGACGGCCATCAGTACACCGGCAGTATGAGCTTTATGGACTATCTGCAAACGCAGTATAATTCCGCCTACGGTATACGGGAAGCACCCTCATTGGGCGGACGCTCGTCTCCGGAAAACCTTCCGCCGCCGGATCTCGCGCGCATACCCGTTTCCCCTCGTCCGCCGGTTCTTACGGGAGGTGCCGCCCGTGAGTTTGTGCCCGAAGCGATCCGAAAACGGAAACCCGGCACGGTGAGCAACGTCAGTTTTACGGGAGATCTTTCTGCAATCAGAAGCGCGAATCGCCGGCTTCCTCGTTTCGATACCACGCATAATACCGATAAAACGACTTGAGCATTATTTTTTAGATAGGAGCTAATATGGATACAATATTAAAGTGGGATTTTATGCAAATAGCATGTAATTACCATAATAATGAAGATCGAAAGAAGATTCAAGATTTATGCCAAAAAGGCTGGGAGCCGGTCGGCGCGATACGTGATGAACTGATCTTAAAACGGCCGTGCGGGGAAATTGCAATTACGAAGCATCCCGAACTTTGGCAGTCGCAAAATCAAAATTCGGGTATCGAATATTAAAACGTTCCGGGCAGTCATTCCTGCCCGGATTTCCGCGTTACCATATATCAAGCTCGTTCTGTACACGTCCCATCGGCTTTTCCTTTTTGTTCCCTGTAAGCGCCTTGCCGTTCTTTTTTTGTATGACGGCCGTCATCTCTGAAACCTTTGCAAGCAGCTCTTTTGCTTCCGGCATATCCGAATAGCCTTTTAAGATGCGCTGCATATCGTTCAGTTGCTTTTGTACAGTCGGATGAATAATTTTTTCCATGCACTTTTGTTTCGTATCGTATTGAGAAAGTACCGGCTTTATAAGTTCGTTATAATACGGGGATGATGCTTCGTTGGCGACCGTGAGCTTCCCGTTGTTTTGAACTAAATCCCGCCGGATATGCACATCGATTTCATGCCGGAGCGCTTCCTGTGTCAGCTCGTTATTGAATATCCTGTCGGGTTTTGCCAAATCATCGGCTGTACAGGACACCGTATAGTTCCCGTTTTGCGTTTTTCCCGTAATGTCCGGTAAATATAAATTACGCCGCATATAGTCTGAAGAAAAGAGAACCTCTTGCGCCGCCTTTGTATCCGTTCTCTCTTTTCCGTCCCGAATAAGACCGGAAGTTTTTTGCGTCTCTTGTATGCTATCGTTTTTTTGAACGTCTTCAAAACCAAAAAGCGACATCTGTTCATATACCTTCGTATGCGCACACGTAGAAGCTTTCGGATTTTCCTTTTCAGTATGGATAACTGCTTCCGTATTTTCTTTTTCCGGCTTCGCTTCCGAAATTACCGTATCGGGAATCTGCTGTACTTTTATTTCAGATGCTTCTTGGGTAATTTCGGTTTTAGTTTCATGTTTTTCCGTTGCTGTATCAGGCTGTCTATATTCCGTATGTGTAATAATATAATCGGCAAGCTCTTTGCTCTGCTCGGTTACGGATTTTGCTTTAAGCCGTTTCTCTCTGTTTTTTGCCGTCTCTTCGGCAATCACAGCTGCTTTACTGTCCGCAATATGTTTGATCTGTTCGTTAATTGTCTTATATGCACTCTTCAATTCATCAAGTTTTTTATCAACTCCCGTTTCGGGATCGCTGATACCGTATTCTTTCAATCGCTCATTAAGACGTTTAATCGCGGCCGTATTCTTGCTAATATCTTTTTTGTGATACGCTATCTCACTTCGTATGAATGATGTATCCGATTCTTTTCCTTTTTGCTCTTCATAGTATTCAAGACTGCTTTTCGCTCCTCTGATAGTATCTTCGCATTGATCACGCTTTATAAGAATTTCTTTCAATGACGTTGCCGTGTAGTCAATTCCTTTCGCTTCTCCCAGTAGATCGGCAGTTCGTTTTGCAATAATGTAATCGGCTTTTTTTACAGGATCTTTTATTAAATCAATTTTCAATTCTTCAGGATTTATCGCCGATACGTCGATCGCATCACCGCCTTTATAGCTGAACAGGTCATTGATCCGTCCGCTCTTTTCATCGTGTTTTTGCAAAAAAAGCGAATCGATCGAATCGGTGATAAAAGGTGTTACAATGTGAACGTTTTTTTGCGCATTTCCCTGCCGCCATATACGGCCTTCCGTTTGTATTTTATCCGTCGGATTCCAGCCGGGCATGGTATCGTAGAGAGCGATACTGTTCCCATTTAAATCAATGCCTTCCGACATCGCCTTTGTTCCGATAACAAGTTTTAACGGATTTCCTTTGTCGTTAAATGCGTCCCGTACCGCATCGCGCGCTTCATTACTGTCTCCGCCTTTGATCGTGCCGATAACGTTTTTGTCCATTCCGTGCCGGACAAGATAGTCTATCATATACGGGATCGAATCCCTGCCTTCGGGGAGATAAATCACTTGTCCGCACTCAGGTTTCGCCTTCCATGCCTGTATCGCCGTATCGCAGACAAAACGCAGCTTCGGAGAACATTCAACAAATTCTTCGGGCTTCGGAAAGTTCGGAATCTCCGGATAATCTGCGGCATCAAGTAACGCGGGGGAAAGCATTGCCGTTTGCATATGCGTCATTGCAACAAGTACGCCCCCGTTCTCAGCCGCATGGGCATCCATCATTGCCTCTCTTTCATGCGCATCGATCATCGCCTGTACATCCGTCATTTCAAGCTCTACTTTGTGTACTTCTTTGTTCGGGCGCTCGATATGCGCTTCGTTTGCATCAACTTTATCGATATACTCTTTTAATAAATTTTGTAAAGAAGAAATATCGTTAAATTGTTTCATCACCTGCTTTACTTCAAGCTTACCTTTTGCCGTTACCGCCCATTCGGCTCGGCAATCGGCATATTGCGCACAGAAATCATACAGGTTATATATATGCCGTTCGCGAAGCGCTTCGCGGCCGACATACGAAAGCATCGAATAGACTTCCAACGGATTATTTGAAAAAGGAGTGGCCGTAAGCATGAATACATTACGGTTATTGTTCTTTTCCTGTACAAGTTGTGTCATGGCAAACATTTTCAATGCACGGTTCGACGGGCTTCCTGCTCCTATGCCGTTAAACTCGTTTGCTTGCCGCT
>ERZ773042.471-NODE-471-length-27707-cov-3.709135_pt1 | contig 27707 bp, 25 predicted proteins | sample MGYA00511664_ERZ773042 | MGnify/ENA primary metagenome ERZ773042 (study PRJEB29015, sample SAMEA2737984) | human oral metagenome | biome: human oral; feature: human-associated habitat; material: dental | place: China | collected 2036 ... | reverse complement strand
CTTTGTTACGACGCAAGCATCGGGGTATTAAACCCTCCGCACGAATAAATAAGAGCGTATATTGTAATTGTCCGAATGCGTATAGCGATTATACGCCTCTTGGGGCACCGGCCGCTCGAAAGGGCGGTTTTTTATTTTAATGCACAAGAAAAGTCCCGCAATTACGCAGGGCTATTATTTTCTCAAGTATTGTTATAAAACCGCACTCCAACAATCCTCGCAGCGCTAAGCGGGTATTTTAATCGTCGGTGCTCGGTATATCTGTTTCCATGATGTCTATTGTTTCTTCGATAGTTGAAAGCCTGATTGTTTTTCCGTTGTCAATGGCATATTGCGGATAGCCGACAGGGAGCGTGAATTGAAACACCGTAAACGGGCGGGTTATCGTGGTGCTGCATCGAGCGGTGTAACGCCGCGTTTATTGTCGTTGTTTCCCATTGAATGGTGTATAGCTATATTGACGTTTTATTCAACGGGAAGTATCATTGATAAATGGGGGTAAATATGGATAAACTAAAGGATTTATATTCATGGTTCGACGACAATCGTGATAGCATAATCGAAGGACACAAAAATGAATTTGTCCTGCTTGCAAACGACAAAGTAATTGATTATTACCCCAATATGGAAGCTGCATTGACAGGGGCACAAAAAAACAACTTGACTGTCGGATCGTTTTTAATTCAACGTTGCATTACAAAAGAAGATGATACACTCGTGTATCACAATATGGCGGTAACCTTTGGCTAATGCATTTACCTATAATATTCCCGACGATGAGAAAAAATCGATCATAATTCCCGTAAGGGTTGGAGTTCATCCGAATGTAAACGGCTTTCCAAAAGAGCAAAAAATGCTGCTCAATACTAAAGCGCTGATTGACACAGGAGCTTCGGGGTCTTGTATAAGCAAACAATTTGCGGACTCAATAAAACTGCCCATAATAAGCTATGGTGTAGTACGATCCGCACAAAGCTGCGATACAGTACCTATTTACACGATAGATTTAGTGTTGCCGAATAACGTAATATTTACCGATGTTCCAGTTACGCAATTCAATCAACAATCGGATTTTGCGGTGATAATCGGTATGGATATATTTATGCACTGTGATATGGCTATCACAAATGCAGGGAATAAAATGTGCTTTTCATTGCAAATCCCGCCGGGACAAGAGCATATAGATTTTACCAAAAAATAAATTCATTTTGTATACAGCGAAAAAAGTATACAAGAATGTAGACACAATGGCGTTTTGTAGCGTTTATTGGCGTGCAGTAAAAACGGATAATTTATTGTATTATATAATGTTGCATATTATAATCCTCTGTCTGCATTACCATCCTAATATCTCACGGTAATACAGTTTTTACGCTTCAACCGGCGGAGCGTATGGCGCTGAAACTGCCGAGTTTTCCGGCGGGAAAAATTATTTCCGGCAAGCCGATTGTATTTAAAACATATGCGGAAAACGCCACTATTGAAGATATGCCCACGTATGAATTAAATGTCAGCAGCACATTTTCAAAACAAATAACGATATCACCGAAAAATGATAAATTCGCCGTGCCGTCATCAGTAACAATCACGCCGCCTGCAACAAGCGCTATTATTCATACTCGCATTAAACCTACCGACATAGAGTTTAATTTTACCTGCGTCGATGGCAGCTATCGGTATGAAATTTATTTCAACGACAACGATAAAAAATATTACTTGAAAATTTATTAAAGTCATTATCGCCTCTTTACGCAAAGAGCGATAATCGAAAAACAGCGAAAATCAATTGATTATAATCACTTTATCGTGAACGGTAATCGTAAAATTCCCATTCGTGTCTACGACGACATCCGGTTTATCCGTATAAAACGTAACGTTTTTCTCCGTTCCAGCCGCTACCGTAGCTTTATCACCGTATGTGCTGCCGAGTAAATTATTTTTTTCACTCACAGTAACTTCTACGGCGGCATTATTTTTTATCGTAAACTGATATGCCGTCATATCGGTAAAATCAATCTTTAATGCATTGCCGTTCGCGTAATCATAATATTTTTTAAACACCGCACGCGGATTGTTTTCGAACTCAACGCTTCCCGTCCACGTCGTTTGAATTACCGTATTCGTCCCGTTCGTCAACGTATGTGACGATCCGTCTATTTTAAAAGTGAGAGACACGGAGGCATTATTCGTTACCGTCGCGTTTTCGATTTTATCGTATTCGGTAATATTGCAAGCGTTTAAAGAAATCAATATAAAAGCAAAAGTAATAAATATAATTTTTCTCATAATTATTGATACCTCTATTGAATACTATACCCTATTTTTTTTAATACGCCAACCTCATTTTTCCATACGCCTTGATCCTCTTGTCATTTTTCTCATAATTCCGTGCGGTAACTCCGTTTATTTCGTAAACGCGTCATTGTTATCATCTTTTTGCGTACTGTCGATAAAATAAACCCTTTCATTTCCTACTGCAGCGCCGCACGTACGGCGTCGATCTCTTCCCGCGTAAGGCCGACCTTTGTGCGGAGGTAATTTTCGACGACTTTTCCGACGTTCCGATCGGTAACGCCCCGTCCGCCGTTGATCGATACGAGCGTACCGATGATGACACCTCCGATCATATCGTACTGCTCCGTACCTTTTTTGACGCCGAAATAATTTTCAAAACTCGTCATGTAATCGGCTTTGATTTCATCGAGCGTCGCGCCGCACAGCGCTTCGAGCAAAGCGCACACATAGCCCGCACGATCTTTTCCTTCATTGCAGTGAACGAGGTAAGACGCGCTTTTCTTTTCGCCGATAAAGACGAGAGCGTCGTGCAATTTTTTAATAAAATCTTCGTCGGCAAACGAAACTCCCATATTGAGGAAAACGACATCACCTCTTTCCGCAAGCGATTTATAATACGGCGCTTCATCGATGTGTTTCCAAGCGCTCTCGCGGCTGTCCGCAAGGTTTACCGCAGCTTTTATGCCGTTCGCCTGTATGAGCTTTTCGGCATAAGGGGCGCGCGCATCACCGTAGACGGGATTGCACGATCGGTACAAGCGGCCGGACGCAATGCCTCCCGCTTTTACTTCGCGAAAATTGGCAAAAACTTCGTCGGATGCGTAGTCGCTCCGGTTTTCGCTTTTTTTAAGCTGGCGGATTTTATAGTCGGCAAGGTATGCGCCCTTCCCTTTCATCGCGACGGCGACGGGAGTGCCGGCTGCAGCTCCGCTCGTTTTGGCAAAATTGCCCATATTGATTGCGAACGAAACGCCTCCCTTGCTCAAGCGAATGAGGTATTTTCCGTTATCGACGTCGCTGTAATTCGTACACACGGGAGCATCGAACGCGAAAGCGCCCGCCTTTACCGACACGATGTCGCCCGGCTCGAAACCCGCTGCGGTAAATTCATCCTGCGTAATGTTAAGCGCGCAGTTTCCGTATTTGTCGATCGACGAAACCGTCGTTTCGACGCCCGCGCGGGGAGATTCTGCTGAAACTTTTTTTACCGTCGCGCAGCTTGCCGCAAAAAGAGAAGCGATAAAGAGCAATGCAATCGGCATCAGTCGTACTTGTTTTTTCATCATGATTCCTCCATGATTACCGATTATATCACAAAAAGCTCCGTTCGAACACGGGAAAGAAATATTTAAAACGTCGAACCGCACGGTATCGGTATACGATCCGCTCCGAAAAACAAATGCCGTTCAAATCGAAACGAATTTTTTGTAAAGCTTTCGGCGCACCGCGTCAGTTACGCCGATCTCATCGAGATACTGAATGACGCCGCCGTAATTTTTGTGCAAAAATGCGAGCAGCTTTTCCATATTCATATAATGAGAACCCGAATTGTCGGCCATAAAGCCTTTGATATACGTGTGGCTCACTTCGTAGTCGGCTACGATGTCCTTTTCATCGACGCCCGCGATCGTATATAAAAACATCGCGGTAAGTCCCGTGCGGTCTTTTCCCGCAGCACAGTGAAACAGCGTCGGTCCTTCCGCATCGGCTAAAAAAAACAGCACTTTGCGAAATTCATCGCCGCTCACCGTGAGGAGCTGCCGATACATATTGTACAGCGTGCGCGTCATATACACGTCTCCGTTCACTTTGAGTTCGTGAGGACGGATGGAACCCTGCACCGATATGTTTTTATAAACGCAGGCCTTCGGCAGGCAATCGGGACGGGAAGCCGTTTCTTCAGGATGGCGAAGGTCGAGGATCGTCCGTATACCCAAATCTTCAATGCGCTTCAAGTCGGCTTTCGTCGCTTTTGCAAGTTCGGTCGAACGATAAAACACTCCGTATTTTGTCATCCCGCCGCCGCTGCATTCCCAGCCGCCGAGATCGCGGAAATTTTCGATGCCGTCAAAATGCAGCCGTCTGTAAGCTTTCATGTGCACTCCCATAAAAACGTTTTATCGCACTCCTGATTTGTAAGACACAAGTATAGCATAAAAAGCAGGGAGAGCGAAAGCGGAAAAACATACGGCTGGGGTAAACGCAATTTCCAAGTGATTTACAAAAATCGGCATTCGGGTTATTATCAATGCAATCTCTCGATATTATAGGTACGTATATGGCACTCGATGAACGATTACAGACGATCAGGCACAGCTGTTCGCACGTTATGGCGGAAGCGATCAAACATCTCTATCCGGGTACGAAAATCGCGATAGGCCCCGCAATCGATACGGGCTTTTATTACGATTTCGATTTTCCGAACAACGTCAAATTTTCGGAAAGCGATTTTCCTGCGGTCGAAAAAGAGATGCGGAAAATTCTTTCGGGCAATCACGAATTCGTACGCAAAGAGATTTCAAAAGACGAAGCGCTTTCCCTTTTCAAAGACGAGCCGTATAAAATCGATTTGATACAAAACCTTCCCGCGGACGAAGCGATCTCCACTTACGAACAGGACGGCTTTTGCGATCTCTGCCGCGGGCCGCACGTTTCGAGCACGAAAGAGATAAACGCGCAGGCTTTTAAATTGATGAAAATTGCGGGCGCATATTGGCACGGAGACGCAAGTCAGCCGATGCTCACGCGCGTATACGCAGCCTGTTTTGCAAAGCCCGACGATTTGAAAAATTATCTCAAAATGCTCGAAGAAGCCGACAAGCGCGATCATCGAAAACTCGGCGTAAAGATGGATCTCTTCCACATAGACGACGAAGATCCCGGTCAGATTTTTTGGCATCCGAACGGCTGGTCCGTGTACATAACGCTGCAGGAATACATGCGAAAAAAGCTCGAAGCCGACGGCTATATGGAAGTCAATACGCCGGCGATTATGCCGCGCACGCTGTGGGAACGGAGCGGACACTGGGGACATTATCAAAAAAATATGTTCATCACCGAAAGCGAAAAGCGCATGTTCGCGATCAAGCCGATGAACTGCCCCGGCGCAATCGAAATATTTAAAACGCGGACGAGAAGCTATAAAGATCTTCCGATGCGCCTTGCCGAGTTCGGGCACTGCGTTCGCAACGAGCCGAGCGGAACGCTCCACGGCATCATGCGCGTGAGAGGCTTCGTGCAGGACGACGCGCACATTTTGTGTACCGAAGAGCAGATCGAAAGCGAAGTCGCAAAGTTCTGCAAGCTCCTCGTCGACGTATACGGCGATTTCGGTTTTAATAAAAATCTCATCGTCAAACTGAGCACGATGCCCGACGATCACGTCGGAGACGAAGCGACGTGGCATCACGCCGAAACCGCTCTCGGAAACGCGTGCAAAGAAGCGGGTCTCGACTACGACGTGCAGCCGAAAGAAGGCGCATTTTACGGTCCGAAGCTCGAATTTACCCTCGTCGATGCGCTCGGCCGCGAATGGCAGTGCGGTACGATTCAGCTCGATTACCAGCTGCCGTCAAGCGAACGGCTCAACGCGGAATACATCGGAAAGGACAATCAAAAGCACCATCCGGTTATGCTGCACCGCGCCGTGCTCGGATCGCTCGAACGCTTTATCGGCATCCTCATCGAAAACTACGCCGGCGCTTTTCCCGCGTGGCTCCACTTCGAACAGGCGGCCGTCGTTCCCGTCGGGCCCGATTTTTACGAGTATGCCGAAGCTGTGCGAAAGGCGCTCACCGAAAAAGGCATACGCGCAAACGCATACGTCGACGAAAGCAATATGAAAAGCAAAATCAAATCGATAAGCTCGGAGCGCAAAACGCCGTACATCCTCATCGTCGGACAAAAAGAAAAAGACGAAGGTGCGGTAACCGTCCGCTTCCGCGCCGACAGCGGTCTCGAACAAAAAACGTTTTCGCTCAAAGACTTTATCGCCTATGTACGGGAAAAAACGAAAACGCACTACAACGGCATTTGATCGATTTTTAAAACCGGCATTTCCGGCACTTCGTTTTAAGCGACGTGTCGAAAATCGAATTCTGTCGGCGCCCGTCCGCGTAAGGATAAAGCCGACAGCGTCTTTATTCCTTTATCAAGGGAGCGATTAGCGATGCAAAAAAGATTATATAAATCGGATGACAAAAAAATCTGCGGCGTATGCGGCGGCATCGCCGAATACTTTGACGCCGATCCGACCGTCGTCCGCTTTATCTGGGGCATTTTAACGATTTTGAGCTTCGGTATGGGCGGCATCCTCGCCTATATTCTGTGCGCTTTTATCTTTCCCGATAAACAGAAAGCGCATATTTCAGACGGAGCCGAATACGATACGACTCACTCATCGGAAAAAGATTAAATTCGCTCGTAATTCGCCGCATATACTTTTGCCGATCGATGCGCACCGCAGGCTTTACAAAGCAAGTATCGTATCGATTGCGCTATCGACGTAGTCGACGTTCAAGTCTTCGATCGTACCCAAATCGATTGCGGCGGACGACTGTTCTTCTATCGGAATTTTCGCGAGCACCGGCAGATCGTAATTTTTTGCGATCGCTTCGATATTGCTTTTACCGTACACGTTGATGATTTCGCCGCACTTCGGACATTTGACGTAGCTCATATTTTCGACGAGTCCCAAAATCGGAATCTTCATCATCTGCGCCATCTTCACCGCTTTTTCGACGATGACGCGCACAAGCTGCTGCGGGGACGATACGACTATGATGCCGTCGACCGGAAGCGATTGAAACACCGTGAGCGGTACGTCTCCCGTACCCGGCGGCATATCGACGAACATATAATCGACATCGCGCCAAATCACGTCCGTCCAAAACTGCTTTACCGCGCCGGAGATCACCGGTCCCCGCCAGATGACGGGATCGGTATTGCTCGCAAGCAAAAAGTCCATAGACATGAGCTGAATGCCGCCGTCCGTCGTCACCGGATGAATTATCTGTTCGTTCCCTTCGGCGCGCGCCGAAGAGAGACCGAACGCTTCGGGGATCGAAGGGCCGGTTATATCGGCATCGAGGATCGCCGTACGTTTTCCTTTACGATTCATGGCGCAGGCTAAAAGACAGGTGACGAACGACTTTCCGACACCTCCCTTCCCGCTTAAAACGCCGATCACTTTTTTGACGCTGCTGCCTTCGTGCAGCTTTGCGCGAAAATCCCTCTGCTCGCAGCTTTTGCCGCACGAGCCGCATTCGCTATTGCAATTTTGTTCTTCCGCCATCGTATGCCTCAATTTGGATTACGGCCGCTTTCCGAAAACCGCAGAAGTTTTCAGCGACAACCGTATGTATAATGTACTCATAAAAAACGGCGGCGTCAACTTTCATCCGCCAAAGCCGAAAGCGTTTTTCCCGAAAGCCGATAGACGTTCCAATCTTTCATCCGCTCGGCTCCGATCGAAAGATAAAAATCGATACTCGGCGTATTCCAATTCAGACACGACCATTCAAGCCTTCCGCAGCCGCGAGAGACGGCGATGCCGGCGAGTTTTATTAAAATCGCTTTTCCGACGCCGCGCCCGCGGTATTCGGGAAAGACGTACAGATCTTCGAGGTAGATGCCCGCGCGGCCGAGGAATGTGGAAAAATTATGAAAAAAAAGCGCAAAGCCGATTTCCTTTCCGTCTGCAAGCGCAAAAAGCACTTCGGCTTTCTTTCTATCGAAAATCCATTCGTTCAAAAGCGCTTCAGTCGCGACGACCTCATCTTCCATCTTTTCGTATTGCGCGAGCATTTCAATAAAGTGCAAAATAAGCGGCACATCTTTTTTTTCGGCAAATCGAAATCGAATATCGTTCATAATTCGAAGTATAGCATAAAGGATACATGCCGTCAAAATACGGGAAGCAAGTTTTTCCGCTTGAGCAGATAGAGGATGGTTACAAAGATAAAGGACAATAGCTGCGCCGTTACGATCCGTACAACTTGCAGATGATCGCTTCCCCTGCTCGAGGCAACGTGAACGATATTGATAACGCTGTTGTTGAAAAAGTGTTCGGACAAGCCCGCCCATACGGATCCGGTCATCCTGTATAAGAAGCTCATCTTCAAACCGTAGACGAATGTGAGCGCGACATAGCCTGCGCCCAAAAGCAGCATCGGAGCAAGCTTCATCTGCCCTTCGATAAACGAGCGTACGGGCATTATCAAATGCCACAGCCCGAACAATAACGCAGTGATAAATATTGTCATCCTACAGTCATACCGCTCGCGCAAAAGCCGTGTAAAAAGCCCGCGGAACAAACCTTCTTCCATCCACACATTGAGCACATTGAATAAAAGAATAAAAGCGATGCCCGTGCTTACAAACTCGGTACTCTTTACCAGTGAAAAACCGCCGGACGCTATCTTCAAAGAAGGAGAGGCTCCCTGAACGTACAGCACGATGCACTCGACCGCATAGGCGATCGTGTAAAAGCCGAAGCCTAAAGTCAAACCCAAGCCGATATTTTTAAGCCGACCGTCGCGTACAAAACCGATGTCGCGCCAATGCAAACCCGATACGAAAAGCACGGCGAAAATTACAGCGACGCCGCACGCTTTATGAATGAAGTTTTCACCGATAACGCTTTCGTCCGTTTTGAGCACAAAATACTCCCACAGACGGAACGCATAGCATATAAAGTATATTGCAATACATACCGACAGGGGATATTGAAAGAAAGCATTTCCTATTGCATTTGTATTGTATTTCATTCGTATTTTCCTCCGCACAACAGTATACCACAAGAACAAAAAAATATCCCCTGCACAAAACCGTCAGAGCGAGCGTACGCCTCACAAAGAACGAGAGAAATTGCAGCGATGCGTATAAAAATACCGCGTCATATACGCCGAACAAAAGCCGTCACCGGCATTGCGCCTTTTGCGTTTAATTGTTATGGTAGCCTTTATGGTTGCGATCGAACAAGTATCTCCGGAAGCGTTTCCTCCGCAAGACAATCTCTTTCAAACGGCGTTTTGGGGAACATTTAAAAAATTCGCGGGACAGGAACCGCGTTTTTTTTCGACGACCTTTACCGACGATGACGCTTTATCCGCGTACACGTTTCCGTTTATGATCCTCCTGCGGCAAAGGCATGACGGAAGCTGTTATGCGTATGCGCCCAAAGCTCCCTCGATTTCGCTGCCTGCAGAAAAGCGCGGCACGCTTCTCGAAGAGCTCGCGCTCGCCGTCCGTAACTGTGTTCCCGAAAACTGTATTTGTCTGCGCTTCGATTTGGCATGGAGGAGCCGGTACGGCGGAGATGAAATCGTAAAAGCGGAAACGGCGCAGCTTGCGCTCAACTGGGGAACAAAAACGCACAATTTGCGGAAAGCGTCCGGAAATCATCTTGCGCCCGACACCGTCATCATCAATCTGTCGCTCACTCCCGAACAAATTCTTTCGCGCATGAGGGGGACGACACGGAACTGCATACGCCGCGCGTACCGGAGCGAAATCGATTTTGCCGTCGGCGGAATCGATATGCTGCACGACTGGTACGGACTCTACGAAGAGACCGCAAAGCGAAAAGGTTTTTATTACGAAAGCGAAGATTATTTCAATACGCTGTTTTCGCACAAGCGCATTCAGGAAAACACCTTTCACGAGCCGCCGCCTCATAAAAAAATTGAAACGAAAAAAAAGGAAATCATTCCGCTCGCCGCCCCCGCCCCGCTTCCGCAATTCCATATCATGACCGCATCGAAAAGCGGCAAACTCCTTTCGGGCATCATCATCGCTCTGTCAGGACACAATGCGTATTATATGTATGCGGGTTCATCGGAAGATTTGAAAGAACTTATGGCAAACTACGGACTTCAATGGGAGGCCGTACGTTTTGCGCGAAGCAAAGGATGCACGAACTACGATCTCATGGGCATCCCGCCGAACGGCGATACGTCAAATCCGATGGCGGGTTTGTATCTTTTTAAAACGGGATTCGGAGGTGAAAAAGTACGTTTTGCCGGTACATGGGATTATCCGTATGACGAAAAACGCTACGCGTATTTCAATCTCGAAGAGCAGATGCGGTAAATACGATAAAAATCGTCGGGATAGGGCGGTTCGAACGCCCGACATCTTGCTCCCAAAGCAAGCGCGCTACCGGCTGCGCTATATCCCGAAAGCAAAAAGAGTATAGCCCGAACGCCCCGTTTTGTCAAAGCGGACACACATATTAATAAAAAGCAATCCGCACAAACCTCCGCCATCCGCGGGCGGCTGTATACGTAAAGCGCTGGACAAATGCACAAAAGCGCTGTACAGTAAAAGCCATGACGTGCGACGGCAACAACGGCACATCCGCTTCCATTCTCACCGGATCCGTATGGCGCTCGCTCCTTTCGTTTTTTTTCCCTATTCTGCTCGGCACTTTTTTTCAGCAGCTGTACAATACGGTCGATGCCGTTATCGTCGGGCAATTTCTCGGCAAAGCAGCCCTTGCCGCCGTAAGCGGAGGAAGCGGCGTCTACGTCAATCTCCTCGTCGGATTTTTTCTCGGTATATCGAGCGGCGCGACGATCATAATCTCTCAATTTTACGGAGCCAAACGCGAACAGGAGCTCAGCCGAGCCGTACACACCGCAATGGCGATGTCGATATGGGCGGGCATCTTTATGTCCGTCGCCGGTATTTTCGCATCCGCTCCCGCGATGAAAGCGATATCGACGCCGAACGATATCTTCTCGCTTTCGGTAACATACCTCAAAATCTATTTTGCAGGCGCGCTTCCGATGTTCGTCTATAATGTCGGATCGGGCGTTTTGCGCGCGCTCGGCGACAGCAAAAGCCCCTTTATCATTCTCGTCGCGGGCTGTATCGCAAACATCTTCCTCGATCTGCTTTTCGTCGCGGTCTTCCGCTTAGGCGTCGCGGGGGCGGCGTGGGCGACCGTTATTTCGGAAATCCTCTGTACGGTTTTGACGCTTGTAAAACTCATGCGGGAACCGAATCGCTACGCCCGCCTCGTCATCGGAAAAATCCGCTTTACGCCGCACCTCCTTTCACGCATGACCTCGATCGGACTTCCGGCGGGCATTCAAGCTTCGCTCTATACCGTTTCAAATTTAATAATTCAATCGAATATCAATTCATTCGGAACGGATGTTGCAGCGGCGTGGGCGGCATACGGCAGGCTTGATTCCGTCTTTTGGATGACCGTAAGCTCGTTCGGCATTGCAATCACAACCTTTGCCGGTCAAAACTACGGCGCTCGCAAAATCGATCGCATGAAAAAGGCGACGATACAGGGGCTTTGTATGGCGGGAGGGGCAGCCGCCTTTTATACACTGATCTTTTATCTTTTCGGACAATACATCTTTTTGCTCTTTACGCACGACCAAGCGGTAATCGCGCAGGGAAAGTCGCTGCTGCATTTTTTGCCGCTCTTTTTTATCACCTACGTTCCGATCGAAATTCTCTCAGGCACGATCCGCAGTACGGGCGAAACGTTCAAGCCTATGATCATAACGATGCTCGGCGTATGCGTGCTGCGCGTCGCGTGGATTTTCACAGCCGTTCCGCTGCATAACACGCTTCTAACCGTCGTCGCCTGCTATCCGATCACGTGGACTGCGACCGCGATCGCTTTTTTTATCTACTACGGCAGAGGAAAATGGCTTATAGGTCGAAGGTCGAGTTTGGAAAATATCAACTAATCGCGCTGTAGTTATGGCGAGAACTTCGTTTCGCTGCGCTCACTATCGAGTTTGCCCTGATACTAAAACCCTTCGATACACCGCAGCGCTTTTTCCGTATTTCGTTCGAGAGCGGAAAGGGATAAAGCATTGCGCACCTTGACGATGGGTATACCGGTTTGTTCGTAACTTCGGTACAAACCGCGCTGGGCACGGAAACGTTTGCAGATCGCGCGTATCGCTTCTCCGTCGCGTTTTTTTGCACGTAAAAGGCGTACCAAAAAGGGCGCTTCGACGTAGAGGATCGCGCGGCACAAGCGCATGAGAGTCGGCGTTTTGTAGAGTACGGCCGCGTTGAGCGCGATGTTTTTCGCCTCATGCGAATCGATTTTTTGCATCGCGTATTTTTCGATTGCGGGATAGACGATCGCTTCCTGTTTTGCAAGCAGCGACGCATCGGAAAAGACGAGCTTTCCGAGCGAGCGCCTGTCGACGCTTCCGTCCTGCCTCACGATATCGATACCGCGTTTTTGTGCGTCCTGCGAAAAGGTACGGATGATTTTATCGGCTTCGCTCTCTATCGCCTCGTGGACGAGGGCGTCCGCGTCGATGCAGAGCCAGCCGCGCTTTTCAAGCAGCTTCGCCGCCGCATTTTTTCCCGCCGCCATGGGGCCCGTAACGCAGATGATCAATGAAAGGCTCCCCAGTTTTTACCCGCTTCGATCGAAACGCGGAGCGGAACCGAAAGTTTTACCGCGCTTTCCATTTTACTGCGTATCATGTCGATCGTCGCATCGAGGACGGATTTTTCCGACGGGCATTCGAAGATGAGTTCGTCGTGCACTTGGAGCAAAAGGCGGGCGCCGTTTTTTTCTTTTCGGAGAGCGGCGTCCACGTCGAGCATCGCCTGTTTTACGATGTCCGCCGCGCTTCCCTGTACGGGCGTATTTACCGCGATGCGTTCGGCTGCAGCTTTTTCCACGCGGTTCCGAGAATTAATATTAATAATTTTTCTGCGTCGTCCGAAAATCGTTTCGACGTATCCGTGCGTTTCGGCAAACGAAATCGTCGAATCGATAAAACGTCTGATCGACGAATACTGCGTAAAATAATGTTCGATAAACGAAGCGGCCTGCGTTCGTGAAATGCCCAAATCGCGCGCGAGGCGGAACGCGCTCATGCCGTAGATGATGCCGAAATTGATCGTCTTTGCGACTCTCCTTTCGTCCGCCGTAACTTTTTCCGGAGGTGTCGAAAATAAAAGGGAAGCTGTTGCGCGGTGGATGTCCACGCCCTCGATGAACGCTTTGCACATGTTTTTGTCACCCGACAGGTGCGCGAGGACGACGAGTTCGATCTGCGAGTAATCGGCTGAAATGAGATGCGTATTCGGCAAAGCGGTAAAGGCTGAGCGGATTCTCCTGCCGTCTTCGTTCCGCACCGGAATGTTTTGCAAGTTCGGATCGCGCGATGAAAGCCGTCCGGTCGCCGTTCCCGTCTGCATATAGTTCGTGTGCAAGCGTTTGTTTTTATCGCAGAGTTTCGGCAGCGCTTCGACGTAGGTCGACTGCAGCTTTGTCTTTTCGCGGTATGTGAGAATTTTTTGCGGCACCGGATGATACGCCGAAAGTTCTTCGAGCACCGTCGTGTCCGTCGAATAACCGGTTTTCGTCTTTTTGCCGTGCGGCAATTTCAATTCTTCGAATAAAATTTCCTGCAGCTGTTTCGGAGAAGCGATATTGAATTCGTGTCCGACGATTTCGTATATTTCTTTTTGCACCGTTTCGATTTCACCGGTGAGTTCGGCGTCGTATTTGTCGAGCGCTTTTGTGTTTACGTGGATGCCGCGCAGTTCCATTTCCGCGAGGATAGGAAGCAGTTTCATTTCGACGTCGGTAAATAAATTTAATAATTTATTTTTTTCAAGCCGTTCGCGGAAAAGATGCCAAAGCTGCAGCGTAAAATCGGCATCTTCGGCACCGTAGTCGGCGGCTTTATCGAGCGGCACATCGGCAAAGCTTCCTCCTTTGGGTACGATATCGTCGTATTCGATTCCCGAAAGCGAGAGATTTTTTTCCGCAAGATATTCCAGCGCGTATGAAGCGCCTCCCGTTTTATCCGGATCGAGCAGCCACGCGGCGACCATTGTATCGGCGATTTTGCACGAAGGGGCGGGGTACTCTCCGCCTTTGAGTGCGATGCCGTTCGTGCGAAGCACTTCGTAATCGAATTTGCCGTTGTGCATGACGACGGTAACGTCTTTGTCGGTAAAAAGCCGTGCGATCTGCGCAAGCGCATCCTGCTTTGAAATGAGCGGGCCTGAAAAAAGCGCGTCGGTGAGTACAAGCGGAACGTAGACCGCTTTGCCGGGTATCGTGCACAGCGAAAAGCCGACGAGAGAAGCGCTCATCGTGTCGAGACTGTCCGTTTCGCAGTCGAAAGCGGCGCATTTTTCTTTCGATGCGATAATGCCGTCGACGATTTTTTTGAGATCTTCGATGTCGGTTACGGCGCGGTATTCGCCTTTGTTTTTTGTAAGCGGCTTGAGAATCGGAACTTCTTCAGTATCGGGTCCCTGTTCGGAAGATTCGTATTTTGTCCTTCCGTTTTTTTTATCTTCATCGCTTACGACGTTTTTTCGCGCCGAATTTATCCCCGTGCCGTACGTTTCGATGCCTGTGCTTCCGTTTTCCGCTGCGAGAGCGGCATAGGATTTTGCAACGGTGGGCGCTTCATAAAATGAAAGCTTTTCCGCGGCGGCATTGAAATCGAACGAAACGGGAGGAATCGCATCTTCGAGGTTTTTTACGCACGGCACGTCGTAACGCAATTTTATTAATTTTTGTGAAAAATACGCGTCGTCTTTTCCCGCCCGCAGCTTTTCACCCGCGGCTCCCTTTATTTCATCCGCATGTGCGAAAATGTTGTCGAGGTTTCCGTACGCGTCGATGTATTTGCACGCGGTTTTCGGTCCGACGCCTTTTACGCCCGGCACGTTGTCCGATGCGTCTCCGATGAGCGAAAGCAGATCGAGCATTTGTTCGGGAAGGACGCCCCATTCGGCTTTAACGCCGTTCGAATCGATCGCTTTCCAAATGAGGGCGGTGTCGGGTTTTAAAATCTGCGTCGTGCCGTTTACGAGCTGCATCAAATCTTTGTCGCCCGAAAGGATGCGGCATGTACGCCCGCTTGCCGCCGCCTTTGCCGCAACCGTCGCGATGATATCGTCGGCTTCGTAGCCGTCGCACTGCAGGATCGGAATGCCGAGAGATGCGAGAATGTCTTCGATCCACGGAATCTGGGCGTGCAGATCGTCGGGCGTTTTTGCGCGTGTGGCTTTGTATTCATCGTACATTTCGTGTCGGAACGTCGGCGTGCGCGAATCGAAAGCCGCGGCGATGTAACGCGGTTTATAGTGCGTAAACACCGCGTGCAGATTTCTGAAAAAACCGAAAAGCGCGGAAATGTTTTCGCCGCGGCTGTTTGTCAGCGGCCGCGAAATAAAGGCAAAATAACAACGGTAGATGAGCCCGTACGAATCGAGGATATAGATGGTGTCGTCGTTGAATTCCTGCATAGCCCCATTTTAGCACGGCGGAAAACGGTTTTCAACATTATTTTTTATATAAAAATTTTTCCGGCAATGTTACGCCGAATTCTTTTGCAAGCTGACGAAAACCTTCGGGTTCGATCGTCTGCGATTTATGCTGCGATATGGAATATACTTTTACCGAAATTTCCGCGGCTTTTTCTATCGTATGCATAAGACCGAACGTCGTGTCGAACGTTTCTCCTGCGCAAAAAATACCGTGGTGCGCCCAAATAGCGGCGTCGTAAGTTTCCATGAGCTTGCTCGTTTCGACGGCTATATCACGACCGCCGGGTACCATCCACGGCACTACGCCGATTCCTGACGGGAATACGACGGGACATTCCGTAGCGCTTTCCCACAGTTCACGGGTGAAAATTTCATCTTTCAGCGGCAGCACGAACGTAAGTGCAATAACGTTTGTACAGTGTGCGTGATAGATGACGCGGTATGCTCCTCCGCTTAACTTTTTTTTCACTTCGTGATTCATCAAATGGGTCGGCAGTTCGCTCGTCGGCTTTCCTCCGTTACGGAGTCCCCATACGATGCGGAAATTCTTTCCGGTATCGTCTATTTCGATGATACAGATATTCGCTTCCGGATCAAGCGGTATATTACGCATAAATTTTCCGCTTCCGGTTACGAGAAAATATTCACCTGCGAGTGTGCCGACTTCGCATCCGATCGGAAACCATGCACCGCCGGTATTGAAAAACGCTTTTACTTCATCGATTTCCTCGCTCTTTATGCGATAAGAAAGATTGCCACCGTTCCGTTCATGCCATCCCAATTCCCAGCCGTCACTGCAGACGCGGATAAACGATTTAATAAATTCAGCTTCCATTATATTCATACGTGTTACCTCTTGATTTGCGCCGCCGTAAGCCATGCGGCTTTGTATGCTTCATAGTCGTTTATTTCGGTTTTTTTAATAGGCACGTGCTCTATTTTAATAAAATCGCCGAGCTCTGTACAGCTCTTACCGGTAAGCGCCATAAGAGCGCTCATAGCGCAGCCTGTTGCGGTAGCTTCTTTCATAGTTGTCAACGCGACGCTGTTCGACGGAAAGATGGAAGAAAACAACTCATTGTAGAGTCTGTTTTTTCGAAAGCCGCCTTCCGTATATAAAGAGGTTGTATCGGAAAAACCGACGCAGCCGACGCTCGTTTCCGTCTGAATCGCTATGGAAATATCGAGCAGCGCAAAAAAGAGTTTTTCGTTGAAAAAAACTTTCGGAACGGATTTTCCCGACAGCATCTCGTTGAGCGGGTAGAATATACCGTCTTCGTAAATGCCGGCGACGGAAAGAGGAAAGACGCCTGATTCCGGAAGCACTCCCGGTACAAGGAATACGCGTTTTTCGGAAAGTATTTTCTGTACCGTTTGCATATCGGAAACGGGGAATGCATCCGTTTTATTTATTTTTTGATAAAGCCGTACATACGTGTCGACTTCCATCCCTCCGACAAATATTGCGGTTTTTACAGGCGTATCGAGCGCGCTTCGATTAAAGAATACCGTTTTACCGATGTCATCGGGATTGTAAAAGGATTTTGCGTTTTCCGAAACATCGGGATGCATGCAGACGCACCATGTTCCCGTCGAGTTGAGAATAAAGTCTTTATCGCTGCCGCGCGCGATATACGGCAAAAGCGATGCATTTGAATCGTGAATACCGGCCGTTACGATTACCGATTCGTCGAGTCCGAGCTCTTTTGCCGTTTGTGCGGAAATACATCCGAGAGAGCTGCATGTCGGTACATATGTTTCGGGCATACGGCTTCGTATTCCCAAGCTGTCTACGACAGTCGACCATGTATGTTCGTTTTGATTCCATAAATACGAATGGCATGCGAGATATGTCGGTTCATACGCTTTTTTACCGGTAAGCCAAAACGACCAATATTGCGGAAAGCCGAGAATTACCGTCGTCCGTGCAAATCGATCGGCAAAATATTTTTGTAAAAATAAAATGCCTTTTGCATAATTCAGTAAAGCCGGAAATTGCGGCGTATATGTTGTTGCCTGCAGCGATTCGGGACTGCCGCATTTTTCATAAAATTCGCGATGAAAATCTTCTCCCGGTTCGTAGGTGTAAAAGATACACGGTGCGCATACGGATCCGCGTTCATCGACACAGACAAATGTTGCCCCGTGCGCCGTCACCGATATCGCCCGTACGGGATATTCTTTTGCGAAAAGACGAATGTTTTCAATAAACCATTTTTTCATACCGTCGATATCGTGCGTCGGTATATCGCCGGAGAGACCTTTTATCATAATCGGAGAGAATTCTTTATATACGGATTCCCGCTGTACGAGGTGTTCATCGTAAACCGCGATTTTTTTATTTGTCATACCGATATCGATAACGATAATCGCCTGCTTCATATTATTCAGTGTAGCGTACCGCAGTTTTTTTTACCTTGACAGAACATTCAGCAACTAGGATAATAACTGCAATTCGGTTTATAAGTCTATGTATGGATATGGAAAGGTTAGTTTCAAAAAAATATTGGACGAGAGAAACGCCGTATCATTTTGAATTCCGTAATCCGCAACCCGCTTTTCCGCTGCATTCGCATGATTTTACTGAAATCGTAATCATCTATAACGGTACCGGACTGCACAGAACCCCGCAGCAATCTTTTAAACTGGAAGCGGGCGATGTCGTGTTTATAAAACCGGGTCAAATACACGGATACGATGCCGTCGATAATCTTGTTTTGATGAATATTTTAATAAAGCCGTCGTTTCTTGCCGATAACGTTTTCGGCTTATCAACAGCGCCGGGGTATTCCGATTTATTTTTATCGACGGATTCTATAAAGAGTGAGCCGCAGTCCGTTATTCATTTCAGGCTCAACCGTCTGCAATTGTTTGAAGTGCAGGCGATTTTGGAATCGATGCAGGAAGAGATCGACAGCCGGCATCTTTTATGGAATATCGAAAATACGATATATCTTTTTCAGCTGTTTATATTACTGCTCCGTATCTACAACAATCCTGCATATCCGGCGACGACTGAAAAAGATGCGTCTGCCGTTGTAAAATATGTTGAAAAGAATTTTAGAGAAAATTTTACGATAAAGCAGCTTATGGAATGTTTTAATATGTCCGAAAGCACCGTGCTGCGTACGTTCAAGCGCGTTACGGGGTATTCCGCATCCGAATATCAAATGCGCCGGCGCATGCTTGTGGCGATGGATGAACTTGCTTCAACGGATAAGAGCGTTACGCAAATCGCATACGATATGGGATTCAACGACAGCAATTATTTCAGCCGCAGTTTTCGGCGTTTTACCGGTATCACGCCGACCGCATACCGCAAACGATTTTCAAAAAAATAACCATGCCGCCGTTTTTCTTACATGCCGGCAAAGCCGTCGAGAATTTTTCGTGCAAACGAACTTGCGCCGTTTACCGCCTGCTTCCAATCGTCGTTTCCCGTATACCATAATTCCGTTACATAGCGCCTCACGCCGAGCTGCCATAATTTTTTCAGTATACGTTCAAAATCGACGACGCCGGTACCGAAAGGAACTTCACGATATTTTCCGGGCATCGTTTCTTTGATGTGTGCTGCAACGATATGTCCTTTTCCTTTTTCCATGTCGGCGAGGATATCGCTCTTATACAAGAGAGCCGCATTGTTGAGATTTCCGATATCGGGATAGACGCCGAGGTAGGGAGATGCGATCGGCAAAATACGGCGCATCGCTTTTTCCATCGTATCCATAAAAGGCGTTTCCATCGTTTCGAATGCGAGTATGATACCTTCTTTTGCGGCGACAGCCGTACCGAGTGCGAGGTTTTTGCGGAAACGCTTTTCCGTTTCTTCCGTCGATTGCGCATAATACGTGTCGTACCCTGCCATCTGTATAACAGGGATTCCGGCGATTCGCGCAAAGCGTATCGCTTTTTCGAGTATCTCGAGGCTTTTCGTTTCGTCTTTATCGCCGAGCGCATACCGCCGTTGCCCGCTTAAACAGATCGAACCGAAACTCATCGATTCGCCGTATGCGACGGATACGACATCCCGTATCTGTGCATCGCTCCAATCGAGCCGCGCAAGTTTTTCATCCGTTTCGTCGATACTTATCTCGATGTAATCGTAACCGGCGCTTTTCGCTACCTGAAATTTTTCTTTCCAACCGATGTCTTTCGGCATCGCTTTTTCGTACAATCCGATTTTATACATTCTATCCATAGCGTTTTCCTTATCGCGAAGCGCTGTTCAATCGGCGTTCCAATACCGTTCAAGTCCTTGATAAAATTTTTTATAGGCAGAAAATTTTTTCCGATAAATTGCAGTTTTGTCGCTGCGCGGCAGAACGGTGGTATCTATATGCGTCATAGTTCGAGATGCGCTTGCTATCGTGTCGTTATCTCCGCAGACGACGGATGCCGCCATTGCAGCGCCGAGCGCACCGAGTTCCCGCGCTTTGACCGCTTCGACGGGATACCCCGTTACATCGGCAAACATCTGCGTCCATACGGCGGAATTGGCTGCGCCCCCTGCAAGGCGGATCGAAGCGAAATCGCGCTTGTTATGCAAAAGCTTTTCTATATGCACCATGTGGCTGAATACGATGCCTTCGAATACCGCGCGTATAAAATGCGCTTGCGTGTGATGACTGTCGACACCGATAAAACAGGCTTTTGAATCGGGGTTATAATTCGATCCGTATATAAACGGTAAAAATATGATATCCTGATCTTCCGGTTCAATCGATGCGACAAGATCGTCGCAGTATGCGTATATGCTTTTGCCTTGTGCACTCAGCGCATTTTTTTCGTTTTGCAAAAACCGTGCGATATACCATTCGAGATTTCCCGCCGACGTTGCACTGCTTTCTTCCAATAAATAATAATCGTCGATACAGTAGTTCGAATTCATCATAATGCTGCGGTTTACGATCGGCTGTTTTGCAATATATTCGTTTATGCTCCATGTTCCCGCTATACAGCAAATATTGTTCGGATCGACGACATTCATTGCGATTGAACATGCGTCTATATCGAACATACCTCCTGCAACGGGAATTCCTTCGGGGAGCAGCGTCAGTTTTGAAACATCCGATGTTATATAACCGCACACATCCGTCGATTTTTTCAGAGGCGGGAGCGCAGCTTCCGTTTCACCTATACCGAACCAATCGAGAATTTCTTTATTAAAATTTCCGGCGCTTACGTCAAGCAGGTTTGAACCGGAATAGTCGGTTATTTCGGCGAAAGCTTTCCCCGTAAGACGGTAGCGGATAAAATCTTTTACCGCAAAAATCCATCCTGCCGCGTCATAAGATTTTCGTTCGTATTGTTTGAGCCATGCGAGCAATGCAACCGGTTGGCAGGCGAGTATATTTTGATAATTTCGTTTGAAAACTTTTTCCGCCGTTCCGTCGCGCTGCCATTGACGTACGATCGCTCCCGCTCGCCCGTCTGTAGAAACGATACCGTTTCGTACCGGCGATCCGTCTTTTCTGCAAAGGTACAATCCTTTGCCGTGCCCGCATCCCGCGACGGCCTTTATAGCGGACGGATCTATGTTCGATTTTTCAATCGCTTCTCTGATACACTCGACGTTTGCATGCCACAGCGCATCCATATCCCGTTCCGTTTGCTGAGCACAAGGTGTAATCATTGTAAGCAGACGATGGGCACAAGCGATCTCGTTTCCTTGCGAGTCAAAAAGTACGGCTTTGCAGGATGTGCCGCCGTTATCGATTCCCATGTAGTACGAATTCATTTTTTCAAATAAACACTGTGTAAAAAAAATACGGGGCGAATCGAAACGATCCGCCCCGCGAAAAAACTAGAATGCGAAATTCTTATAGTTTTCTTTCAAAAAATCGCTCGGCGGTCCCATGATGATCGTTCTGCCGTCCGAAAGAACGGTGATCTTTCCGACTTTCGGCACATCCATGCCGTCGGTCGGTTTTTGTCCCTTGAGCGCATTGTATGCAACGCATACCGTCAGATATCCGAGTTTGGCCGGATCCCACAGCGTTGCGGTTTTAAGCGAGCCGTCTTCAAGGTACGGGCCGCTGTCGGTCGGAAGTGCGCTTCCGACGACGGCGACTTTATTTTGCATTCCTTTTTCCTGTACCGCCTGCGCAGCGCCGATCGGTGCAGGGGTTGAAACGCAGACCAGACCTTTGAGATTGGGGTAGGCTTTGATAAGGTCGAGCGTTTTTTGATAGGCGAGCTGCTGTTTTTCATCGGTCGGAACACGATCCGTTACCAGGCGGAGATTCGGATATTTTGTCTTTGCGTATGCAAGTCCGTAATCGAGCCATGAATTCAAATTCGCGGCGGAAAGTCCGCCGGTGAGAATCGCATAGTCGCCGCTCGTTCCCATGTATTTGACAAGCAGATCCCAGTTGTGTTCGCCGAACTGTTTGTCATCGATCTGATGAACGGAATAGTCGACTACCGACGGATCCGCGGGGGTATCCCAGTCGAGCACTAAAATCCCTGCTCGTTTCGCTTTCATCAAAACGGGCGTTAATGCCTGGGCGTTGTTCGGCGCAACACAGATCGCATCGACGCCTTTCGTGATCAGATCTTCGAGCATTCTCACCTGATCCGCAGCATCAGCCGTCGTAGGTCCGGTGTAGTTGACGGTGATACCCAAATCTTTTCCGGCCTGTACGGCACCTTTTTCCGAAGCATTGAAGTACGGAATACCGACGAGCTTCGGCATAACGACGATCGTTATGTCTTTTTTTCCGCCGCCGGATGAAGAAGACTGCTCGTTTGCACCCATGGCAAAGAGAGCAGAACCGATCATGAGAACTCCAAGCACTGTAAGAATTCTTTTCATATATCCTCCTATTGCACGTTCCGTTTTTTTATCGATATGATAAAGTGTATCGTCAAAACGGCTATGAGCACAAGACCTGTGATAACGGTCGTTAAGTATCGGTTTAATCCGAAGATATTCAGTCCGCTCGAAATGACCTGCAAAATTAAAACCGCTATGATAGTCCCCGCAACTTTTCCCGAACCGCCGTTTATATCGGTACCCCCTAAAACACAGGCGGCAACGGATTGCAGTAAGTACGACGATCCGTACGATTCTTTTGCGGAGTTATAACGACTCGCCATTATCATCGCAGCGATGCCGGCAAGGATACCGCCGATAAGATATGTTTTTATCAATACCCGCTTTACCCGTATGCCCGAATATCTTGCGGCGATCGGATTACAGCCGATTATCTCTATCGATTTGCCGAGCTTGCTCCGTTCAAGCAGCAGCCAGCAAAATACGACAACGATGAAGAATATCCACATCGGGATAGGAATTTTTAAAAACGTTGAATTGCCTATCGCGATGAACGTCATCGGAAAACCCGATATGGCTCCTCCGTGCGTAATGTTGAGACAGATGCCTTCAAACAGCGTTGACGAACCGAGCGTCGCGATCATCGGCGTAACGCCGAAAAGCGCAATGATCCAGCCGTTGAATAAACCGCAGAGCGCGGCGATACTCAACATCATTACAATGCCGACGAGAACGGCGAGCACTGCATTGTGATTTTCCGCAAACAGATTCGACATAACGAGTCCGCCGATGATCATTCCCAATGCCGCCGAAAAAGTCAGCGAAAGATTCATACCGCCTGTCATGATGACGAGCATCATCGACAATGCGAGGATACCGAATTCGGGAATCTGATACGCCATCGATTCCATATTGATGGGACTTAAGAATTTCCCCGGCGATAATACCGACATGAGCGCAAAGACAAACAGAAAAATAATAAACAGCGTTCCTTCGGATGTTTTAAAGAATTTACGTATCGATGTTTTTATGTTGTTTTTCATGCCGTCACTCCACATCAACTTTTACTTTCGTTTTTTCAGCTTTGTTTTTTTGATACATATCGATGCAGACGGATGCGATAATGATTAAGCCGATAATAATTTTTTGCCAAAACGTCGGTATATGCATAAGGATCATGCCGTTGTTTATGACACAAAAAAGCGCGACTCCGATCACGGTTCCCAATACCGAACCGTAACCGCCCATCGTACTTGCGCCTCCGAGTACAACGGCGGCGATCACTTGCATTTCAAAACCTGCAAACGCATTCGGATCCACTTGCCGCATGATCGACGTATGCACGACGGAGGCAAGGCCGATAAACAGACCTTCGATGCCGTAAACGAAAAGCAATATTTTTGTCGGATTAAAGCCGACACGAGACGCGCCTTCGAGATTTCCGCCGATTGCATAGATACCTCTGCCCACCAAAGTTTTACGCAGAATAAACCATGTCAAAAAGACGACCGCAGCCAAAAACAATGCCTGCATCGGAAGACCGATTATCCGTCCGTCGCTCGTCGTAATCGGAAAAAACTTTATATCGCCGAAGTTAATAAAATTTTGCGGTATGCCGGTAATCCAGTTCCCGTTCGTTATGTAGAGATTTATACCCATTATGATGCTCATCGTTCCGAGCGTAGCGACTATCGGCGGAATTTTTATCTTTGCGACGAGCAGTCCGTTGATAAGGCCGAGCGCGAGTCCGAAAGCGCATGAAAGCACAGCGGTTACGAAAATATTTGAAGTAAAGTGGATAAGCGAATTCCCTGCAAAAATCGTAACCGATGCGACGATCGAAGAACAGGCGACATCGATACCGCCGGTAAGCATGACCATGAGCATTCCCATGGACATTATCGCAAGTACGAGATTGCTTTTCAGCAAATCAAGAAAATTTTCCACGCTGAAAAACGTCGGATTTATGATACCGATTATTACGGAGAGAACGACCAGTACCGTAAGGATCGGAAATTCCTGCATTTTAATAATTTTTTTTATCACTGTCATTGTAGTGTACCGCCTAAAATGCCAAGTTCATAATATACTCTTGCGTTAGACTCTCACAGGGCAATATCTTTTGAATTTTTCCGTGCCGAACGACGGCAACTCTGTCGCAAATCGAAAGGATTTCCGGCAGTTCCGAAGATATGACGATGATGCCCAAGCCCGATTTTGCAAGATTGTACAACAGTTCGTGTATTTCCGCTTTTGCGCCGATGTCGATACCGTTTGTCGGCTCGTCAACGATAAGCACTTTCGGTTCGGTTGCAAGCCATTTTGCGATAACGATACGCTGTTTGTTACCTCCCGAATATTTTCCCGCTTCCATATCGAGGTAATTCGGTTTTATTTCGAGCGTTTTCATCCAGTGTTCGGCGAGGTCGTGCTTTTTTTTCATATCGAGCAGACCGAAGCGATGTGAAAGTTTATCCAACACGGTAACGGTGATATTGTCTTCCGATGTTTTTCGCAATACGAGACCTTCGCGAAGTCTGTTTTCGGGGACAAATGCGATGCCCTGTTTGACAGCTTCATTCGGATGCCGTATGTTTATCTCTTTTCCGTCAAGAAGAACACACCCGCTGTCCGGTTCGTTGAGCCCGAATAATGAGGAAACGATTTCCGTACGTCCCGCTCCGACAAGCCCCGTCAGACCGAATATTTCACCTTTATTGAGCGTAAACGAAATATCTTTAAAATTTCCTTTCTTTGAAAGCGATCTGACTTCGAGCAGCGGTTCGTTGCATTTCCGTTTATCGTAAATTTTATATTCGATTTTTCGTCCGACCATCAACGCGATGAGCTTATCGTTCGTGAGTTCGTCTTTATTGTACGTACCGATACATTGTCCGTCGCGCAAGACGGTAAAGCGATCGGCAACGGCAAAAAGTTCATCCAGCTTATGGCTGATAAACAACATCGAAATACCTTTCGCTTTCAACGACTGCATGATGCGAAACAGATTTTTGACGTCGTCGGAAGAAAGAGCGCTTGTCGGTTCATCGAGAATGAGCAGTTTTGCGTCATTGACGATAGCACACGCGATTGCGACGAGCTGCTGTTTGGCAACGGACAGCTCTGAAATTTTTACGCGGATATCGATATTTTTTACGCCGAGTTGTACGAGGGCCTGCTCGGCGATCTTTGCCATCTCTTTCCAGTTGATAATCTTTTCGTTCTTTTTAACACATAATCCGAGCGCAATGTTTTCCATAACGCTTAGATTCGGAAAGAGAGAAAAATCCTGATAGATAACGACGATACCTTCTTTCAATGATTGTATCGGCGTCAGATTATCGAGACGGTGACCGTTCATAGCGATCGTCCCGCCGCTTTCGGGTTTATTGATACCCGAAAGCACTTTTATCAATGTCGATTTTCCGGCTCCGTTTTCGCCGATCAGCGCATGGATTTCGGCTTTATCTACGGAAAAACTGATATCCTGCAATGCTTTTACACCGGGGAAAAATTTTGAAATATGTTGAATTTCAAGTAATGGCTTACTCATTTTATTCCTTAAATTGTTAATGATGCACGTATCAAGCCGACGTCAACTTCGTTTGGAAGTTACTTCCCGTTCGTATTCGTCGACGGCTTTACATATTTCCGTGTCGGAAGGAACACCGCATACTTCGCAATACCGATCCCAAACGGCGCCGTACGGCATCGTTTTCAGTTGTTCGTTGAGTGCAAGGCGTGCAAAATAATTTCCTTCATCTTCATATTTAATAAGCTGTGTTACGGGTTCGAGCAGTGCATACAAAAACGCTTTTTCCGTCGCACGCGAACCGAGTACCCATGCTCCGATTCTGTTGATGGAGCCGTCAAAATAATCGGTACCGATGTGGATCTTATCGAGTTTTCCCGTTCGGATTATTTCCTCCGCCATCATTCGCATATCGTCGTTAAAGACGATGACGTGATCGGAATCCCATCTGACGCCCCGTGATAAGTGCAGCAGTATTTCGGGAACAAAGAGCAACACGGACGAGAGCTTGTCCGAAACGTTTTCCGTAGGGTGATAGTGTCCCATATCGATCGTAAGCAGGCAGTTTCTGCTCATCGCATAGCCCATGTAAAATTCATGAGAGCCGACGACGTAACTTTCGGTTCCGATGCCGAATACTTTCGATTCTACGGAATCTTTTAAATATTCCGCCGGTATCTTTTGCGAGAGTATATCGTCGAGCGATTGTAAAAGAATTTTTCGATATCCTTGCCGATCGGCAGGTATGTCTTTCATGCCGTCGGCGATCCAGATATTGTGAATACAGGGACTGCCTTGTTCTTTGCCGAAATATGCGCCTATCGTACGGCAGCGTTTTGTGTGCTCTATCCAAAAGTCGCGAATACCCTTATCTTTTGAAGCAAGCGTCATGCCGTTTGCTTTCGGATGTGAAAAAATCGTCGCATTAAAATCGAGCGGTATTTTTTTTGCCTTAGCCCATGTAAGCCAGCTTTTAAAGTGTGCGGGTTCCAGCGCGTCCCGATCAACCGGCTTCGTATCGGAAAAATCGGCATAGCTTGCATGTAAATTTAAACGATAACTGCCCGGCGTAAGCGTAAAAACTTTTTCGATATCTTGGCGCAATTCCGCAATGGAACGGGCTTTGCCGGGATAATTGCCGGTTACTTGAATACCGCCGCCGTTCAGTACCGCGCCCGCTTTTTCAAATCCGCCTACATCATCGCCTTGCCAGCAATGAAGCGAGAGCGGTATGCTGCGAAGCCGTTCGATAACGCGGTCGGTATCGACGCCAAGCGATGCATATTGTTCACGTGCATCGTCGTATCGTTCTTTTGTATTCATTAACTACGACCTGAAAATTGGAATAGAAAAAGTATATACTGCGGGTTAATGATAACACCACTACAAAAAAATCAATAGTTAGTACAATTCCGTCATCGCAAATGTTTCGCGTTCCGTCCATGTTCCGTCTCTCATGGCAAAGAGCGTTATCGATTGTACGTCGAAACTTTCGTGCAGATCGAGCGAATCGAAATACGAAAGCGCATCTTCGATCGCGCCGGGCGGTATGTCGCGGTTTGCGACGGTGATGTGCGGTACAAAAGTTCGCGCATCTCGCTTTGCCGTTCCCGGGCATTTTGCTAAAAGGGAATCGTAGACGAGAGTGCGGAGAGCCGTCCATTCGCTTGACGGTTCGACGTGTGCAAAGATCGTCCGCGAAGAAAAAGCGCCGAAACCGTTTACCGCGCAGCAAAGCGTTTCGCTTTTTGCGCCCCACGCGGATGCCGTCTCGGCGAGCGCTTCGAACAAGGTGCGTTCGGAAAAGTTTTC
>ERZ773042.468-NODE-468-length-27790-cov-6.694754_pt1 | contig 27790 bp, 34 predicted proteins | sample MGYA00511664_ERZ773042 | MGnify/ENA primary metagenome ERZ773042 (study PRJEB29015, sample SAMEA2737984) | human oral metagenome | biome: human oral; feature: human-associated habitat; material: dental | place: China | collected 2036 ... | reverse complement strand
AGAATGGAAGCTTCCCAAGCTTCAGAGGCGGGTTCGACTCCCGTCGCCCGCTCCACTTGTACGTCGCATTTGATAACCCGTTGGCGGGTGTTTGCCGGGTGTTGGCGCGTACACCCCTTGGGGGGTCTGAATTTTCGCCAGCGTTGGAGAGTGTTTGCTAGTACCGCGTTTTCCCTGGTCAGAGCGATTTCTTGGTAGCGGGACGTTGGTGAGTTTGGCTTCCGGGACTTTGGAGTCATGCTGAGAGACCATGATGGTGAGCATGCAACTGGAGATCGACGGCACCGCTATTGGTGTGGTCTGGGAGGACAACCAGGCGGCGCGGGACCTGCGAGCCCTCGTGGAGTCTGGGCCCGTCACCATCACGGCGAAGGCGTACGGGGGGGGGTGAGATCGTTGGGCCACTGCCCGAAGCGCTGGCGAGCGGCGACGTGCAGTACGCCGCGACGCCGGGCGACATCCTGCTCTACCAATCCGACCAGTTGGTCCTCATGCTCGGCGAGAATCGCTGGGCGTACACCAAGCTCGGACGAGTCAGCGGGGAGTCGCTGGATGCCTACCTTGCGCTGGCGGGGCTGCCGGAAGTGCGGGTCACACTCCGGAATCCTTGATCACAACTCGATCGTGATGGCCCGGCCGTTGCGGAAGGCGAACTCGATCCCGTCGGTCCACGCGGTGGCGTGGTCGATGAGCGCGGTCCACTGCGTCGCAGTGAAGACCTGCACCGGTTGTGCCGCGAGCTCGTCGAAGGCGGCCAGGAGTGCGGCGTGTTTCGCGGTGGCCTCGGCGATCAGGTGGTCGATCTCGGTCAGACGCACCGTCGCGGCGTTGTAGTCGGCTTCGATCCTCGCGGCCTGTTTCGCGTAGTCGTCTTGGTCGAGGGCGGTGTGTTGGTTGCGGGCGAGGATGCGTGTGAACGCGGCCTCCAACTCCACCAGCCGTGAAGCGACGACCTCCCGCTCGGCCTCGAGGGTGCTCGTGTCGAAGACGGTGGCGAGTTCGTCCCGCAGCCCTTCCACGCTGACCCCCTCGGTGAGTTGGGTGAGGGCGGTGAGGAACGCTGCCTGAATCTGCTCGTCCCGCAGCGTCGGCGTCGAACACACTTCATCTCCTGCGTGTTTGTTGTTGCAGTGCCACACGGTGTGCTTGTTCGTCGTCGACGACCACGTCTTCCTCCCATACCAAGCCCCACAATCCCCACACTTCAAGCGCGACGAGAACAGGTGGACTTTCGAGCCGGAGCCGGTGCCATGCCGGGTGGCGAGCTCGTACTGCACCTGATCCCACACGGCCGGGGCGATGATGGTTTTCGGCGACGCCGACACGTGGAGGAACGACCTGATCCCACACGGCCGGGGCGATGATCGGCTCGTGATGCCCAGTCACGTAGTACTGCGCCACCTCCCCCTCGTTACGCTTCACCGTCTTGGTGAGGAAGTCCGCGACGAAGGTCTTCTGCAGGAGCACGTCGCCCTTGTATCTCTCGTTCGACAGGATCGAGCGGATCGTGGTCACCGACCAGCGGGTCTTAGCCATCGGGGTGAGCAGCCCCTCGGCTTCGAGGTGTGCGGCGATCTCCCGGATCGACTTCCCCGCCAGAAACAGGTTGTAGATGAGCCGCACGGTTGGGGCTTGGGTCTCGTCGATCACCATCGTGCCCTCCTCGCCACGCTTGTAACCCAGCAGAGAAGCGTAAGGGATCATGGCCTTGCCGTCAGCAAACCTCTTCCGGTGACCCCACGTCACATTCTCGCTGATCGATCGCGACTCCTCTTGCGCGAGCGAAGACATGATGGTGATGAGCAGTTCGCCCTTGGAGTCGAGGGTCCAGATGTTCTCTTTCTCGAAGTACACCTCGACGCCTGCTTCTTTGAGGGAGCGGACGGTGGTTAGGGAGTCGACGGTGTTGCGGGCGAACCGGGAGACGCTCTTGGTGATGATGAGGTCGATGTTCCCTGCGAGTGCGTCGGCGATCATACGTTGGAATCCGGCGCGGTGTTTGGTGGAGGTGCCGGTGATGCCTTCGTCGGTGTAGATGCCCGCGAGCTGCCAGCCGGTGACGCCCGACCGTCCAGATGTCGCCGCGCTCCACAAAGGCTGCCACCTCCAAGGCTGCGGTGAGGTCAAAGCCGTCATCCTCCACCTCGTCCTCATCGAGCGATCCGATGAGTTGCTGGATCTCCGAGTCGTCGAAACCGGTGAGCTCGGCGTCGAAATCAGACGCGTCAAGGTCAGCGATGAGGAGGGCGAGTTTGCTCTCGTCCCAGTCGCCGCTGATCTTGTTCAACGCAACGTTGAGTGCCTTCTCCCTGGTTTCGTCGAGGTCGATCACCACGCAATCCGCGTGAGTGTGTCCGAGGTCGGCCAGCACTTTCGCGCGCTGGTGGCCACCTACGGTTCGCCCCGTGCGCTCATTGAAGATGATGGGCTCGACGTAGCCGAACTCGGTCAGGGACCGCTTGAGTTTCTCGAACTCAGGGTCACCCGGCTGGAGATCCTTTCGGGGGTTGTAGTCCGCGGGCTTGAGCTCACTGATGGGGAGTTGCTTGATGAGCACGTGTTTTCACCTCCTCTCGAAGTTGGTCGATCCACGGCAGCGTCCACTCCCACTCGACTCCGCTAGTGGAGAAGTGGCCGTAGACGGCGAGCTTTCGGAACTGCACATGACGCAGGTTGAGGGCGTCGATGATCGCCGCAGGCCGCAGCGGAAACACTTCACGGGCCGCCTCGGTCAGCAGCGCGTCCGGGTACTCGCCCGAGCCGCAGGTGTCGACGCTGAAGGCGACGGGGTCGGCCTTGCCGATCGCATACGAGATCGCGACCTCGCACTCCTCAGCAAGCCCCGCATTCACGATCGTCTTCGCAATCAGCCGCGCCATGTAAGCACCGCTCCGGTCGACCTTGGATGGATCTTTACCGGAGAACGCGCCACCCCGTGCGGTCCGAGGCCGCCGTAGGTGTCGACCATGAGCTTCCTGCCCGTGAGCCCCACATCCGCCTGCGGTCCGCCGGTGACGAACCGTCCGGAGGGATTCACCAACACCTCGCCGGGTGTGATGCCGGGTAGTTCGGCCTCGATGGCGGGTGCGACGATGAGAGTGCGGATTTCGCGCTCAAGCACCTCGAGGGACTTCGCGGCGTCGTGCTGCACGGAGACAACCACGGTCGGGATGCTCTCTGGGCGTCCGAGCGCGTCGTAGGACACGCTCACTTGGGCTTTGCCGTCGGACTTGATCCCCGCGATAGTGCCCTCAACCCTGGCAGCATCGAGACGTCGGCAAATGTCGTGCGCGAGCACCAGCGGGAGTGGGAGGCGGCGCTTCGTCTCATTCGTCGCGTAGCCGTAGACGGTGCCCTGATCACCCGCACCCTGCAGCACATAAGCAGACTCGTCACCCTGCCGGGCTTCGAGCGAGGTCGTGACGCCCGCGGCGATACCGCCGGATTGCTTCTTCACCCACACGAAAATGAGGAACCGTCCGGGCTTGTAGCCGGCGCGGCGCAGGGCTGTGCGGACAGAATCCCGGATGTACAGACGGCGGCTGGTGGTGATCTCACCGGTCACGATGATCCGACGCCCCGAGGCCATCACCTCCACCGCGACGCGAGCAGAGGTGTCGGCGAGCAGGATGTCGTGGAGGATCTGATCGGCGATCTGGTCACACAGCTTGTCCGGATGCCCAGAGCACACCGACTCCGCAGAACGAACAACAGACAACATGAACTCCTTCAAGAAAGCGAAAAGCCCACCTCGATGAACGAGGCAGGCTCCGTGAGGGACAGGTAGGCGGCGTTGGGTTAGGAGGTTGCTTTGAGCAGTTGCTCCATGACCTCATCGCCGGGCGTGGTGCCGGAGTAGTCGGTGGTGCAGGTGGCGCGCACGATGTCGAAAATCTCGTACCAGTACACGTTCGCCTGCTTCCCAAACGACTGGGACATGGCGACGAACGGGGACGCGATCGCAGCACCCGTCGTGGGGTGCTTGCCGAGCAGGCCGAACTTGGAGATCGCCTGCTCACACTGCACATAGCGAGCGAACGCCTGCGCATACTGCTCAATCAACCGCTTGGAAACGAACTCGGTACAACCACGCGCATCGAGCCACTGCCATGTCTCGCGGAACATGAGATCAGCGCCGAGGGGCTTGCCGTCACGCTGCTCCGCCGAGAGGTAGTCGGCCGGCTCGGGCATTGGTTCGCCCGCCAGGACAGCACCGTCACCAATGTAGGTGCCGTCCAGGTCGAACACATCGAACTCGGACGGGGCGGTGAGCCTGGTTGCTGGGCGTCCGGCGGCGAGCTTCTCGTTCAGTGCCTCGGGTTTCGCGCCTGCGCGGACGCGGCGTCCGCCTCGGTTGGTGCCGTCTTTGGCCACGACTTGTCCCTCCTTCCAGGGGCTGTTTGCCCTGGTGGTGGAGGGCTGAGGGGTCAATACCCTGTTTGAATTGGGGACTTTGTGCGCGGTTGGCCCCGCCCGCTGTCCTCTGACCAGGGGCTAGAGATAACACCGCCCCTACCCGGCCCAGGTGCCCGCCAGTCGCCACAGCAGAGCCGAGGTGACCATCATTGAGGTCCAGGGAGTTCGCCGCGACACAGCGCCACACAGCGCCTCAGTACGAGTAGACGCGGGGCTGATTGCGCCACCGGTCTCCATCGAGTGCTGACTGTCTGGAGTGGCACGGCTTGCACAGCCCACGAAGATTGGTCTCGTCATGGGTGCCGCCGTGTTCGAGCGGGAGCACGTGGTGAACCTCCGCCACCGGCGTCGTCCTGCCTTGCTCGAGGCAGTCCTCACACAGCGGATGCTTGGCGACGTAGGCGTTACGCATCTTTCTCCAGCGGTGGTCGTAGCGACGGTTGATCTTCGGATCCCGCTGTCGCTTCCGGTAGCGCTCGTCCTCAGCCTTCGCGTGCTCCAGGCAGAACCGTTGGTCGGTGAGCTCCGGGCATCCAGGGTGGGAGCACGGGCGCTTGGGTTTCCTCGGCACCTCGCTCACCACCCTTCTCGGTTACGGCGAGACCCCCAGGCGGGCTACCGAGAGCGCCTGGAGGTCTTTGCCTAGTTGCAACCACTTACTACGGTAAGCGGCTCGAGGCGGGTTTTCATCCGCGAATCCGTACACCTTTCGACGGCTGTGCTCACATGCCCTCCGACCAAAGAGCGCAACGGCCAGACGACCTAGGGCCCGGGACTTCTTCTGGTGCGCCGTCGAACGCTCCACGTAGAAGTGGTCGCTGACCTGCTGCACCGCGTCGTCCTGACTGCCGGTGCCGAGGTAGAACGCCTCCAGGACGAACCGCTCGTCGTCGCTGAGCAGTCCCCACGCTGGGAGGAACCACGCCATGTACTCGCGGGCTTCCCGTTGGCGTTGGGCGATGAGGTCGATCTTGTCGAGGGTGGCGGCGATCCTGTTCTCCCCAGCACGCGGGTTGGCGACGCGGGGCATGCCGTCGAGCTTCGGCGACGCCGGGCACGTGAGATCTGCGCGCAGTCGTCCGCGAGGTGGGTGGTGTTCTCGGCGGCGTGCTCCATGAGCGGGAAGTCTTGGAGGGCGGCGATGGCGGCCTTACGGGTGTCGAGGTAACGGGTCATGACGCGCATTAGCGGTTCTCCTTGAGTTCGGTCGTGACCGCGTCGATGAGCGCGGCCTGGGTGAGGTCCTTGGACTCGAGCGCCTTGAGGACCGCGGCGTCGAGAGTGTTGGTGGTGGCGAGGTGGGTGATCGTCACCGGCTCCACCTGTCCTTGCCGGTAGAGACGGGCGTTCGTCTGCTGGTACAGCTCCAAGCTCCACGTCAGCGAGAACCAGACGAGCAGGCTCCCTCCGGCTTGCAGATTCAGCCCGTGCCCTGCTGAGGCGGGGTGGATGAGCGCGAGCGGGATGCGACGCTCGTTCCACTCGGCAATGTCGGCACTGGTTTTCAGCTCCCTGGCCTCGGGGAACCGTTGCCGGATGCGGGTGGCGTCGTGCTTGCACCAATACGCCACCAGCAACGGCTGCCCATTGGCGGCCTCGAGGAGGTCCTCGAGGACATCGAGCTTCCGCCCGTGAACCTCGACCACGTCGCCGTGTTCGTCGTAAATGGCTCCAGAGGCGAGCTGCAAGAGCTTTCCCAACAAGGCGGCTGCGTTGCCGGCGTCGATGACCTGCCCGTCGAGGTCGAGCACCATCTCATCCCGCAACCGCTCATAGACCTTGCGCTCCTTCGGCTCCAAAGCCACCTCGGCAGTGATGACCGTGAGTTCCGGTAGCTTCAGATGGTCGGTGGTGCGCATCGACAGCGTCATGTCCGAAATCGCCTCGTAGATCTCCTCCTCAGCGCCCGGGCGGGGCTTGTAGGTGAAGATCTGCTGGCCGTTGCGCTTGTCGGGTACGAACCAGCGGTCGCGGTATCGGGTGATGTACCGGCCGAGGCGCTCACCTTCGTCGAGGAGTCGGAACTGTGCCCACACATCCATCAACCGGTTGCTGGCGGGAGGGCCGGTGAGCCCCACAATCCGAGAGACGCGATGCCGGACGGCAGCGAGGGCTTTGAAGCGCTGCGCCCGATGATTCTTGAACGAGGACAGCTCGTCGATGACGACCATGTCGAACGGCCACGCACCGCCGAGCTGTTTCACCAGCCAGGGAACGTTCTCCCGATTGATCACCGTCACCATGGAGCCTGCAGCCACGGCATCAAGACGCTCCTGCCGGGTGCCGACGGCGACCGAAACCGTCAGTCCACCAAGGTGATCCCACTTCGCCGCCTCCGTGGACCAGGTGTCCCAAGCCACCCGCAGTGGCGCGACGATGAGAACCCGCCGTGCCTGGAAGGTGTCAAGCAGCAGATCCCAGATGGCGGTCAGCGTGATGACCGTCTTGCCGAGACCCATCCCCAGCAGGATCGCCGCCTGCGGATGCTCCTCGATGAACGTCGTCGCTTGGGCTTGGTAGTTATGCGGCTGATAGCGCATCGCACACCTCCCGGATGCCAGAGACGGAGTCGACGACGAACACCTCGAAGCCTTGCTCCCGCAGTTGCTGGATGCGGCGCTGCTGGATCGGGCGAGGCTTCTTGCCGGGAGCCTTGAGCTCGACAAAGACGACGCGGCCGTCGTGGAGGCAGATGCGGTCGGGTACGCCAGCCGTGCCGGGTGAGGTGAACTTCCAACAGAGCCCACCGAGAGCCTCAACCGACACCTTCAAACGCTGCTCGAGATGCCGCTCGGTGACGACAGGCCCGGATTTTCCTATACGCGTATGCGTATTAGGCGTGCAGGCATGCATTGACTGCCCTAATCCGTTGTTCTCTATAGACTTCTTCACTTCAGTTGTCACAACTTCCTGAATGTGGCTTCTGGCTTGGGGTTTCGTTGCCGACAAGCAGCTGGACAGGCGCTGTGACGGCGGGTTTTCGTCGCGTGACAGCTCAGTTGTCACCATCGCGCTCACCTGCTTCTTCGGCTTGTCTGTCACCGGTGCGCTCCCACACCCGCTGCAAGCGGTAGATCGGTTGGCGTACCCGCCCGCCTCTCTGCCAGCCGGGAATCTTGCGGATCATCGCCGCGATTGCATACGAGTCGCGTGGCGTCATCGCCTCCGGGTCACGGCCGAAGCATTCGGCCCAGATCTCCATGTTCGACGCGATCTGACGCTCCACGATGCCCGGCACTGCGGCGGGTGCGGTGAAGTCCGCATCGCCGCGTAGCCACGGACGCCTCTCGAACAGCCCCATGTCTTCCCACTGCTCGGGCAGCAGGGTGTCGAGATATTCGGCGACGAGACCGATGCGCTCATCGGTCTCGAGGGCTTCTGCTTGTAGTCCTGCGGCTTCGATGGCTGCCTGCCCTGTGAGGAACAGTTCCTCGCCGTGCTCGTAGTAATGGAGGGCTTCGGCCCAGATTTGGGCGACCTCGTCTTCGCCGAGCTGCCAGGGTCTGCGGGTGGCGGTGTTGGTGCAGGTGACTGGCCAGAATCTTCGGTTGCCGGTGAGGTCTCGCAGGAAGCCGTCTTGGGCGTTGGTGGAGCCGACGATGACGCACTGGCGGGGGTGGGATTCGACGACGGTGCCGTAGGCGGCACGGAACTTGTCGTCGGTCCGCGACAGGAAGGACTTCATTGACTCGAGTTCGACTTTGCGGATCCCGGCGAGTTCGGAGAGTTCGACGATCCAGTTGCCTTGGAGTTTCTCGGCCCCGGCCTTGTTCTTCATGTCGGTCAGGGTCAGGGAGTCGGAGAACCAAGCTCCGGCGAGGCGGGCGAAGAACGTGGACTTCCCGACGCCCTACGGGCCGTTGAGGATCAGCACCGAGTCGAACTTGACGCCGGGCTCGAAGACACGAGCCACGGCAGCGGTGAGGGTCTTCCGGATCACAGCCCGGCTATAGGCGGTATCAGCAGCGCCGAAGTAGTCGATGAGCAGCGACTCCACACGAGGTGTCTGATCCCACTCCGGGAGCTGGTGGAGCCAGTCGCGCACCGGGTGGTACGAGCGGGAGGCGGAGACGTAGCGGAGGGCGTCGCGGGTGCGGGTGGGCGCGTACAGGTCGAAGCGGCGTTCGAGGTAGACGCGCAAGGCGTCGTCGTCGTTGTCGGTCCAGCCTTGTTTGTATCGCGACCATGGGACGGTGCCGGTGACGTCGACGCCGTCGCGGTGCTCGTTGAACACGATCCCCGACAGTTCCGGGTCGCCTTGCAGGATGAGGACGTGGTTGGCGAGGGTGTCCTTCACCCTGCCCTTGCCGTCGAGGTCGAGCTTGTTCTCCCATTTCCCGTCGACGATCTCGCCGGTGGTGGCCTCGAAATCCCGGACCGCTTGGGCGTGGCGCTCCATAGCGAGCTGGCTGCGCACCCGCTCATCGCTGCTCGCCATCTCCGTCATCGCGGACGTGGATGGCAGCCGGTTCACCGGCGTGTCCAGCTTCGCACCCTCGTCGAGGTGGCCATGGAGGTGGATGCGGACAAGGTCGAAGGCGTTCAGCGCCCGCCCGCCGACTGGGTCGGTGCCGTGGAAGGAGTACGCGAACCGCTCATCGAAGACCACGAGCCCGCCGGTGGACTCACCACGGGCGTACGTGAACCTGCCAGGATGCGAGGTCGGCTCGTACGCATCCGGCAGGAAGGTTTCGATTGCGTCGCTGATGGTGTAGGCGCGGCAGAACGCACCCACGAGGCCTGCTTTCTCGCGAGGGTCGGCGAGCTTCCTACCCGACGGTGCCTTCTGGGCTCCTTGCCTGCTGGAGGTGGGCCAGGTGGAGGCGTCCCGCCAGTTATCGAACTCGGCGAGCACCACATCGGGGTCGAGCAAGCCTCCTGCGATGCGGTCGTGGAAGAAGGACGCGTCGCGGGAGGTGGAGGGCCAGTACATGAGGCGTTCGGGGTCGTAGGTGGAGTCATCGGCCCACTCGATCCCGATCCGCTTCGCCTGCATCCGAGCCAGCGGCACATACTCCTCAGCCGACACGTCCCGAGCCAGTGGAATCATCAGGCGCAGGCGCGGGTGCTGCGGGGTGTGCTTGTGGGTCGAATACACCACCGCCTCACACGAGAGGACTTCTCGGATGTGCTGCCAGGCATCATTCGGTGGGGTGTCGAGGTCGAGGGTGATCATGGAGCGGGCATGCACGTTGCCGCGTTTGCGTCGGCCATTCTGGAGGTGACCTGCGACGAAGCCGCCGATGTCTTTGATGCGGTCTTGGTCGCCGCGCTTCATCCCGGTGAACTCAGCCAGGGTTTCTGACGTCGTGAGCGTCGTGGAGACTCGCTCGCAGAAGCCCTCCCAAGCCACCGTGGCATTGCGCCACTCGGTGTCGAAACGCGATCGCCCGTAGGCGATCTTGAGCTCACGCATCGGCGATCACCTCCTCGAAGTCGGCATCGAAGAAGCTGACCGGCAGACCCATGCCTTGGGCCCAGTCGATCTCGGTGCGCATCCCAGGTGAGACGCGGGCGGTGTAGACCCAGATGCCATCGCACTTCGACAGCAGCACGCGGTTGAAGAACATCGCGAGCTCCCGCTGATCCGAGTCGGCGTCGTCCATGAACTGCGGGAACAACAAATGCGGGGCCAGTGGAATCACCCGCTGGGTCACAGCGAACGCGCAGAAGGCACGCGCGAGTTCGACGTTCGCCGCGACGTTCCCGGAGTATGGGGAGCAGATGTAGCTGAGGGGCCTGTGGCCAAACTCGGCCCGCTGCACGTTCCGCAGCGCCCGGCAAGCGGTCGAGTCCGGATAGCCGCGCGAGTTCAGACGCGGGACACCCAGCTCGATGTCGGGGATCGCGATGGTGCTCATGCCGCACCCCCGTCCAGCACAGCGACGAGATCGGTCAGGGCGGTGATAGTGGCGGCTTGGGCGCAGTTCACCTCTGCGAGGGCGCGGATCTGGTGGCGTGCGGCGGCGAGGTGTTCGAGGGCGACGATCAGCATCGGCTCAGGGTCGCGGCGTGCCTCAGCAAGGAACGCTTCGATGCGCGGGTCGTCGGTGGTCTGGGACATGACAGGTGCTTCCTTCCAGAGAACCGAGATAGGAAACGGGTGGTTCTCTAGAGGGACGGCCTCGAGCAGGCACGGTTCATAACCACGGGCCGGAGATTCGTACCGTCTAGTAGGCAAGCAACGAGAAACGCGCCTCAAAGCCAGCGGTTTGGCTTCGAAGCGCGCTTCTACGGGTGACTACTACGCGTGGAACTTGATCTGGGTTCCCTCGCTGATCTTCTGCGCGTATTCGGTCAGCTCTTTGTCATCGATGGAGCCGCCGTGTTTCTTGAAGATCGACTTGATGCGAGGCTTGATCTCTTCCACTGGCTTGCCCTTGTGGGAGCGGGATAGCGAAGCGAAGTCCCGGTCATACTGCTTGGCGATGTCTTTCAGCGCCGGTTGTACGAGCTTCGCCAGTTCCTTCTCGTTGATCTTGATCTTCATGGTTAGACTCCCTGCTTGATCGTCGTGCTCGGGTGGCGCTTTGCTGTCCCCTCTGTGACGAACCTCCCGGTGCTTGCAGATCGATACACCGACCTGTTTCCACCAGTGCCTACCACCTCCGTCGTCGTGGTTCGTGGGTTTCGCGCGGCAGTTGCAGCCCTGACGAACCGGCCGGTCGAGGCGCTCCTATTTACTGTGCGTGCCATGCGACACGCTCCTTTCTGGCTTTCGCCAAATGGTGAACGCTGCGCACGGAAGGCTGTAGGCTGGAGTACCTAGCCGCCAAACTAGACACCTGCCCCGAGCCGTCCGCAACCCCGACGTTCGGGGCTTCGGCGTTCATGGGTACATTTTACTGGTGCGAATCACACTGATGTAGTTTTCGCAAATCGTCCTGTGGATAACTCAGTCCTTCATGTAGAAGGAGCACTCGTAGCCGTCGGCATCGAGCGGCAGGCCGTCAGCCCACGCGGGCACGGTGGCCATGAGCCCACAGATCTCGTCCACGGCCGCATCGGCGGTCTCAACGACGATCTCGTCGTGGACATGCATGACGATCTCGTGACCTGCGGCCTCGACCTGGTGCATGCCGTAGGTGAGGAGGTCGCGGGCGACAGCCTGGACGATGTTCTCGGTGAGTTTCCCGCCGTAGGTTTCGAGTTGCATCCAGCGCCCGGTGTTGGTGCCGTCGTGGAGGATACTGGTGCCGCCGAAGCGGTTTTCGCCGAGGCGGGGTTTGACGTACGCGAGGCGGCGACCCGATGGCAACGCGATGAACAAGATCCCCGACTCCACACTGAAGCGAAGCGGACCCACGGTGGTCGGTTGGCGGGTGGTGACGACTTCGATAGCGGCGGGGTTGATGTCAGCCCAGAGCTGGACAATGTGCGGGTTGGCGGATCGCCACGCGTCCACGATCGGTTGCAGCTCGCGCTCTTCGAGCCCCATGTGCAGTGCTCCCATGGCTGTGAGCGCGCCGACGGAGCCCGAGTATCCGCACGCGAGAACAGCTATTTTCCCCTTCTGTCTCAGCTCGGCGTTGGCTCCGTGTTTTTCGACGGGGACGCCGAACATGCGAGAGGCGGTTTCGCAGTAAAGGTCTTTGCCTTCATGGAACGCGTCGAGGGTGGACTGTTCACCTGCGAGCCAGGCGATGACGCATGCCTCGATGGCGGAGAAGTCCGCGACCACGAAACGGCAGCCAGACTTGGGGATGAAGGCTGTGCGGATCAGCTGGCTGAAGGTGTCGGGCACGGATGGGTACAGCAGCTCGAGGGCGTCGAAGCAGCCCGCACGGACCAGGCTTCTGGCTTCGGTGAGGTCGGGCAGGTAGTTCCGGGGCAGATTCTGGACCTGGACGAGGCGCCCAGTGAAGCGTCCCGTGCGACCTGCCCCGTAGAACTGGAGGAAGCCTCGGCCACGCCCGTCGGCTCCGGCGACGTGTTGCATTGCCTCGTATTTCTTCACCGAGGACTTCGCTAGCTCCCCGCGTAGCTCGAGTGCCTCGCGCACCTCGCCGGTGGCGGTATCGAGCGCAGTCGCGACCTCGTCCTTCGTCAGCGACTCCATGGGACAGCCGCGCTGGGCGAGCCATTCCTTGAGCTGAATCGGCGAGTTTGGATTCTCCAAACCAGTGAGCTGCTGGGCACGAGCCAGGGTGGTGGCGCGGTGCTGACGGTCGCATTCCACAGCGTTATCCACAAACTGCTTATCGAGGAGGATGCCGCGGTCGTTGATCCGCTGATCCAGCGCATACGTCGCCCACTCGCTCTCAGGAAGAGGGAAGTCGGCGAGGCGGTCTTGGATGGCGAGCTCCACTTCGACGTCGCAACGGTTGTAGTCGACAAACGCCTCCCAGCCCTCTGGATCGACCGATGGCGGATTCCTCGTCCCGTTGCCATTCAGCAAGGTCGGCTTCGAGGGGGTGCAGAACTGTGTGATGAGCTTCCTGCCCGCCTTGTCCTTCTGCACCGGGAGCTCGAGCACAGAGGCGGCCTGGTCGAGGCTCATCGGGAGGCCGAGATATGCGGACCACACCATCGAACAGCGCCACTGCGCAGGATCCAGGTACCGCTCGGTGAGGAGGTCGGGGTGGTGCCGGTAGAGCCATGCACTCAGGCAGATGCGTTCGAAGGCAGCGTTGAACGCCCACTTGGTTACGCCGGGATCGACTAGCGCCGCGAGCACATCCGATGGCAGGGTCTCGCCGCTCGCGAGGTCAACAACGCTGACTGGCCCACTGTCGATGCTGTAGCCGAACAACAGCACGTCGAAGTCGGGATGCTCGGCGTACGGGTACACGCCACTCTTGGTGAGGTTGACGGGGCTAAAGGTTTCGATATCGACGCTGAGAGTTCGCACGGACAAGGGCTCCTGACATGGGAGGTACCGGGAAGCAACTCGGACACGGTGGCTGCTTCCCGGCACGGGTGGGTTTACTGGTGGGTGCGGAGCTCCTCGAGTTCAGCCTTCTCGGCCTCGAGCAACTCGTTGAGACGCCTGCGATCCCGGCGGGCACAGAGTTTGTCGTGCACCCAGGAGCCCAGCAGGACGATTCCACTCGGGATGATGAAGTACACCCAGACGGCGAGGGTGATTCCGTAGAACACGTCCATGACCATGTCGACCAACTCCTCGCTTAGTTGAGGAAGTCGTCGGCCGCGCCGGTCAGGCTGCCGAAGTCGGACTCGGCGCTGATGCGTCCGCCGCCGAGGGGTTCGCCGTCGCGGAGTTTCTGGATGTTGCCGAGCCCGCAGGTGATGCCGCGGTTGCCGTTGGTGTTGAACGCGTAGAACGACAAGCTCACGCGGGCGTAGCAGCCGGAGTACACCTCGCTCGCGTCAAGGATCGGCTGAACATCGGCGTCGACGACTTGGGGTGGTGTGGTTGAGTTGGCGTTGACGAACATGGCGCCTGCGTAGGCGTCGTCGTCGCGCTCCACATCACCATCACGCAGTGGCAACTTGAGGGCGGCCTTGTTGGGGCGCTTGCCACCGAACTTGGCCGTCCCTGCCTCGATGGCGGCGTCGATTGCCCGCTCGATGGCCTTCAAGGTGGTGGTGTCGGATTTCGGGATGATCAGGCTGACCGAGTACTTCGGCTTGCCGCCCTGGATGGACTTCGCCTCGAAGATGTTCGCGTACGAGAGGCGGACTTCGCCGGTGACGATACGGGTGGGGTTCTGCGTAGACATGCTTGTCTCCTTCGGTTACTTGGTGATTGCAGAAAATTCAGTGGCCACGGACTGGAGATCCAGTGCCGGGCGTTTGTCGGATTCGGGAACCAGCGCGGGTTTCCCGGCAGGCTTCGTGACGAACTCGCCGATCAGGTCGTGGAAGCGCTGTTTGCCGAGCTGCTTCTCCAGCGCGGTGATGGTCTTGAGCTTCTGCTCAAACACATCGGTGACACCGGCATCGGCCAGTACGGTGGCGACGGCGGTCTCGGAGGTGTATTTGCGGATCGAACGGCCTTCGACGAGCTTCATGCCCGCCCACACCTTGCCCTGATTCACCGCCAGGGAGAGCGCATACGCCTCCACGTCGGATGCCCAAGCCTTCAGCTGCGGCAGGCGTGCGAGCACCTCGCCGATCTCGCTGTCAGTCAGTTCGGCTGGTGGGGCGAACTCGAGCTTGGCCAGCCGCAGATTCTCGTTCGCCCGCGTCCGACAGGTCGGGGCGAGCTTGCAGAACCGGCAATGCTCACCCGGCACAAACTCACCCTCACCACTCGCAGCAAGAGCCTCACGAGGCTTCACCACCTCGTTTGCCCACGTGTAGAGGTCGGCGACGCTGATCGTCCACGTGGAGACGTTGTCTCGGCGTGGCTGAAAGATCGTGACGGCGACCTCGTCGATCGCATACAGCTGCCCGAAAGCCTGCAGCGCGCCAAGTGCATAAAGCATGAGCTGCGGGTTCTCTTCCGCCTCGACCTTCACGCCCGCGCCGAATTTCAGATCGACAACCTCGATCCGGGGTTCGGCGATGATGAGCGCATCTCCAGTGCCGAACCCTCCGGGCACGACATGGGAGAAGTCGAGCCGCTGCTCGACCAGCACCACCGGGTCCGCGCAGACCTGGCGAGCATCACGAAGCCTGGAGAGCACGAAGCCCACATAGTCATCAGTGAGCGTCTCCATCTCGGCATCGACCCACTCCGAGACCGGCTTGCTGGTCGGCGCATCGTGAAGGGCGCGGCGGAGTTTCCACTCAGCGAGGGCATGGGCCGCTGTGCCTTGCTCGGCAGCAGCCGACGAGGATCCCGGCAGCCCAGCCTCGAGCACAGCCGACGGTGGACAGACCAGCCATCGGTGCGCGCCAGAGGTGCTGAGCAGTGCGTGTTGGTCAGGCATCGCCAAGCCCTTCTGCCTGGGCGAGCAGCCACCCGAACTTGCTCGGATCAACCTCAGACAAGCGGTCCACGCCGGTGGCTTGGATGAGCTCACGCACCTTCGCGGTGTGGCCAGCTTGCGAGAGGTTCGCGAGTACGGCCCGAACCTGCTCAAGCGTCACCGGATCAGGTGTCGGTGCGGCTTCGGGCTCGGGGTCGGATTGCTGGGCTTCGTGTTCAGCGACCTCAGCCTCGAAAGAGGGCTGCGCCAATTGGGCGGCGGCGATCGGCCGGAAACCGGGCATACCTGCATGGTCTTCGAAGCTTTCCCATGCGGCTTCTTCGATCGCTGCCGCCAGCATGGTGGTGCCTTCGGCGATCTGATTGAGCGCATGGATGTAGCGATTCGCGGAGGTGACGTTCATGCCGCACCACCCGTCTTGACCACACCTGCCACCTCGGCGACGGCGAGCAGGTCACGCTCGGACTCGGTGATGTCGATCTGTCGCACGCTGTCGCCAGGGATGACGAGGGTGACCTGCCTGCGCTTACCGAGCAGCAACCGCAGCAATCGCTCACGCAGCGTGAGGGTCTTGGTGGCGACGATGCCAGGATCGTCGGGGATGTCCTTGGTGATGTGGAGCTTGAGCCTGTGCTGGGTCATCACTCGCCTGCTTTCTTGGATTCCGGACCCGCCCCACTGGCCGGTCCTCTCACCCCACTGCCGAGCACCCCAGATGTGTTAAGCCCTCCCTCCTCGATCGCTGATCGCACGGCCTTGCGCAGCTCACCTAACAGCTGCGACACCCGAGCCCGGGACACATCGAGTTCCCTGGCGACGTCGGCCTGAGACAACCCCCGGTCACCCATGAGCTTCGCGACCAGCTGATGCCGCTGGCTCATCTCGTTGATGACGGCATCCATCAACTCGAGGTTGATGGTGAGACGGGCGTGCGTCCTCGTTGGCGATGGCGACGTCCTCGGCAGAGGCACCCGGGTCACCGGGCTCGCGGTCTTCCTCGAGCATCCAGTTCAGAGACCACGGGGCGGTTTCTGGCAACCGGCAGCCCCTGCGCTCGCCACAGTTCTGTCCGCATGTGCAGCGCTTCTTACCAGGGCCTCGATCGCCTCGATGGAAATCGTGATTGACCCTCTCCTCCTCGTTCCACAGGGCGTCGAGGATCTCTTGCGCCTCGCGGGACTCTACCTCGTCCACCGGGACGCCGAGGGCATCGGCCCGTGCACGCCGGTCGTTGTCAACCATGAGGGCGAATTCGCCCGAGTCGATCTCGTAGGTCTGGATCTCTGACTTATTGCCTGCACGGTCTGCTTCGTGCTTGAAGCGGATGGTGAGGACTTGGGGTTCGCTGTGGGGGTTGTGGTGTTCGGTGCGGTTTCGCATCGGCTTGCTCCTTGCGGATGGGGATCCGCAGGAGGTCGCCGAGCCGTAGAAACGACAAGACGGGCAGGGTCACGCGCCTCGATTGAGGACTTGCGTGATCCATGCCCGTCTAGCGGTTCTGCGGATCGAACTTGTGTGGTGTGTATTCAGATGTGCGAGTCGCTGTTAGGCGACCGGTGTGGTTCGAGGGTCGTGCGCTTGGTGGAAGCGGCCGACGTCGTCGAACCAGATGCGTGATCGGCAGCCCTTGTGAACGATCTCGAACTGTCTCGTGCGTAGGTCGACTCGGCAGATGGTCTTGCCTGCTGTGTTCTTGATGGTTTTCATGACACCTCACTCCATTTACTTGTCAGCTAAGTTGCCTACATGCTGGGCAAAAAAGAGCCTCGAGCCCCTGAAGGTCGCTATTACGCGACGAGCCCGAGGTGCCTGATGCGGACACCGACCGCCTGACGAGAGGTCTCGAACTTCTCGGAAAGCGCTGAGACAACATCCTTCTTCTGGCGGTAACTCAAGTCATGCCAGCTCCCCGGGGTCAGGTTGTTGAAGATCGCAACAAAGGTGGCGCGGGGCATGAGGAGTGCGCCGCCGAGGTAATTGGCCTGGTATTCGGCCCTGTTGAACGTTGTCTCCTTGTAGATGCCTTCGGATGCGGCAGCGAAGGGCTGGTAGCCGCTGCTGCTCGAGCACTTCATCTTCGGGTCGCGATAGTAGATGCGCTGATGCAGGAGCAGGTGGGCACACTCGTGGGCGATAGTGAAGCGAGTGCGACTCTCTGGCGACTCGCTGAGCGCGTCGTAGTCAATCACGATCGTCTGCGCCGGGAACATGACATCGATGCGCATTCCGGCGTCGTTGACCAAGGCTGTGCGCAGGTCCTGGAACACCGACATTCCGAGGATGCTGCCGTCGGCAGTAATCCGCTGGTAGTCAATGGTGGCCTCGAGCTGATACTCGGCGAAGCGTTCAATATCGAGCGGTTGGCATCCTGCAGATGGGCGCCATCCTGGTAGTTGGCCAGGAGCTTCTCTGCCTTGGATTCGAGCTCCTCTTTGGCGAGGTACTTAGGTTGCAGGCTCAACGGCGTTCATCCTTACCTTCGATGATGTCGATGACGTTCTGCCACTGGCGCTCATCAAGGTGGCGTTCCTTGGCGCGCCGCAGCGCGACGCGAGCCATGTCGGTTTCCATGATGTAGCCCGACAGGTCAGCCGAGACCTGATTCTCCCTTGTGAGGGCAGCGAGATCGAACATCGTCTCGCGCTCAGAGCCAGTGAGGCGTAGGGCAGTGGCAATGTCTTCAAGCTTGCTGTCGGGCGCTGCGCGGCGCCCCTTCTCAATATCACTGAGCTACGGCGCGGTGACGCCGATCATCTCAGCAAACTGACGCATCGTGAACTCATGTTGTTTACGGTGCTCGGCAATGAATTGCCCGAACTGCTGATGGGTGTCCATGTCTCCTCCTTATCGCATGTTCGCTAATATGCGAACACATGAATGTCGAGGAGGTGCAAGAGCCCACCCGGCCACGTGCCGAGCGGGCTCTCTGCGGTGATGGGGCTACCCCTTGCCGTTGAGGCGGGCGTGGATGAGCGGCAGCAGCACGCGGTCAACCTCCGCCTTGAACTGGGGGTCGGAGAAGTACTTGATCGCGAAGTCCTGGTTCTGGTTCATCCGGTCAAGCACGATGTCTTGGATGCGCTCGGAGTAGACGATGGAGAACATGTCCAGGCTGTTATGGGCGCGAGACTTGACCTCGGCGTCTTCAACCATATCCTCAGTGAGCTGCTCGATGACCTTGTCCATGTGGGTGAACTCGGTGCCCCAGCGCTCGTTGAGACGGGTGAGGATGTTGGACAGGTTGTCCTTCTCGTCCTCGCTCGCACCACCGGTGTCGGGGTTGTTGTTCAGTTCGCCTTCTTCGTCCTCGAGGTCGATGGATCCTTCGTAGACCTGCTGGAGCCGGTAGTACTGCAGCGCCACCTCGCCCTCAAGGTGCGGGGTGGGGTCGCCGTCGATGTGGAGCTTGCGCACCAGCAGTTTGGCGTAGGCGGCGAAGCGGTGCAGTTGCTCGTCGTGGAACGCGAAGATGTGGGTGAGGAAGTCGTAGTTGCGGTTGAACTTGTTGAACCGTGCCCGCACCTCTAACTTGTCCTCGTCATCGAGCTGTTCGAACCTGGCAACAGCCGGGTCCAGGTAGGCGTTCAGGCGGCTGAAGTCGAGGTTTGTTTGCTTCTTTTGCTCGGTGAAGAACACCTTCGAGAAGCCCTCGATCTCCTTGTCCGTCCACAGATGGTAGGAAGCGAGATAATGGTAGAGGTCGTAGACGACGTTCGGGTCCGTCTCCTCGTTGATGCCGGTGGAGATGTAGTAATCCTGGAACGACTTCTGGATGTCCTCTGCGGTGTTGACGAAGTCCAGCACAAAGGTGTCGGACTTGCCCGGGCACATGCGGTTGATCCGTGACAGGGTCTGCACTGCCTTCACCCCGTGGAGCTTCTTATCCACATACATCGTGTGGAGCAGCGGCTGGTCGAAGCCGGTCTGATACTTCTCCGCCACGAGCAGCAGCTGGTACTCGCCGGTGGCGAAACGCTCAGGCAGTTCCGCCTCAGGGAACTCGTTGAGCTGCTCCTCAGTGAACTCGGCCCCCTCGTCTTCAACCGTGCCTGAGAACGCGACGAGCACACCAAGATCGGTGTAGCCCTTGGCTTTGATGTAGTTCCGAAAAGCGAAGTAGTAGCGCACAGCGTGAAGGCGAGAGCCGGTCACCAGCATCGCTTTCGCGTTCCCGCCGATCTTGTGGGCGACGTTGGCGCGGAAGTGTTCGATAATGATCTCAGTCTTCTGCCGCAGGCTGTACGGGTGCAGGCTCAAATACCTGCCCAGCGCCTTGTTGGCCTGCTTCGTGGAGTACTTCGGGTCATCCGCGATCGTCTTACCCACCTGGTAGTACGTCTGGTAGGTGGTGTAGTTCTTCAGCACATCGAGGATGAAACCCTCCTCGATCGCCTGACGCATCGAGTACACATGGAACGGGCGCGGCGTCCCATCCAGCACCTCAGTACCGAAAATCTCCAGCGTCTTCTGCTTCGGCGTCGCGGTGAACGCGAAGAACGACAAGTTCTTCTGGCGGCCCTGGGTAGCGAGCTGATCAGCGATCTGCTCATCAACCTCCTGCTGCTCAGCCTCCACCTGCGCTTCGGCAGCCGCGTAACGCTCCAGCAGCTCCTCCTCAGACTCCTTACCCGCCGTGGACGTATCCGCCAACACCTGCTTGAGCTTCTCCGAGGCCTCACCAGTCTGCGATGAGTGCGCCTCATCCACGATCACCGCGAACCGCTTACCCGTCGTCGCGATCTTCTCCACGTCCACGAACGGGAACTTCTGCAACGTCGAGATGATGATCTTCACCCCGTCCGCCAGCGCGTCGGTGAGCTGCCGGGCACTCTTGTCCACCTTCACCACCACGCCAGCGGTGTGGTCCATCGCGTACACCGTGTCCTGCAACTGAGAATCGAGCACACGACGGTCGGTGATCACAATGATCGAATCAAACACCGCCCGCTGCTGGTCATCATGCAGATTCGACAGATGATGCGCGAGCCATGCGATCGTGTTCGACTTACCTGAACCGGCCGAATGCTGCACCAGATAATTCCGGCCAGCACCATGCACCTGCGCGTCTCTCACGAGGGCGCGGACGGCGTCGAGCTGGTGGTAGCGCGGGAAAATCACCTTGTCCTTGCGCACATCATCCTTGTGCGGGATGAACTGCACGAACCGGTGCAAAATGTCGAGCAGCGACTCCTTACGCAGCGCCTCCTCCCACAAGTAGGAGGTCTTGTACTTGCCCTCCACCGGAGGATTCCCGGCCCCGTTCTTGTAACCCAGGTTGAACGGCAAGAACACAGTATCCAGACCGGCGAGCTTCGTCGTCATCCACACCTCATCGGTATCCACCGCGAAGTGGACGATCGCACGCTTGTTCAGCGCAAACAACAGCTCCGACGCCGGGCGGGACTTCTTGTACTGCTCGATCGCATCCCGGTAGGACTGCCCAGTCAGCTGGTTCTTCAGCTCCAGCGTCACGACCGGAATGCCGTTGACGAACAGCACCGTGTCCACCGAGTTATCGTTCTTAGCCGAGTACCGAAGCTGGCGCACCACCGACATCCGATTCGCCCAATACTTCTCCGCCAACATCTCATTCAGGTCAGAGCCCGGGGCGAAGTACACCAGCTTGAAGCGGGCACCCAGGTCTTCGACGCCGCGGCGCAGCACTTCGATGACGCCACGACGATCCAGCTCCCGAGCGACACGCTTGCAGAACTTCTCCTCAGCCTTCGCGCCGTGAATCCGCTCGAGGCGCTCCCACTGCTGCGGCTGCGTCTCCCGCACAAAATCCAGCAAGTCCTTCGGATAAAGGCCCAGCTCCTTGTCATAGCCACGAGGATCACGCGACTCATAGACATCGAACTCCGACTCACCAAAATGAGTCAACGAGTACTCGATTTCGTCCTCGAACCTACGCTCGCTCGTGTCCATCACGCCACCCCTCCCACACGAACCTTGCCCGTCACCGCATCATTAATAACCTGCTTGCGATACCGCCCCAACAACTCAATCTGCCTGTCGATCCCAGCGACGGTCGAGTCGAGTTCGGCGTATTTTTCGTCGATGAGGTTAGCGATCGCGACCTGTTCTTCGATCGGTGGCAACGGAAACTTCATATTCAGGAAGACTTTGGGTTGAAGTCGCCAACGACCCAAGTTGGAGACGCCTTGGCCGAATCGATAGAAGATTCGACGGGTGTACCCCATTTGAAGAACGTGCGTGAAGTAGCGGGGGTCTGCTGCGATCGTCGTCCGAAGTCGGAAAACTCTGTAATCAGGGCTGGTGACGCCGCTAAACTTGCTGAGATCGACCCATCCGGTTAGGAGATCCATTGCGTTCATGGCGAAGTCACCGGCATCGACCCGTTGGTATGCATCGTAGGATTCGGCAATCTGACCAAAGTGAGAATCTAGATCTTTGGGAACGATGCCTCGTTGCGTGATGGAGAGCACCTGATCGGAGAATCCTGGCTCTATGCGTTTGACCACCTCAAACAGGCGACGAGCAGGAACGGTCGACCATGTAGCAGGCATATGGCCGATCCAGTCGACGCCGCTGTCGACTGTCGGTGCGGTTGTGGCGCAGCCGGTGGTGAGTACACTCCACGCAAATTGTCGCCGGTACCGCTCCAGCAGCTCCCGCTCACGCTCCAGCTTCGAGATCAACCCATCAATCTCAGCCGTCTTCGCATCTAAGAACGAAGCTATTTGTTGCTGTTCCCCGGGTGGAGGAATTAGTAGCGTCACGCGGTGAAAGATTCGTTGGGTGACGCTGAAAACCTTGACCCCTTGAACCTCTCGCTGAAGTTGGCGGCGGAATACATCTGAGATCATTTGATAGGCCATGTAGCGTTGCGAGAAGCCAGTCGTCGGCCTGGCTACTAATGTATGGTATCCCGCATACACTGCCTGTCCTTCAGAGATGCGCACTAAGTTGCCAGCTCCAGCAACGTCCTCACTGGTATCGGCGAACACGACGTCGCCAGCTCGGAGTTGGGCGCGTCCAAGCTGGGCTTCGCGTACAAATTCCTCGGGGATGTATCGCAGGTGTTTATCCAGAAGTTCAACTCCGGGATTGTCCTTCGCGTGGATCTGGCCGTAGCTAATTACCGGCAAGCCGTGATCGCTGAGGTCTTGTTTCTTGATGTCGAGGCCACGCGAGAAGGTGAATGCCTTCGTGAACGGCACCGAATCCCATGTGTCATTCGAACTCGCAGCGTAAGAAGTCATGTTCATGCCTTCACCTGCTCGCTGAAGAGTTTGGCGATGTCGGCTTGGATGCTGGCGGAGAGGGTTTGGATTTCGGCGAGGGTTTCTACTGGGTCGCCGAGTTCTTCGTACTTGTAGAAGTAGCGGGTGAAGGGGATCTCGTAGCCGATCTTGGTCTTGGCGTGGTCGATCCAGGCATCAGCAGCATAGGGGATGACTTCGCGCTGGAAGTAGGCCTCAATGTCCTCGTTCAGCGGGATCTGCTCGGTGTCGCGCAGGTCGGTGTCGGGCTCGGGGTTGCCTTTCGCGTCGACGCAGATGTCGGCGTCGGGGTTCTTGGTGCCCAGTTCTGCGACGATCTTGCGTAGGTCGGCGAGGCTGATCTTCTCCCCGGTCTTCTTGATGCTCTCACGCAGCGCGCCGGTGAAGGCGTCGCGGTTCAGGTACACATGCTCAGCATCCAAACTCTGCAGTGCGGTGATGATCGCTTGCTGGAGTTTCTTGCCTGCTTCAATCTCGTGGGTGCGGGCAGGCTCGGCGCGCTTCTTTGACTTCGCCAGATCAGTGAACACCTTCGCTGCTTGGAGTGCTTCGATGGCCTCGGGGGTGGTTTGGAAGCTGAGGCGCAGTGGGCGTTCGACGGTGATTTCGTGGTAGCCGAAGTCTTTCTTGTCGAAGATCTTCGACTCTTCGGTTTCCTGGAACGCGCCGTAGATCTGGGTGATGGCGTTGATGTGCTCGGAGGTGAGTTCTTTGCGTTTCTCGCCGAGGGGTTTGCGCATCCGCTGGAAGTAGGAGGTGGCGTCGATGAGCTGCACCTTGTCCTTGCGGCCGTGTTCCTTCTTGTTCGACAGGATCCACACGTAGGTGAGGATGCCGGTGTTGTAGAACATTTGGTCTGGTAGGGCGATGATCGCCTCGAGCCAGTCGTTGTCGAGGATCCACTTGCGGATCTCGGACTCGCCTTGCCCGGCGCCTCCGGTGAACAGCGGGGAGCCGTTGAACACGATCCCGATCCGGGTTCCCGGTGCGTTGACGAGGTCCTCTGGGTCGTAGGGCTTCATCTTGGAGATCATGTGCTGCAAGAACAGGAACGACCCGTCCGAGACGCGCGGGGTGCCGGCACCGAAGCGGCCCTTCCAGCCGCGCTTCTCAGCCTCGTCGAGGATCGGATCGGAGTACTTCTTCCAATTCACACCGAACGGCGGGTTGCACAGCATGTAATCGAACCGCTTGCCGGAGGTGCGGTCGTTGGTCAGGGAGTTGCCGAAGTAGATGCGCTCTTGGCGTTCGCCCTTGATCATGATGTCGGACTTCGCCACCGCATACGTCTGCGGGTTAAGTTCCTGCCCGAACACCTCCAGGCGGGCGCTCTCGTTGAGGTCGTGGACGTGCTGGGCGGCGATCGAGAGCATGCCACCCGTGCCAACGCCCGGGTCATAGAGCGACGCCATGGCGCCCTCGGAGCAGATCCGGTTGATGTCTTTCTCGGGGGCGAACAGCACGTTAACCATCAGCTTGATGACCTCGCGCGGGGTGAAGTGCTCACCAGCAGTCTCGTTCGACAGCTCAGAGAAGCGACGGATGAGCTCTTCAAAGATGTAGCCCATCTGGTCATTGCTCACCACATCAGGGTGAAGGTTCACCTTGGAGGAGGTGAAGGCGCTCAGGACATGGAAGAGCAGATCGGCCTTGTCGAGGCGCTCGATGACGTTGTAAAAGTTGTAAGCCTCCATCACCTGGCACGCTGCCGGGGCGAAGGACTGCACGTAGTAGCTGAGGTTCTGTTCCAGGTTGTCCGGATCATCCAGCAACGTCTTGAGGGTGTAGTTCGAGGTGTTCCAGAACGGGTATCCGGTTGCCTTCGGGTACTGCAGGACCTTGACCTGGGACGGCACCTCGGTGGCCTTGATTGCGAGCACCTTGTCCTTGGTGTCCACGAGGACTGAGTCCAGGCGGGTGAGTACCGTGAACGGTAAGACCACGTCCCCGTACTCGTGCTCCTTGTAGTCGCCGCGCAGAATCTCGGCGATGTTCCAGATCAGGGACACATGGCTGACAAGCTTCTCAGTGCTCACTTGGGTCAATTCCTTCATTCATCAATCTCTCGTACCGCTCATTTGAGATCAGCACTGCGATGGGCTTGCCGTAGCGCAGCACGTAGGCCGGTTCATCCTTCTCCACAGCGTCCTTGATCAGGTGGGACGCCTTACCGCGAGACAGCTCACCGATGTTGATGTGACGCATCGGAACCTTGCGACGCTGAGTCAACGATGGCCTCCCTGCTACACGAACAAGACTCTCCCAGTTTCCCATGAACATCCCAATCCACATGTGAAGACACGACGCAAACTTCATGAAAATTCAGGTGTAAAGGGACCCACGCCACAAGCCAGCACGACCGCCCTCGCTCAGGAGCTCTCTCTCCCCCCCCCCGGCACCCCTCCCGAGTTGAACTAGCCAACGCTGCCGCCCACGCCACACACCCCCACTGCGCCAGCAGCGTTCTCGTCCTGGTAGACGACACTCAGAACAGCGCGCCAACGCGCCTGCTCACGGCGCCGGGAACGACATCAATACCGCCAAAACCCCTGATAGACAGCGGTCTCAGCGACGAGGCACGCCTTATCAAATCCGACGTACCATTCTCCACTTGTCTGCATTTGCCCGCCCCGGATTCGAGCCGGGTTGCGGCCGGCGCCGTGCGAGGCTGACACGCCCGGTTCCATCCGCTGCACGGCGTCTGCCGGTTCCATCCGCCGACGAGAGCGAGCGTTCATGCCTTCGTACGCGTCTTCCGCCGAACTCACAGCCGAGATTCGCAGGCGAGCCAAACTGTTCGCCGCGGAGTTCGAAGGCATTCCCGAAGGCTCTTGGGACGATGTCCCGGAAGGCGCAGATCGATCGCCGCGCCAGATGATCGCCTACCAGCTCGGGTGGATGGATCTGCTGTTGGGATGGGAACGCGACGAGCAGGCGGGCCTCGACGTCGTCACCCCCGCGCCGGGATTCAAGTGGAATCGGCTCGGAGACCTCTGCGAGGGATTTTACGCCGCTTGGGCCGAAGCTTCGCCGAAAGAGCTGGCCGCCGCATTCGGCGAGCGAGTCGACGCCGTATGCGACTGGGCGGGCTCGCTTTCCGAAAGCGACCTGTTCGGCGAGCAGCGGCGGGCGTGGGCGTCCTCCACGCCGTCCGCGTGGCCGGTGTGGAAGTGGATTCACATCAACACCGTCGCCCCCTTTACAACGTTTCGCGCCAAGGTCAGAAAATGGAAAAGGGCCGCCGGCGTCGGCTGACGGGACAGACGGCGCGCGCCCTCACCAGGGAAAACCGCCGGGGTCGATCTCCGGGTTCTTGGCGACGCCGGCGGAGAGCCTGCGCATCGCGACGTCGCAAATGGAGCCGGAGCGATTGCGCTTGACTGCGAGCTCCACCGCTTCGTCGTCCTTGGTCAAACGCCACCAGTCGAGGCCCACCTCCACGAGCTGAGCGCCCATGAGGCGCGCGAAACCGTCAAGAGACCACGCCGGGTCTGCGACGTTCCGCAGCATCTGACGCACCCTGGCCATTGCTTCGAGGAAGTCCACCGACAGCGCCTCGCGCGGAATGCCCCATATCGCGATCGTCACCCGATTTCCGAACACATTCATCGAGGGCATGTAAAACCGGTAGTCAGGCCCGAAGAGGTCGCTCACGCAGCAGGCCACATCTTCCGCCAGCTTTGAGACGACGCCGAACGGGCCGGCCTCGGACCGGTACTCGACCTCTTCCGCCGCGAATTCGTCAAACCCCTGTTTCTCCCCGTATTCCTTCATGGCGAGGGCGATCGGATGGGCGGCCGTCTCCTCGTTGAACCGGGGGCACCAGCCCCACATCAGCGTGGTCGGCAGCGACGCGACCGACGCGACTATGGCGCCGCGCATCACGAGGAGCCCGCGGGAAGACTCAACGGTCACCCGGTTCGTTTTCCGGTCGAGTCCCATCCTGTAATTTTCCCCGTAATTTTCCTTCAACCATCGGAAGAACCGCTCCTGCACCGTCCACGTCCACAGGCACGCGTGCTGTGCCACCCAGTCGATCTGGCGAAGTCCGTGCTCGTACAACATGCACTCCAGTGTTTCACAAGACAGCCGCAGTTGTTCCGCGGGGAGGCTTCCGCCGGTCCTCAACCGCATGCATCCCCCGACAGCCCTCGGCATCGGGCTTCCCGCCAAGGCTCGGCGGCGCGGCGTCGTGCACGGCGCCCTCTCCTCTGACATCGTGAACGGGATGTCAGCACTCATCGTCGCCGCGGCGATCTTCGCGCGCACGTCGTCCATGTCGAGGCCCTCGACCTGGCTTATGAGGTCCTCCAGCTGCTTCTTGGGGAGTGCGCCGGGCTGGGAGAACACTCGGACTCCGTCACGAAAGGCCATGACCGTGGGAATGGACGTGATGCCGAACTCGCGGGCCAGCTCCTGCTGGTCTTCGGTGTCCACCTTCCCGAAGACGATGTCGCCGTGCTGCTCCGAGGCCGCCTCGTATATCGGCGCGAATTGCCTGCACGGGCCGCACCAGGACGCCCAGAAGTCAAGAAGAACGATGCCCTCTTTGACGGTTTCATTGAAGTTCTCGATGGTGATGGCCTGAGTTGCCATATGGCGAATCCTTTCGCTCGTTTCGTGCCACCATGGGCAACGCCGCGATTTCGGGGAGTATTCCCGTCCTCCGGGGTTGTTCTCGAATGGTGCGGCGGCATCGTAAACGAGGCCGAAAACACGTAGGCTACAGCTATGTGGCAGCATGTCGAGGTCGTGGGGCGGGCCGTTCGCACGGCCTCGTGGGGCGGGCCGTCGCGCGAGGTATAGGGGAGGGATATGTCCGAGTTCGAGGTTCCGGTGCTCGTCACGGGGAGCCAGGGGCGTCGGCGCCGGATCGGAATCATGGGCGGGACTTTCGACCCGATCCATCACGGACATCTCGTTGCCGCCTCCGAGGTGCTTAGCGTCTTCAACCTCGACGAAGTGATCTTCGTGCCTACGGGGAACCAGCCCTACAAGCAGGACAGGGACGTCACGCTCGCCGAGCACCGCTATCTCATGGCGGTGGTGGCCACAGCCTCGAATCCGCGGTTCTCGGTCTCTCGCGTCGACATAGAGCGGGAGGGGACGACCTACACCATCGACACCCTGCGCGACCTTCGCCGCGTCTATCCCGACGCCGACTTCTTCTTCATCACCGGGGCCGACGTGCTGCCTCAGATCCTAGGCTGGAAGAATTCGGACGCGCTATGGTCTATGGCACATTTCGTCGGCGTGACTCGGCCCGGTCATCAGCTCGATACGGCGGGG
>ERZ773042.467-NODE-467-length-27847-cov-4.060521_pt1 | contig 27847 bp, 26 predicted proteins | sample MGYA00511664_ERZ773042 | MGnify/ENA primary metagenome ERZ773042 (study PRJEB29015, sample SAMEA2737984) | human oral metagenome | biome: human oral; feature: human-associated habitat; material: dental | place: China | collected 2036 ... | reverse complement strand
TAGGCAACCTTATATTCCAAAAGATTTTCGGTGCTTATTACAGGCATTTTTGTTCCAGAGGATACCTGTACTGCATAGTCAAAAAATGCGTCACGGCATAGCGTAAATAGAGCAAAATTATAATCGCTGTCTTTTTTGACAGAATATGACTGTATCGTTCCAGCAAAGACACCGTTGCATGGTGCTATGCCAGCTTTTTTTAGATAAGGTCGAATGCTACCAAACATGATGTCACCTTCCGTCATAACGAACAGATTTGTAGAAAACGCGTCACTACTATTCAGTTTATCGAGAGAAATGGAGGAAGTTGGCATCACGCTGAGGTCAATCGTAGGCTCTGTAGTTTGATAATCAAAAGGGGTAGCATTTTTTGTAAGCAAGTCGCCTAATGTACGACATTTCCAGCCTACGGGTACTTCCCGTTGCAAAGACTCATTCCATACCATTGCCCCACCAGACGCCCGATACGGCTTTCCGTCCTCATTGGGGAAGTCAAACTGCGTGAACCAGTAATCATACATCAACTTGAGTTGCTGCTGTAAATTATCATTTATTTTACAATTAAGCTCGCATTTTTTTGAAAGTATTGAATATATTTTTGCGATCTCATGTTGTGTCTTTTTATTGGGAAGAGGAATCCTCATAGACTTAAACATATCATGCGTTAAATCGGGTTGTACGGAGTTTTTTGCCAATGTTGTGGCTTGATTTCTTACAAAATCGGATTGTAATATCGTAAACAAATAATCCTTGTTTATGTTATCGTTTATTACGTCCACTATGAATGAGTTATTATGAACCACTCCACTCTGTCCAGTAAAAGTTAATCCAATTTGCCCAGTTCTTGTATAAATGATATCCGCCTTATTCGCTATCACACTTGTTCCCACCTCTTTAGAAATAAATTTGCTAAACTTCTCAGATACCATATCGGCTATACGAAGTAGCGGATATACGAATTCACCTGTTTTACAATTAGAGACTAAATGATTTGTCGCTGCATTTATCGCCAGGCCTTGACGCAGGCTAACATATTCATTCAACTGTACCATTTTCATTGCCAAAACCTCTATCCAATATATTTTTTATGTGCCATCTTCACATTGCTCTGCTTTACCATCGCATATTGGAGTGTTGTATCAATCCTCTGGTGCCCCAAAAGTTTCTGAAGCTGTTCGATGGGCATTCCTTTGTCAATCGCCATCGTTGCCAACGTTCGCCTAAATTTATGAGGATGTACCCTATCCACGCCCAAACGCTTGCCCAGTTCTCGGAGACGTACTTCAATACCGCCAATCTTCATTCGCTCATAAGGTGCCTTCAAGGTGACGAACAGCGCGGCATTACCATCCGTCCGGCTGTCGAGGTAAGTTTGAAGGTGCATTTTCGTTCGGGCATCGAAATAAACTACCCGCTCCTTATCTCCCTTGCCTACGACCACACATTCCCTCTCGTTGAAGTCCACATCGTCACGGTTTAGCGTGACCATCTCGCCGACACGCATTCCCGTGGAGGTCAGCATATCAATCATGGCAAGGTCACGAAGTTCCTCGCAGCCATCCCGCATACGCTCCAAATCCTCGTCAGAGTATGTTTCCTTGACCGTTTTGGCGGTCTTAACTTTGTGAATCCGGCGCACCGGGCTTTTGATGATGTAGTCCTCATCTTCCAACCAACCGAAAAAAGAGGACAGGATGCGCCGGATATTGTCGATGGTGACTTTGCCGGAATTATTTTTGCTCTGGTAGTCCGACAGATAGCCGCGAAGGTCATCGGTAGTAATGTGCTTGGCTGTCTTTCCGACCGTTTCGAGCATTTTAACAATTGTTTTTTGGTAATATGCAAGCGATTTTTCGGAGCACCCCTCGATGCGCTTCGCCGAAAGGAACATCTCGACATAATCCACTACGGACTCCTGCGCATTATCTTTCTCTGCAATCTCATAGTTGGCGAGGTACACGCACAAGGTATGGTGCAGAATCTCCAACTGGCTGTTGTCGATGACCTTCAGCATCTGCTGTTCGATCTCGGCGATCAGTTTCTTTTTCATTCTCCATTCTCCTCCAATCATGGATCGAGAACGGCATGAGTGGCGGTTCTGATAAGCTACTCTCGCCACTCGGAGAGTATGATAAATGATAATTTACAGCAGATGTCCTATATGACATACATGCACCTGTTTTTTGGCAAGAAACCTAATGGACTCCTTGGGGATATTATTATCGAACGTCAGAAGTCTGATATTCAAGTTAGAGATGCTAAAGACTCGGATGGTGAGATTCCCTTTTTTACAAGTGGGAATGCAGTTTTGCTCTGGCCGTCAGCACTTGCAGATGGGAGAAATTGCTTTCTCAATACTGGCGGCAACGCAGGGATAAAGTTTTATGTTGGCGAAACCGCATATTCCACGGATACATGGTGCATAACTGGCAAAGATGAACTGTCAGACTATCTGTATCTCCTTTTGGATAGATTCAAGCCAGAAATCAGCAAGAAATTTTTTCAAGGAACAGGACTAAAGCATTTGCAAAAACCTCTGCTGAAAGAACGTCCAATCTACATACCATCTCAGAGTGAGCGAGAATCCTTCAACGCTCTGGTTGTTCCTTGGCTGACAATGGTTTCCGATAATATTCGGGAAACGCAACAGCTCACAAAACTCCGTGACTGGCTACTCCCCATGCTCATGAATGGGCAAGCGATCATCGCCGATTAAGCGGCTAAATTATCATTTATCGTGAGATATTGCTCTCGTGTGCTTCAGCGGGATGATCTGCCGGAACACCGAAAGAGCAGTATTCCGATTGAGGATTTTCGATCCCATATACAGATGGCCGCTGGTTGGTATGAGGTGTCGTGCAGTAACAGTCAACCGAAGACGAACCGTGGTTGACAGTAGGCTGTAGCGTGACTATCATAGAAATATATTTGAAGAAGGCGAGGGATTTCGCGTTGTTATACAGTCTTAAAATGCGGGCCAGCAAGCGAGAGAACGGGGAAAGCGTGCATATTTCCGGGGCGGAAAAGATTTTATCGGAGAAGGAATTGGGCGAAAACGCCGCCGCGCTCATCGGGCGGGCGCTGCACCATGCCAAGGGAGAAGCGGATTTCATCAATTTGAAAATTGAGGCGGCGCCGGAGACGGACATCCGTTACATTGAGGCGCTTCCGGTCTCGACGCTTGAGGTGGCGACACCGGAGGAAGGGCAGGCGGCCATCATCGCGGCGCTCGCCGAGTTGGGAATCGAGAACGGGGCAGCCATCATGGCGCAGTTTCGCCATACCTACGCCATGCGGGGGGCGATGCTCCTTGACGTGGATACGTTGGAGCGCCTCGAGCCGGATCAGGCGCGGGGCATTCGCGCCACCTACATGGACGCGGCGCATGGGACGGCGCGCGCCGCCAGCGACGAAAAGAACCATTTCCAGGAGGCCATCGTTTTGGCGAGTAAAGTGGTGAGCGCCCCCCATATCCTCGCGGAGATCTGCATGTCCGATGATCCCGACTATGTGACGGGTTATGTGGCCGCCCCCTCCATCGGCTATCGGCGCATCACGAAGCTCAAAGCCCCCGGTTCGCCCGACGGCGGCCGGATTTTTCTCTACCGCGGGCCGAAGGCGGACGCGGCGGAGACCATTCGCTATTTGGAAAAGCAGAAGGTGTTGGTGAAAAATGCGCCCCTTTTCCCCGCCGCGCGATCTGTGCCGGATCCGTGGCAGCCCCTGAAAGACGACCTAAAGCGGCGGCGGGAAGAAGCGCTTTACCGCACCCTGCGCGTCATCGAGTCGCCTCAGACGGCGCACGTCGTCGCGGAGGGACGGCCCCGGCTCATGCTGGCGTCGAACAGCTATTTAGGGCTCGTCGATGAGCCGCGGGTACTGCGTGCGGGCGAGGAAGCGCTGGCGCGATACGGCGCGGGGAGCGGCGGTTCCCGGCTCACCACAGGGAATCTCCCCCTGCACGAGAATTTAGAGCGGGCGCTTGCCCGGTTCAAGGGCACGGAGAGCGCCCTGCTCTTTAATACCGGCTACATGGCCAACGTGGGCATCTTGTCGGCGCTGGCGTCCTTAGGGGCGGTAATCTTCAGCGACGAGCTGAACCACGCCAGCATCATCGACGGCTGCCGCCTCGGCCATGCCCGCACCGTCGTCTACCGCCACGGCGATGCGGCGGATTTAGCGGCAAAAATCAAGGCGGCGTCTCCCTCCTTCGGCGTCATCGTCAGCGACGCGGTGTTCAGCATGGACGGCGACATCGCGCCGCTACCGGATCTCATGGCGCTGGGGAAGAAATACGGCCTTTTGGTGATGATGGACGAGGCGCACGCCACGGGCGTCATCGGCAAAACGGGCCGGGGGATCGTGGAACATTTTGCCCTTACGGAGCCGCCGGACATCCTCATGGGGACGATGAGCAAGGCGCTGGCGAGCGAAGGCGGCTTCGTCTGCGGCAGGCAGCTCCTCATCGACTATCTGCGCAACGCCGCCCGGAGCTTCATCTTTTCCACCAGCCTCGCGCCGGCCGTCTTAGGCGCCGCACAGGCGGCGCTTGCCATCATCGAAGAAGAGCCGGAGCGCGTCGCCCGTCTCCAGGAAAACACGCGATGCTTTTGTCAGGCTCTTAGAGATGGAGGGATTGACGCGTCCAGCGCTTCGGCCATCGTCCCCATCATCATCGGCGACGAAGATCGGGCAATGAAGGTCGCGCAGCGGCTTTACGAGGACGGCATCTTCCTCTCGGCCATTCGCTATCCCACCGTCGCCCGGGGCAGCGCCCGCCTGCGCGCAGCCCTCATGGCGACGCATACGGAAGACGAGCTGAAAGAAGCGGCGGAGAAGATCGCGCGGGCCATTCGGGAGGCGTGAGCTATTGGCTGGAGAATATATTACCCTTAAAGCCGCGCTGCGGCTCGGGGCAGTGCTTCATACGCAAGCGGATCTGACGGATAAAATCAAGCGACCGAAACGGCTCTTTTTAGAGGAACCATGGATTTTTCTTCGGAGCGCAGTTGACGCTCTGAAATTATTAGGCTACACTGAGGGTAAATCGTTCAGGTTTTCGGGGAAGCATAAAGTTTTTTCGGTAACTGTGGGCGGCGGGAAACGGAAGGAACGCCAGTGAGGAGGGACGGCAGGTATGGAAGAAACTCCCAGCGATTGGCTGTGCAAGGTTTGCGGAAAGTCTGACAATAAGGGAAAGTTTTGCTCCCGGTGCGGGACGCCGCAAGGCGCGTGGAATTGCCTGACTTGCGGCCGGGAGGGCAACACCGGAAAGTTTTGTCCCACGTGCGGCACGCCGGAAGGAACGTGGAGCTGCTCTGCCTGCGGCACATCGGGTAATACGGGAAGGTTCTGTCCGAAATGTGGAGCGGGAAGACCCGAGCCGCGAACCATCGAAGAGCTGGAGCACGAGGCAGAAACGCCGGAAAGTTCGATGGGGCCGGCCGCGATGGGGGACGCTATCCCAGCAGCGCCAGAGGAGACTGATTTTACGTCTCCAACAGCACGGGAAACGTCCGAAACTGCGGCGACAACGGGAGATACGCCGCCGTCCGCGCCGATGAGCAAGCGGACGAAGCTGATCTTGGCGCTGATCGCTTTCGTCGCTGTCGCGTACTGGTCCTTTGGGATCGTTACAGAGAAGCTTTATGAAGCAAAGGAGAAAGAGTTTCTCACCATCATGACGGACAGCAGGACGCTTTTCGCGTCGCTGGACGCTTTATCAGGCGATGCGGCGGCAGAGGAGACTAAAACCGCCGGAGACGGCATGGAAGAGATGGCAGAGCGGCTGGGAAAGCTGCGCGAGGAGGTCGCGGGCAAGACCCCGCCCGAAAAATGGAAAGACCGGCACGAGAAATTTTTGGCGGCGCTGGAAAAAAATCAGACGCTCTTCGCCAGGTCGGCCGCGCTCCTGCAATCGACGGAATACGTTTTTGACACTGAAACGCGGGATAAATTCACCGCTTTACAGCGTGATTTTTCTGCGGCTTGGGCGGCGGCTAATACCGCGTCGGCGGGACTGGATATCGGTGGGCAAGAGGTGGCAGGCGTTTTCTCCTACCCGGCGGCTAAGGAACAAATGCGGTCTTATGTGCAGAAAAAACTGGCGTTTGACGAACGCTATGTCATTGAGAAAAGGCAGGAATACCGCGAGCGGCACCAAGCGGAACAGCGCGCCCTGATAGAGAAAAAAGAGGTCGTATTCCTGATCGGGAGCGTGTGGAAGGAAGGGCAGGATCTGCTTTTGCAGGGGCAGTTTTATAACGGCACCGGCGACGTCGTGACCAGCATTAAGGATATGCTGCTCGATGTGACGTTGCTCCGCTTTGATCGGGAGCTTGAGAGCTTTACCGACTTTTTGCAGGAGGAGAACATTACCAATATGAATCTTCGCCCGGGACAGTTTTCCTTCACCGTAACGCTTCGGCTGGTGGAAAAGGCCCCAGCCGAGGATTTCAATAATTATACGGTCAATGCGCATAAGATTCGCTGGGGTGTGAGGAGAGCCGTTCAGCGATGAGGAGATGGGAGAGGGAAGGATGAAAAAGTTAGGGATTTTTTTGCTGCTCTTTTGCCTGTTCGCCGGGTACGCGCCGACCGTCAGCGCCGGATCGTTTTCCCTGCTGGCGTCGACGGGCGTATTGCGCCTGTCGGAAAATGAGGCTTGGGAGAAGGCATATAAAACGGATAAGGGAAAATTTAAGATACGTTTCCGCAAGCTTTGGATGGCTTCCGATCAGAAAAAATATCATCTGATCATCTGGTGGAATGACAAACGTATCGCGGACGGATATTGCCCGGCGAGCGCGACGGGGTATGGGTTCAAAATTTTTCGTGACGAGGGAACAGACCGTATCTTCGTTTCCCTGGAGACAACGCCGCGCGCCGTGCTGATGGGGTATGATCCGGCAGCCGGAAAGCTGGAAAAATATGTGGACAGCCGGGACTATCACAGCCCGCTTCCTTACCCGCAAATGTGGATCGACGCTGACCACGACCTCATGCTGGCATTCACCGGCGACGGACGAGAAACGCCGACGCGCTATAAACTTTTTTGGGACAAGGAGAAAAAGTGGTTTGGCTTTCGGGATATAACCGTTCGCCGTCCTGAAGAAACGGAAATTCTTTATGAAGAAGAGGCGCCGCTCTGGGAGGAGGAAGCGAGCGCCGCAGCGGAACCTGCCGGCACCGGCGAGCTTTATTACGAGGAAGAGATTGTAACCGGCAGTTAATCGATAATGAGAGAAAGCGAGATGGTTTTTATGAAGCATTGTATGCGTTGCCAAACGGAATTGGAGGACAGCGCCAGCTTTTGCCCCGAATGCGGCATGCCCCAGGAGAAAAATGAAGCGGGAGAAAAGGAGACGTCAGCGCCTCCGGCACCGGCGGCGGCAGCGCCGATCGTGCAGGGAGCGTCAGCGACCAATAAAGAAAATCAGCCGGCCGCAGCCAGACGGACACTTTGGGAAAAGGCAGGCTATATCGGGCTTGGGATGACAGCCGTTTCCGTGCTGCTGCCGCTGGTCAGCATCAGCCTTTTGAGTGCGGTCACCAGCCTCATGAACGTCAGTCAAATGTTGAGTTTTCTCCTGCTGGCGCTTTGCTGCTTTGCCGCCTGCTACTTTAAAGAAGAGAAATATAATATTCCGCTTTCCGTGGGCCTCGGCATTCTGGTGACTTTTGGGGGACTGTATTATAAATTATATACGGCGCTGGGGGACATGAAAAAGACGATGGCGCTTCTCGAACAGGTGCAGAACCGGGATGCCCAGTTTGTTATGCAGTTTTTGCACTCGTTTGCCGACAAGTTGATCGGGACGGGCATAGGTTTTTACTTCCTTTTAGCAGGCGCGCTTTTGACGGTTGTTGCGTGCGCTTCCTGCCGTTTAGCGAAAAAGCAGGCTGGTATCGCCGTCGGGAGCCTTTTGACTGAGTGCCGCCTGGCGCTCATGGAAACGGCGGAGATTGGCTCGCAGAAGATTCCCGCATATATTCTCACCGTTTTGACGATTGCCGTGCTGGTCTTCGCCGTGATGAATATCGAGATATTTACGCTCAAGGTCGCTTCGCTCCTTTGAGCGCCGCGGTTTTGTTTTTCGAGGAGGCTGTCATGGAAGAAAAACGTATATGTCTTAGCTGCGGGGCGGAATCAGAGCCGGGATCGAATTTTTGTGCGGCTTGCGGAAAACCTTTGCCGAAAACGGACGAGCCACAGGAGAAACAACCTGGGCAGGAATGTCAGGGAGAGGACGCCGCGGACCGACAAGCGGAAACGGCTGACCGAAAGCAGACGGCAGGCGCGGCAGAAGCGGAAACGATAACGCCCGAGGCTGCGAAAGCCCCCGGAGAAGAAGATGACGCGCCGCCGTTAGAGAAGTCATCGCCCGAAAGCGCACCGCTGACGGACGCCGCGCTGAACAATGTCCGCTTAGCCGGGCTGGCGGGCGGCGCTTTGCTGGCGCTGGGGGTATTCCTGCCCATCGTGAATCTGCCCCTGGTCGGCGGGATGTCGCTGACCAAGGTGAGCGATATGCTGACGCTGCTTTTACTGGTGATTGGCGGGGGCTCCGTGTATTTAGGGCTCAAAGGGCGTTACAGTGATTTCCTCTACGGCGGCACCAGCGGACTTTTCGGGATAGTTGGGCCGATTCTCTACTGGTGGCTGAAAGGGAGCGGGAAAAAGGGGTCGGGACTGGATCAGCAGTTAGCGCAGTTCTTCTCGGCGTCCCTTTCCTGGGGAGCCGTTGTTCTTGTCGCAGGTGTTCTTCTCCTCCTTGGGGCGGGGACAGCCCATCGCCTTTTCCTCCGTCGGCGGCCCTTTTCCATCGGCGGCGGCGCATGTGAAATTCGCGCCTGGCTCCAGGAAGATGTAGTGATCGGGAGTGCCCGGGTAAAGAATTTCGTTATCGCGGGCCTGCTCCTGCTCTTACTTTTGTGTTTCGTTCCGGTGTGAGGCCGCGAGCCATTTTGCCGTACGTGCTTTAGTTCCTTTTGGCGCTGGAGCGCCGGACTTGTTTTCCACATTTTTCGCGAAAAAGCCCCTCGCTGCAGGATTCTTTCCTGAGGCGAGGGGCTTTGATATTCGCCGGATAAAATCGTATTTCCTCCCGGTCACCACTTGGCGGGGATACGGTCGTCCTCGCCTTTGACGTACATGGAGGCCATGGTCTTGGAGAGGAGATTATGGGCGTCGTCGTAGATTTCAGCGGTGAGAACGATTGTGCGATGGCCGCGATGGGTGACTTTAGCCTCCGCCCAGGCGGTGTCCCCGGCGCGGAGGTTGCTGATAAAGTCGGTGACGATATTCAAGGTCACGGTGCGAGCGCCGACAGTGCAGCAAGCCACGCCGACGGCAGTATTGGCCAGAGTGGAGAGGGCGCCGCCGTGGACGAAGCCGGTAAGATTCGTATGCACATCACCCGAGATGGGCATGTGGAGCTTCGACCAGCCGCAGCCCACTTCGTCGATGAGGATGCCGCAGTGTTTGACGAACTGATTGCTGCTGAAGATATCCTGAATGATAGCGAGGCATTCTTCTGGTATCAAGGAATATCGGCCTCCTCCCAGATATTTTGGAATTTCTCGTCCGTCCCGGCGATGAACATGGTGGCGACAGCCTGACAGAGAAGGCGGTGATCGGCGCTGTAAGCGTTTACCGCCATAACCATGGTGCTGTGGCCGTGGTGCAGCACCTCGCATTCGGCGTAAGCGGTGCTGCCCGCGGGGATATTTCTGATGTAGCTGGCGGAGATGTTTTGGGTCACTACGCTGTAGCCTAAGGTTCGTCCGGATACGCCGCAGAGATTGTCGATGAGAGTTCCTAAGGCGCCGCCGTGGAGGAGACCGTCCATGTTGACGAGGTGAGGCAGGACGTCCATGTGGCTTTTCGCCCAGCCGGGGCCGGCGTCGTCGATGACAATATTTAAAAGATGGACAAAAGGATTGGTATTGTAAAGATGGCGCAGGCGCGCCAGAATTTTTTCTTTTTGCACAGAACCGGCTCCTCTTTTTCGCGCGGCCGTTTTGGTGCGGCGCGCGTCTGACTTATTGCATTGTACCATATTTTCTCAGCCGGGTCAGCTTTTTCCTTGGCGGGAGATTTTCCGCGGGGCGTTTGGGAGGCGGGAAATTATGATATAATGAAAGAAAATTTTCCCGGGAGGGAGCGGCATGGAAATTTTCCATAACGACTGGGCGCAGTATCTCGACGAGGAGCTGAAGCAGCCTTATTACATGAAGTTGCGGCAATTTCTTATCGGTGAATATCGGACACAGCGTGTTTATCCCGATATGTACGCGATATTTAACGCGCTCCATTATACGCCTTATGCGGCGGTGAAATGTGTCATTTTAGGGCAGGATCCTTACCATGGGCCGGGGCAGGCGCATGGGCTGAGTTTTTCCGTGCAGCCGGGAGTGCCGCCGCCCCCGTCTTTGATTAATATTTTTAAGGAGCTGCAAACGGATCTCGGGTGCCGGATTCCGAACAACGGCTGCTTAAAGCCGTGGGCGGAGCAGGGGGTGTTGCTCCTCAATACGGTGCTGACGGTACGCGAGCATCAGGCCAATTCGCACCGCGGGCAGGGCTGGGAGATGTTCACGGATAAAATTATCGCCCTCCTTAACGCGCGGGAAAAGCCGCTGGCCTTTATTTTGTGGGGTGCTCCGGCGCGAAAGAAAAAAGTGATGATTGATAATCCGAGCCATTTCATCGTCGAGTCGCCGCACCCCAGTCCGCTTTCGGCGAGTTACGGATTTTTCGGCAGCCGGCCTTTTTCTAAGGTCAACGCTTTTCTTGAAAGCACAGGACAAAAGCCGATCGACTGGCAACTGCCTGATCTTTAAATAGTCCGATTGTCCCCGGGTAGCCGGGGCTTTTTCTTTATTTTATGATGGAGGGGCGCGGCAGGCGGTGATTGGCGGCTTTCCCCGGCAGAAAGGGAAACGGAGCAGGGCTTTTTATTTCTCCCTAAGATATGGTATAATAGGAACACTTAGCGAGAGCTTGGTGAATATACCTTCCACTTGACAAAGGCGCGAAAAGCGTGAGCGGCGTTTCGTGGGCAGGGTATAATATGGCTTGTCGATCGTTTTTTAGGTTATGGTTTGGAGGGGTTCTTTTGGAAGGTCAGATACGGCCAGAAGATCACCGGGAGTACACGATTAAGATTATTCCGCATCAAGGGCAGACGATACACAGTATTCGCCTGCCGCTTCGTGTATTCAAATACGGACTGGCGTCCTTGGCTGCCGGAGCTGTCCTGTTCGTCGGAGCTTTCGGCTACGCGACGTACAGCGCGTTCGAAGTAAAGACGAACGCGGCGGAAATCAGCGAGCTTCAGCAGGTGAATAATATTCAGCAGGAGCAGCTTTCGCAGCTGGCGAAAAAGGCGAACGCTTTGCAGGACGAGATGGAAAAGCTCAGTCAGATCGAAGAAGAACTGCAGCGTTTGTCGGGATTGCCGCCGGAGGCGCTGGCGGCGGAGCAGCCGGTGCCGGAAAGTATAGTTTCGGGCGAAGCGGCGTCAACAGAACCAACGGCAGAAATGCCGGCGACGGAACCGAACGCCCTGGATCTGTTTGGAGGAGAATCGATAGCCGGGCCGGAGCATGACGGGCAGGGCGGTCCTTGGATCGCGCCAAACGTCAAAAATGTGCGGCAGGCTTTGGATAATATTCAGCAGCGGCTGGAAAAGAGCCGGGCCCGACTGGAGGAGATCCGGGCGGCGCTGGCGGAGAAACAGCAGTATGTGATTTACCAGCAGCAGATCAGCCGGATGATTCCGACGGGCTGGCCGGCGGGCGGTGATGTGAGTTCACCGTATGGATTGCGCTGGGGCGGCAGCGATTTTCACCCGGGCATCGATATCGCCAATGATTACGGGACGCCGATCACCGCTACGGCGGATGGCATCGTCCTCGCCGCGGGCTGGAACTCCGGCGGGTACGGCAACATGGTAGATATCGATCACGGCAATGGGATCGTGACCCGCTATGGGCACGCCCAGGAGGTCGTCGTTTCGCCGGGACAGGTTGTCCAGCGCGGACAGATCATCGCATTTATGGGCAGCACCGGCTTTAGTACGGGGCCGCATGTTCACTATGAAGTAAGGATTGACGGCGAACCGGTCAATCCTGCGGGATATCTTTAAGCTTTAACTTGTACCGGCAGGGACGCTGGGAGAAGGGGCTGGGCAGTATTTAGGGAGAGGGCGGTTAGCGTGTTTGAAAGCATGAAAAAGAAAGTGGATCTCTCCGTCGGCAATGATATTGAGACGGTGATCGGCCGCAGCACGGTCATCACCGGTCAGATCGCTGGCGGCGGAAATATTCGCGTGGACGGCCGGGTGGACGGAGGCATCTCTGTCAGCGGCGACGCGGTCATCGGTGAAAGCGGCTGCGTCAACGGCGACGTCAAAGCCAACAGCCTTATCGTGGCTGGGAGTGTTACTGGTAACGCCGATATTGAGGGGAATCTCAGTATCTATGTTACGGGGCAGTTGATAGGGGACGTTAAAGTACGCAGCCTTAATATCGCGGATGGGGGCGTGTTCCAGGGGCACAGCGAGATGGCGGTGCGGATGGCCGGGGAGCCGGAGTCGCAGCCGGCGCTCTGAGTAGGATTGCGGAATAATTTTCGGTCGGCAGCGCTTGCTTCCGACCGTTTTTTATGGGTGAAAAGCTTACGCCGCAACGCGCCGTCTATTCTGAAATCGGGAAAGGAATGGAAGTATGATTCAACTATATGAAAAAAATGGCGTCCGTTTGCGCTGCGCCCGGATAGAGGATGCTCCGGCGCTGGCGGCGATTTACGCGCCGTATGTGGAAAAGACCGCCATATCCTTTGAGTATGAAGCGCCGTCGCCGGAAGAATTTGCCCGGCGCATGGCCGAGGTGATGGATAAATATCCCTACCTTGTGGCGGAAGAAGGGGACGTTTCTCTGGGGTACGCTTATGCCGCTCCCTTTGCCGAGCGGGCGGCCTACGATTGGGCCGCGGAGATTTCTATTTACCTTGCGTGGACACGGCGAAAAGCGGGGATCGGCGGGCTGTTATACCGCGCGATGGAAGATATTCTGCGAGAAATGAACGTCCAGAACCTTTATGCCAAGGTTGCCTGGCCGGAGAAGGGTGAGGACGAATACTTGACGGCGAACAGCGCCGATTTCCACGCCCATCTTGGCTACCGGCTGGCAGGAGAGCTGCGTTGCTGCGGTTACAAGTTCGGCCGCTGGTATAGTCTCCGTTGTCTGGAAAAAATGCTCGGTTCTCATCCTGTACCGTCTTCGCCGGTGCGCTCCTTCGCCGAGGTACGGGCGATCGTCCGGGAAAAATACGCGATTGCGTGAGGGCGGCGCTTTCCCGCCGCGTCCCGGCGTTGACAGGCACGAGGCGTAATGTTATGATGAAACCGTCCGTGTAGGCGCGGTTCTGGGATAGAGGAGGAAGAACGATGATCGAGCGTTATACGAATCCGGAAATGGGCAGGCTGTGGTCGTTGCAGCATGAGTTTGAGGAAATTCTCGAGGTAGAGATTACGGCCTGCGAGGCGATGGCGGAGCTGGGAGAGATTCCGAAAGAAGCGGCGGTGAATATCCGCAAGAAGGCGCGCTTTGATCTTGCTCGCGTCCACGAGATTGAAAAGGTGACGAACCACGACATTATCGCGTTTTTGACGAACGTGGCCGAGTACGTGGGCGAGGATTCCAAATACATCCACAAGGGACTGACGTCGAGCGACGTCAAGGATACGGCGCTGGGGATCATGATGCGAAAGTCGGCGGATATTATTCTCGACGATCTGCATCGTTTTCATGAGGTATTGGCGCGGCGGGCGGCGGAGTTCAAGCATACGCCGTGTATCGGGCGGACGCACGGGATTCACGCCGAGCCGATGACCTTCGGTCTCAAGCTGCTTTTGTGGATGGCGGAGGTCGAGCGCGATATCGAGCGGGTGGAACACGCCCGGAAAATCGTCGCCGTCGGCAAGCTCTCCGGCGCTGTCGGCACATATTCGAATATCGATCCGCGCGTTGAAAAGATCGTTTGCGAAAAGCTGGGGCTCACTCCGGTGCGGCTGGCGACGCAGGTCATCCAGCGCGACCGGCACGCCGAATATATGACGACGCTGGCGATCGTCGCCAGCTCCTTCGAGAAGTTTGCGACGGAGATCCGCAATCTCCAGCGGACCGATATTCGCGAGGCGGAGGAATATTTCAGCCCGGGGCAGAAAGGCTCTTCCGCTATGCCGCATAAGCGAAACCCTATCACCTGCGAGCGGGTGGCGGGCATGGCCCGCCTGGTGAGAGGCAACGCGGTGGCGGCCATGGAAGACATCACCCTCTGGCATGAGCGGGATATCTCTCATTCCTCCGTGGAGCGCGTTATTTTGCCGGACAGTACGATCAATGTCGATTACTGCGTGAAGAAATTCACGAACATTATTGACAAGCTGCTCGTTTATCCTGAGGCGATGATGGCGAACATGAATAAGACGGGGGGCCTTATTTACAGCCAACGGCTCTTGCTGGCGATCGTCGATAAGGGCGTGCTGCGCGAGGACGCCTATCAGTGGGTGCAGAGAAACGCTATGAAGCGCTGGATGGCAGGGGAAGATTTCCGTACGAACGTAGAGAAAGATCCCGATATCACGCGGTATTTAACGAAAGAGGAAATTGATGCGTGCTTCGATTACAAGTGGTTCCTGCGCAACGTCGATATGATTTTTGCCCGCTTCGGTCTTTAAGCGGCGCGGGAGAAAAGCGTTTTGGCTGAAGCCTTGGGTGAAAAGCGGCGAAGGAAAGAAAGCGGCTCGCGAAGAGAGCAAGCCATGCGTAAGGATAGGGAAAAGGAGCGATATAAATGGCAGCAGTGGTAGTCATGGGAAGCCAGTGGGGCGACGAGGGGAAGGGCAAGATCGTCGACTATCTGGCGCGGCAGGCGGATACGGTCGTGCGTTACGGCGGCGGCAGCAACGCCGGGCATACAGTCGCGGTGGGCGGCGAAGAATATAAGCTGCGGCTCTTGCCGTCGGGGATTCTCTATCCGGGGACGCTCTGCGTCATTGGCAACGGGGTCGTCGTTGATCCCGAGGTCATGCTGGAGGAGATGGACGCGATGCAAAAGCGCGGCGTCGACGTCAGCGGCATTCGCCTCTCAAATCGCGCCCATATCGTTTTCCCGTACCATCGCCTGATCGACAGCCTCAGCGAGGAGTTGCGCGGCAACAGTAAAATCGGGACGACAAAGCGGGGAATCGGTCCCTGTTATCAGGATAAAGCGAAACGTATCGGCATTCGCGTCTGCGATCTCATGGATAAGGATGAGTTCGCCAAGCGTTTGAAGGAAAATCTCGCTATCAAAAATATGGAGCTGGAGCGGCTTTATAATCACGCGCCGCTCGATTACGGCGAAATGTTGGAAGCGTATCTCGCTTATGCGGAGCGGCTGCGCCCCTACGTCTGTGATACGATCGCGCTCTTAAACGAGGAGCTCGCCGCGGGCAAGCGCGTTCTTTTTGAGGGCGCGCAGGCGACAATGCTCGATCTTGATTACGGGACATACCCCTATGTTACCTCGTCACATCCGGTCTCCGGCGGTATCGGCGTGGGCGCCGGCGTCGCTCCGGGGCGGCTGAAAAACGTTGTCGGCGTCGTCAAGGCCTATTGTACGCGTGTCGGCGCGGGGCCGTTCCCGACGGAGCAGCTCAATGAAGTGGGCGAAAAACTGCGCGAGGCGGGACACGAATACGGCACGGTTACCGGTCGCCCGCGCCGCACCGGCTGGCTGGACGCCTTCGTCGTCCGCTACGCCGGGCTGCTTTCCGGCATCACCCACATGGCGGTTACGCGTCTCGATATTCTCGACGGCTTTGACGAAATCAAGATGTGTGTCGGCTATCGCTATCAGGGCGCGCCGCTGAACGAAATGCCCGCGAGCCTTAAGGTGCTGGCGGAGGTCGAACCGGTCTACGAGACGTTTAAGGGATGGAAGCAGAATATTTCCGGCGTGCGCGCCTACAATGAGCTGCCGGCAGAGGCCCGCGCCTATCTGGAACGGCTGGCTGAATACACGGGCATCAGGCAGGGAATCGTTTCCGTGGGGCCGAACCGCGACCAGACCATCGTGCTGGAAAAAGAGCTGTTTTGAAACCCGCCACATAAAAATACCGCTCAGCGTTACGTTATGTAGCGTCGAGCGGTATTTTTATGACCTGGGCATCGATACTTTTACCGGAACCCTTGATAATCCTTCTGGCTTATAACCAGACGCCCGTACTGATTAAAAAAAGGCGGATCGTCCTTGAAGGGATTAACTAAGATGCGGCTGAACATTTTCATGGCGAAACGGGCGTGAACGATAAAAATAACGCGCTTCGAGTCGCTGTTATACTTAAAGACTGCCGGCAGCGGACGGCGGTCGCCCGCCGCCTGCGCTTCTTCGGCCAGCGCCCGCTGCTGGTCAAGAAGGAGCCGGTTGATGATCTCAACGACCAGTTGAGGGGAGCGCAGATTAGCTATAATATTGCCGAACTGCGCGAGCTGCCTGTGGTCGTCATGGGAAAAGGCGGTTTCTGCCCAGACCTCCACTCCGATCGGCAGGCAGGTGGAAAATTCTAAGGCCTTATCCATAAAGATTCCTCCCCTCACCTTCTTTTCTAATCATACTATAAATTAATGCGTTTGACCAGAGAGCTTTTGTAAAGCTGACAGCCGGATCAATCGGGCGCGCCGGGAAAATTTTCTGGACAAGCGGAAGATGAAATGCTATACTTCATACCGAATGGAACAAAGGACGGGAAATGGAGCCGTATGAAGCCACGAAAAGTTTTCCGGGGCGTTCATGGGGCTTTTTTTATTGACGCCGGTGTTTCTTTCGAATAAGGCTGTGAAACAGGCGGCGGCGCGTGCAGAAGGCAATCGAGAATGGGGCGGGATGAAGATGACATTGGCACAGGACATGATGGCGGCTGTCGACGGGATGCAGGAGGAATTAGTGACCGGGCGGCGCGATCTCCATCGCTATCCGGAGCCGGGGTGGACGGAGTTTCGCACGGCGGCGAAGGTGGCAAAGGCGCTGAAAGAGTTAGGCTACGAGGTGGCCATGGGACAGGAGACCGTGGCGGAGTCGGCGATGATGGGCCGTCCCCCGGCCGAAGTGTTAAAAGCGGCGCAGGCGCGTGCCATCGAAGAGGGGGCAGATCCTGCCCTCGTGGCTGCCATGGAGGGCGGATTTACCGGCGTGGTGGGCACGCTGCGTTTTAAAAAGCCCGGGCCGGTGGTGGGGCTGCGCTTCGACATGGATTCCAACGATGTGCAGGAAACGGACGATCCAAAGCATTTTCCTAACCGGGAAGGCTTCGCCTCGGTGCATGATGGCGCCATGCACGCCTGTGGCCATGACGGGCACACGACGGTGGGCCTGGCGCTGGCGAAGCTCTTTAAGCAGTTTGAAGGGCAGCTTCGCGGGACGGTGAAGCTCGTCTTTCAGCCGGCGGAGGAGGGCGTGCGGGGCGCGAAAGCCATGGTAGAGTGCGGCGTCGTGGACGATGTGGATTTCATGCTGGGGGCGCATTTTGGCTTTAAGATGCGGGAGACGGGCGGCATCGCCTGTAACGTCACGGGATTTTTGGCGACCAGCAAATATGACGCCCGCTTCACCGGCGTTCCGGCCCATGCCGGGGCGGCGCCGGAGGAGGGGAAGAATGCTCTCCTTGCGGCGGCCTGCGCGGCGTTGAACCTTCACGCCATCGCCCGGCACGGGGCCGGCTCCTCACGGATCAATGTGGGATATATCGAGGCGGGGAGCGGCCGGAACATCATCGGCGATCGGGCGCTTTTGAAGCTGGAAACCCGAGGGGCCACGAGTGAAATCAATGCTTACATGGAAAAAGAGGCGGTGCGGATCCTTAAGGCGGCGGCGCAGATGTATGATGTAAAAGTCGCTATTGAGAAAGTGGGCGGCGCGGCGGGAGGCAGCAATTCTCCGGCGCTGGCCGCTTATCTGGAGGAGCAGGCGAAAAAATCGGGGATTTTTTCCCGGGTAGTAGGCGCCTGTGATTTCGGCGCCAGCGAGGACTTTTCCTACTTTATGGAACGGGTGCAGGCGCGGGGCGGCGAGGCGGCCTACATGATGGTGGGAGCCGATCTGGCCGCCGGACATCACGATTCGCACTTTACCTTCGATGAAGCGGCGCTTCTTTACGCGGTGAAAATGATGGCGGTGGCGACGGCGGGGCTGCTGCGGGGCGAAAAGGGATGCTGCGCGTAGACCCTGGAGAGGGTCTTTAATAACTACTACTATATAATCAAGGGTGATACAAATGGACGATTTGCTGTATGTCATTCCGGCCGGTACCGCGAAAAAAGAGATTCTGGCCGCGCTGAAAAAGCACCCCGAGATCAAGTTCGTTTCGCTGGTCGGTATCGATCTGGCGGGCAACGATACGGATGAAAAGATCCCGATTCGTATCTTTCTGAAGGATATTGATGATTTTTACGCCGGTACGGCGGTGCAGACTGACGGATCGTCCGTTGTCCTGACGGGGATTGCGACGATTAACAACGCCAAGGTCGATATGCCCATCGATCCCAGCGTAAACTGGTTCGTCGACTATAACTGCGAGCATATCGACGCGGCGACGGGAAAACCCGTCGGCACGCTGCGTATCCCGGCGTTCCTCATCCATGATAAGAAACATGTCGATTCCCGCGCTATTTTGAAGGATACGCTGGATTTCGTCAAAAAAGAGCTGCTGAAGCTCTTCAAGAAGCAGAAGAAAGTCTCGGGGCTCGAACATATCAAGGGCGATGAGATTGCGGATATTCAGTTCACCTCGGCGACGGAGCTGGAGTTTTGGGTCAAGACGCCGCTGGAAGAGGCTGATATTGCCGAGATGACCGCTTCGCAGGTCATGCAGGAGCAGTATTGGCAGCGCACGCGCGGCGCGGTTCGTACGGCGCTGGAGCAGAGCATCCTGCTGGTTGATAAGTACGGCCTTAAGGCGGAGATGGGGCATAAAGAAGTCGGCGGCCTCAAGGCGCACATGGATGAAGCCGGCAATATGTCGCACGTCTGCGAGCAGATCGAGATGGACTGGCAGTTCGCTGAGGCTTTACAGTGCGCGGACAACGAGCTGCTCGTACGCACGCTGGTCAAGGAAGTGTTCCGTAAAAACGGTCTCGAAGTCATTTTTAAGGCGAAGCCGATGATCGGTCTGGCCGGGAACGGCGAGCATACTCACATCGGCATGGCGGCGGTTATGAAGGACGGCTCCGTCGTCAATCTCTTCAGCCCGAAGGATATGACGAAAGATTTCATGAGCGCGGTGGGCTACGGCGCGCTTATGGGGCTTTTGAAAAATTATGAGGTCATAAATCCTTTGGTGTCGGCGACGAACGATTCGCTGAACCGCCTTAAGCCCGGTTTTGAGGCTCCCGTTTGCGTCGTCACGTCGCTGGGGCATTCCCCGGCGGTTCCGTCGCGCAATCGGACGATCCTGGCGGGGCTGGTACGCGATGTCAAAAATCCGCGGGCGACCCGCTTCGAGCTTCGGGCGTGCAATCCTTACACGAACACCTATATCGCGCTGGCGGCCATCTATTCGGCGGCGCTCGACGGCATTCGCGCCGCGTTCGGCCGGACGACGAAGGCGCTTCTTGCCGAGCTTTCCAAAAAGGCGGGGGAGAAGGGCGTTTATCTGGAAAAAGAGCGCGCCTATCGCAGTGAGAACGACGTGTTCGAGGACTACACGGCGGAGGAGCGCGATCGCCTGTTTGGTACGGCTCCGGCGACCGTCTGGGAGAATATGGAAAATCTTCATAATTATCCGGCGAAAAGAGCGGTTATCACGGCGGGCGGAGCGCTCAACGATGCGATCTTGAATTCTTTCGCCGCCAGCGCGCTGCTGCGCTGGAAGACGGAGCTCATCAGCCGCATTATCCCCGAAAATCGCCTGATCGTCCGCGCCGCGAAGGAGATCGAAGCTGATGTCGTGACCGATCAGGATTCTTACAATTGGACGAAGATCAGCGGCATCCGCGCCTATCTGGCGAAGGACAGCATCGACGAAAAATCGCTCTTTACGCTCCTCGTCGACGCCTTGAACGAAGGAGATTACGCGACCGCCTCGGGGCTTCAGGTCGAAATGTACGACAAAATTGAAGAGCTAAAGCAGCTCTACGCCGCCTATCGGCAGAATATGATTTAAGTTGATAAGCTCTCAGCATACACCCTCGATGAGGTAGAGAAAGAGCCGGTTCCGCTGCGGCGGGCGGCTCTTTTTTCCCGGCGCGGTAAATTTTCTTCCGACTATCGCCAAGCGGGAAGATTTCCTGTATACTTAGAGAAAATGAAAGATTAAAAAAGACTTATCAATTTCTGGGGACAAAGGAAAGAAGGCGGAGTGTGTCTATGGAAATTCCTCTCTTTCATCGGCTGCTGGTCTGCCGAACGCTTCTCCGTGACCCTGTTTTACGATGGCTGACAGAGTTCGCGGCGCGTCCCGAGGATGAAGGGGCGGCGTACGCTTTTGCCGCGGCGCTGATTGAAAAGGCGGAGCAGTGGGGATTGGCCGGGAATTTGGTGGCCGATTACATCCTTTTCCGGCTGGCGATTGATGAAAATCTCGCCGCCGCCATCATGGAACAGCAAAAGGGGCGCGTGGGAAAGAGCTTGGAAGCCGCCTTTACCCATGATATCGCGCTTTTAGAACCGCTCCTTCGCGAATTGCCGAGCGCCTACCTGCCGTTTTCTCTTTTGGACGCTTATGTGCCGACCGGCGTTCGGGTGGCGGATGAGCAGGAAGGGGCGGCGGCGCTTTTCGCCGTGATGTGCCAGCCGTGGACGGCAGCGTCGCTGGCGGCGGAGCTGATCGATCATTATCGCCGTTACGGATGCGGCGATATCGCAATCTATCGGGCGTTTCGCTGGGATAAAGAAAAGAAGCTGGTGGGCGTGGAAAATTTCGAGCCGATCCGGCTCGCACAGCTTATCGGTTACATGGAGCAAAAACAGGCGCTTCTCGGCAACACGCTGGCATTCCTCGGCGGCCGTCCGGCGAATAACGTCCTGCTCGTGGGCGCGCGGGGGACGGGAAAATCGTCGTCGGTCAAAGCGTTGGCTAACGAATTTTTCGGGCAAGGCCTGCGCCTTATACAGATCACGAAGCCGCAGCTGGCGGAGCTTCCTGGGATTATGCAGACGTTGCGCCGGTTTGCGACGAAGCATTTCATCGTTTATCTGGACGATCTTTCCTTCGAAACGAGCGAGCCGGAATATAAGTATTTGAAATCCGGTATCGAGGGCGGACTGGAAACGCGTCCCGACAATGTCCTCATTTACGCGACGTCGAACCGCCGCCATCTCGTCAAGGAGAGCTGGCAGGACCGGGAGGGGACGGACGACGTTCATCGATCGGACAGCGTCAACGAAACCATTTCCCTTTCCGACCGCTTCGGCCTGATTATTGATTACCGCGCGCCGAACGAGAGGGAGTATCTGGCGATCATCGATCATTATCTGCGGGCGGCGGGGATCACGCTCTCCCCGGAGGAGCTAAAGAGCGCCGGACAGCGCTGGGAGATGGCGCACTCGGGGCGAAGCGGCCGTACGGCGCGGCAGTTTGTCGATTACTATTTAGGGCAACAGCGCGAGTGAGGAGGGCGTTTTCATGCCGGTTCGATCGCTTCTTTTTCTGCTTCTGGGGCTGGTGGTTTTCTGGGACGCCAAAAAGCGCGGGTATACGCTGGAAAATGCGCTCCTGTGGGGGCTGGGGTCGGCGGCGTTTCCGCCCGTCGCCATCGTCTATCTCCTTTGGGGACGGCGCAGGAAGACGCCCGTGCCCGAAAGGTGCAGGGAACCGGCCGCGCCGTCGGATCCCGGAGCGCCTGTCGACGTGAGCGCGAAGGTGACCTGCCCGCGCTGCAAAAGCGAAGTGCCCGAGAGCTTTAGCCGCTGCCCGCACTGTAATACGGCGCTTACGCCGCTCTGCCCGGGCTGCGGCGAGCCGCTTCCCGAGGATTCGGCGGCCTGTCCACGCTGCGGACGAGAGAAATCGTAGCCGGACGGCATGCCAGGGGAGCCCACGAAAAAACGTGCGCCTTTTCTCAAATGATATCTTTATTTTCGGGCGAAAATATGTATAATAAGGAAGATGAGTTTTTATCCTATGGGTGAGGAAGGGGTTGCTTATGCCGGATCAGGGCATCATCAGGCTGGTGGATTTGACAAAACAGTTTGAGAACCATGTGGTGCTCGATGCGATAAATCTTACCGTTCGAAAAAATGAATTTCTCACGCTTTTAGGCCCCTCCGGCTGTGGTAAAACGACGACGCTCCGCCTTATCGCGGGTTTTGAGATGGCCAGCGCCGGGAAAATCCTCTTTGACGGAGAGGACATCAGCCATATGCCGCCGTATCGACGGCGGGTCAATACGGTGTTCCAGCGCCATGCGCTGTTTCCGCACATGAACGTCGAGGAAAATATTGCTTTCGGGCTGCAGGTGAAAAAGACCCCGGCGAAGGAAATCCGCGCGCGGGTGGAGAAAATGCTGGCGCTGGTCAATCTGGAAGGCTTCGGGGGACGCTCCGTAGAGTCCCTTTCCGGCGGGCAGCAGCAGCGAATTGCCATCGCCCGGGCGCTCGTCAACGAGCCGGAGGTTCTGCTTCTCGACGAGCCGTTATCGGCCCTCGACCTTAAATTGCGGCGCGATATGCAGGTGGAGCTGAAGCGTATCCAAAAGCAGGTCGGATCGACCTTCATTTACGTTACGCACGATCAAGAGGAAGCGCTGACGATGAGCGATACGGTCGTCGTCATGAACGGCGGGCGTATTCAGCAGATCGGCCGTCCCGAGGATATTTATAACGAGCCGCGCAATCCCTTCGTCGCGGATTTTATCGGGGAGAGCAATATCCTGCCGGGACGCATGGTGCGCGACGAACGGGTCGTTTTTGCGGGGCATGAGTTTGTCTGCGTCGACCGGGGGATCGGGGAAGATGTTCCCGTCGACGTTGTGGTGCGCCCCGAGGACGTGTCGATTGTCGCCGCCGAAGCGGGAATGCTGACCGGTACCGTTACTACCGTGACCTTTAAGGGCGTCCACTACGAAATGGTGGTGACCGCGCCGGACGGCTACGAGTGGCTGGTGCAAAGTACGGCGATGACTCCGGCGGGGGAAACGGTCGGGATGACGATTGGTCCCAACGAAATTCATGTCATGAAAAGGGTGGAGGATTGATGGAGAGACGTTGGCTGGTGTATCCTTACCATCTGTGGATGCTGCTGTTCACGGTGGCGCCGCTGGCGCTCATCTTCTTTTTTGCTTTCACGAATCAGGGAAGCTGGACCTTCACGCTGGATAATATCCGGCAGGCGGCTGAGCCGCTCTATCTTCGGGTCCTCGGGCATTCCGTCTGGCTGGCGGCGCTAGCTACTTTCCTCTGCTTTCTTATCGGCTATCCTCTGGCGATGATCCTCGCCCAGTCGCGGGTGAAGTACCGCCATATGATGATGATGCTGATCATCGTCCCCATGTGGATGAATTTTCTTCTGCGGACTTACTCGTGGATGACCCTGCTGGAAAAGAACGGGCTCATTAACGCCGTTCTGCGGTTTTTTCATTTGGGCCCCGTGCATATCCTCTATACGGACGGGGCGGTTCTTTTGGGGATGGTCTATAATTTCCTGCCGTTTATGATCCTGCCCATCTATTCGGTATTGACGAAGATGGATCGGAGCCTCCTGGAAGCGGCGGGAGATCTCGGCGCGGACGCCTGGACTTCCTTTCGCCGGGTGACGTTTCCCTTATCTTTGCCGGGCGTCTACGCCGGAATGCTCATGGTGTTCATGCCGGCGGTGACGACTTTCGTTATTTCGCGGCTGCTGGGCGGCGGGCAATATATGCTCATCGGCAACGTGATCGAGCAACAGTTCCTCGTCATCGGCAACTGGAGCTTCGGCTCGGCCATGTCGGTGCTCATGCTGCTTTTGATTCTCTTTAGCATGGTGTTTTTGTCCCGTTACAGCAAAGAGGGAGGAGGCGGTATGTTCCTGTGATGAGATTCTTACGGCGGTCTTACGCAGCGGTCATTTTCGCTTTCCTCTATCTGCCGATTTTCGTCCTCATCGTCTTTTCTTTTAACGCTTCCAAATCGCGGGCGAGCTGGGAAGGCTTTACCTTGCGCTGGTACGAAGCGCTCTTTGAGGACAGCGCGATCCTTGACGCCCTCTACTATACGCTGTCCATCGCGATCCTCGCCGCCCTCCTGGCGACGATCATCGGGACGCTGGCGGCATTTGCGATGTACCGCGGGATGCGCCCGTGGGAAAAGAAGATCGTCATGAACCTGACGTATCTGCCGGTGCTCAATCCCGACATCGTAACCGGTATTTCCCTCATGCTGCTTTTTATTTTCGTGAAGATTAATCTCGGCTTTACGTCGCTTCTTTTAGCGCATACGGTGTTTAACGTACCTTATGTCATTTTGACGGTGCTGCCGAAGCTGCGGCAGTTTGACGACCATCTCTACGAGGCGGCGCTTGATCTCGGCGCCAGCCCTGCCTATGCCTTTCGGCGTATCGTTCTGCCGGAGATATTGCCGGGGATCGTGACGGGGGCGCTGTTCGCGTTTACTCTGTCGATCGATGATTTCGTTATCAGCTTCTTTACGACCGGTTCGGGGGTCAATAATCTTTCTATTTTAATTTATTCAATGGCCCGGCGGGGGATTCATCCGACGATCAACGCGTTGTCAACGCTGCTTTTCTTGACCGTACTGGTGCTCCTCCTGGCCGTCAACCATCGTTTGGCGGCGTCGAAGCGAAAACGTATCACAAATTGAGAATCGGAGGAGTGGACAGATGAAAAAGACGCTGAAAATCGTGGGGCTCCTGACGCTCGTTCTGTGCGCGCTGGCGTTTGCCGGCTGCGGCGGAGGAAGTTCGGCGCGGCGCGAGCTGAAGGTTTACAACGCCGGTGATTATATCGACCCGGAGCTGGTGAAGACCTTCGAGAAAGAAACCGGCATTCGTATCATTTACGATACCTGGGCGACGAACGAGGATATGTACGTCAAGGTTAAAGCGGGCGGCAGCGACTACGATCTGGTCATTCCGTCCGATTATATGATCGAGCGCATGAAGCGTGAGGGTCTGCTGGAAAAGATCGATATGACCCGCATTCCTAATTACGCGCTCATCGACGAAAAATTCAAGAATCTTTATTACGATCCGCAGAACGAATACGCGGTGCCCTATATGTGGGGAACGGTGGGCATTATTTACAACCGTAAAATGGTGTCCGATCCCGTCGACAGCTGGAGCATTCTTTGGAACCCGAAATACGCGAAGCAGATTTTCATGCTGGACAGTCTGCGCGACTCCATCGGGGTGACGCTGAAATATCTCGGCTATTCCTTAAACGCCAGCGACGACGCGGCGCTCAAAGCCGCCCGCGACAAGCTCATCGCCCAGAAACCGCTGGTGCAGGCTTACGTCGTGGATGAAGTGAAGGACAAGATGATCGCCGGGGAAGGCGCTTTGGCCGTCGTCTGGTCGGGCGACGCCGTGTACATGATGGCGAAGAATCCGGATCTCGCCTACGCGATCCCCAAGGAAGGGACGAACCTCTGGGTCGACGGCATGGTCATCCTGAAAGGCGCCAAGCATAAAGCGGAGGCTGAGGAGTTCATCAACTTTTTGACGCGCCCCGATATCGCGAAGAAAAACGTGGAGTATATCGGCTACGCCTCGCCGATTCCTGAGGTCGTGCGCCAGCTCAGCCCGGAGGTGCAGAAGGATGTCGCGTCTTACCCTCCGGAGGATCTCCTCAAAAAGGCGGAGTTCTTCCACGACTTGGGCGATAATCTGCCGAAATACGATAAAGTCTGGACGGAAGTCAAAGTAGCGCAATGATTGCCAGGCGGCCTCGCGGCCGCCTTTATTTCTGACGTGAGGAGCGAAACAGAATTTTGAACGAGGAATTGAAAACGGAGATTGAAAAACGGCGGACATTTGCCATTATCTCTCACCCGGACGCCGGAAAGACGACGCTGACGGAAAAGCTGCTGCTGTACGGCGGCGCGATCCATCTGGCCGGTTCCATAAAATCACGAAAAACGCAGCGCCACGCGGTATCCGACTGGATGGAGATTGAAAAGCAGCGCGGCATCTCGGTGACGTCGAGCGTGCTGCAATTCGATTACAGCGGATTTCGGATCAATATTCTCGACACCCCTGGGCATCAGGATTTCAGCGAGGACACGTATCGGACGCTGATGGCGGTGGACAGCGCAGTCATGGTGCTGGACGCGGCGAAGGGCGTCGAGGCGCAGACAAAAAAACTGTTCAAGGTTTGCAAGGAGCGCCGTATCCCGATTTTTACCTTCATTAACAAACTCGATCGCTTCGGCAAAGCGCCCATCGATCTCATGGACGAGCTGGAAAACGTGCTGGGCATCCGCTCCTATCCGATGAATTGGCCGGTGGGATCGGATGGACGTTATCGCGGCGTCTATGACCGGCAGACGAAAAAAGTGGAGCTTTTCGCCGCGGACGAGACCCACGGACAAAAAGCCCGGGCCTCTGAGATCTACGCGTTGGACGATCCGGCGCTTCGTGCGCGGCTGGACGAGGAGACGTATCAGGCGCTGACGGACGATATTACGCTTCTCGACGAAGCGGGGGAACCCTTTGATCTTGCGCGTATCGCGCAGGGAGAGCTGACGCCGCTCTTTTTTGGCTCGGCGATGACGAATTTCGGCGTGGAGAATTTTTTGGAGGAATATCTGCGCCTTGCGCCGCCGCCTGCGCCGCGCGCTTCCTCGGACGGGATCATCGACCCGGCGGAGGAGAATTTTTCCGCCTTCGTCTTTAAGATTCAGGCCAATATGAACCCGGCGCACCGCGACCGGCTGGCGTTCGTCCGGATCGTTTCCGGGCGTTTCGAGCGCAATATGAGCGTCTGGCACAGCCGCTCGGAAAAGAGCGTCAAGCTCGTGCAGCCGCAGCAGTTCCTGGCGCAGGAGCGTCAAATCATCGACACGGCGTGGCCGGGCGATATCGTAGGCCTGTTTGATCCCGGCATTTTCGGTATCGGCGATACCTTGACGAGCCTCTCGCATAAGTTTCGCTTCGCTGATTTTCCAGTATTCCCGCCGGAAAAATTCGCCCGGGTACGGGCGAAGGACACGATGAAGCGCAAACAATTCGTCAAGGGCATCGAGCAGCTCACGCAGGAAGGAGCGATCCAGCTCTTTTCCCAGGCCGGCGCGGGGACGGAATCCTACATTGTCGGCACGGTCGGCACCTTGCAGTTCGACGTTCTGGAGTACCGGCTCAAGAGCGAGTACGGCGTCGATATCGAGCTTACCATGCAGCCCTTTGAAGTGGCGCGCTGGCTCGCCTTTGCCGACGGTCGGGAAGTCACGCCTTCCACGCTCAGAGGCGCCGACCGCGGCATGTTCGTCTATGATCGCGTTCATAACCCGGTGCTGCTCGTCAATAACGAATGGGCGCTCGGCTGGATCAAGGAAAATAATCCCGCCCTGACCCTCTATCAGGTTCCGCCGGATCGAAAGGAAGCCTGAGCAAGATTTTTGTGAGAACCTTTTAAGGGCATCTTATTAAAGCGCGGCAGAAAGTTCTGCCGCGCTTTTTCCGGTGAAGGCGACGCGAAGCGCGCCGTACATAGCGAACGAGCCGAAGGTGCGGGCGGCTCTCCTGCGCTGTGCCTTTTGCCCCCTTGTCAAGGGGCGGCGGGCATGATAGAATTTATCAATATACGGGTCTTATCGCGGGAGGAAAGTTTATTTTCATGGAAAAACTAGTCATTAACGGCGGGCATT
>ERZ773042.463-NODE-463-length-27991-cov-9.769616_pt1 | contig 27991 bp, 26 predicted proteins | sample MGYA00511664_ERZ773042 | MGnify/ENA primary metagenome ERZ773042 (study PRJEB29015, sample SAMEA2737984) | human oral metagenome | biome: human oral; feature: human-associated habitat; material: dental | place: China | collected 2036 ... | reverse complement strand
ATCGTCCGCCACTTGCGAATAGTGTTGCTTAAATTTCGCTGCGTCAGATAGAGCAGTCGTTGACTGTTCACGCTTTTTCGCCGATTGATCCGCCTTACGCATACACCACCATGCAGTAAGCGAAGCGGTCGCCAGCACAATCACCGCGATGATTAGCCACTGCTTTCGTGTTTGTGTTTTCGCTTTTTTTGCACCCCTCATAGCTCGCCCTCCATTTTACTTCCTCATTGTATCACGCGAGCGCGCGTATGCTAAAATAAGGGTAAAATTAGCAGTAACGAGGGCACGTTATGACCACCAAGCGCACACCAACTTCACCCAAAAAAACTACAGCTGTACGAATTTTAAGAAGAATTGGCGTGATTGTTGGCATCATTGCGGCGTGCCTATTTTTGTTGTACGCCGTGCTTATAGGGTACGAGCGCATCTCCCAGTACATCGTATATAAAGAGGCGGAGCAGCTCCTCAACGACCCAATGGGGCGGAAAGATTTGCTGGGGATGAATTTTAAATACACCACCGTCAGCCCTCGTACTAACGTCGGGTTATTCAGAATGAAGCCGAGACCAGATTATAGTATAACTAATTTTTTCGAGATTGATTCAACAAAGCAAGAGGATAAATTAAGAAAAGACTTAGAATCGACAGTGAAAGATGGCGGCTGGACTATAACAGAATCTTATGGGATTGACAACTCCACATACGCAATGCGAGCAACGAAACAAAACAATAAAAAAAAGTTATATATTACTATATATATAGACAAAGACACAATTGATAAGCTTTCTGTGATAATCACTATAAGATGCTCAGGAGTAGAACTATGAAGAAAAACTTCACTCTATTATCACTAACATTAACCGCAGCAGTCATTGCTGCGGTTTTTTATGCGTCAATCGCGCACGGCGAGGTTGAGCTTCGCCCTTCTCTATCCGGCAAAAAGCTCCACGCCGTATTGCTTGGCGATTCGTATTCAGCTGGGAATGGCGCGGGAAATTATTATGGGCCAGACGAATGCTACCGCAGCGGTAACAACTGGGCGCATATCTATCTGAACTCGCTAGTGGATCGTGGTATTTCGTTAACATTTAATAATAGGGCTTGCGGCGGTGCGGTCACTAACAATATACTTTCCGATAGGCAATTTGAAAAAGAACTATCGTTTGCAACATTTCCACTGAGCACCTCAAGGGAAATCATACGACACAGACTGCAGCAACAATGTAGTACTAGATTTTCCGATGAAATGTCGGGAGCTCTCAATATACTCTCCATACAAATTGGCAGCAACCACAATCTAGGCATGCGGCAAAATGTTTCATATTCTTGTACGAGAACGATAAAAGCGCAGGCGAACTTCGTTGGACCGCAGACTGATCTTGTAATGTTTTCTATTGGCGGAAATGACCTTGAGTTTAAGAATATCGTTGAGTCATGTTTTGCTCTCTTTGCAAAAGATAGGAATAAATGTGAGAATGCCATAAATTACGCAAAAGATCATCTATCAGAAGTGAAAATTAGCGTAAGAGACGTATTAAAAAGGCTTCGCGCCAACGGTCTTCGCAAAGACGCTAAAATCGTCATCGCTGGATATCCGCTGCTCGCGACTGCGTCCGACTATTCATTTGGCGGCTGGTCGTTCTCGACAGCATACTACGCTGCATACGAAATTCGCGATCTTGGACGGCGCGGCAATGCTATGCTCACACAACTAGTCGCCGAAGACAACAAGTCTCACCCCGGTCAAGTCATATTCATCAATGACATTCCGCTTCGCTTTGAAGGGCACGAGCCCGACCCAAGCAGCAAACACAGGAATCCAAACCGCTGGCTGAACGAATTCATGGAACCGAGCACCGACGTTAACGAATGGTACCATCCAAATACAGCCGGGCACCGCGAGTACGCCAAAGCCGTCGATGCAAAACTGCGGAAAACTGATTTCGAAAAACAATTCAAGCAAATTTGCGGCACAAGCAGTGATGTTGATATCGTGTTTAATATTGACACCACCGGCTCTATGGGATTGAAGATTAATTCAATTAAGGCGCATATTTCGATGATCGTCGACGATGTTAAAAAACAAACAAACAGCGCCCGCTTCGCCATCACATCATACCGCGACGATCCGGCGCGGACAAACTACCCAAATGATTATCGATCGCGGGTCGACCAGGAGTTCACAAGCGACGCCGCCACACTGAAAAAATCACTCGGAAATCTTTCGGTAGACGGCGGAGGCGACACCCCAGAGACGATGTATTCCGGCATAAAATCAGCGCTTGAGTTACCGTGGCGGCCAGGCGTGAAAAAGATTGTCCTGACCGTCACCGACGCACCCGCGCTCAGCCCCGAGCCGGGCACGAATCTCACCGAAAAAGAGATTAACACGCTCGCGTTTGCCGTCGATCCGGCGCAATTGTACGTGCTTGCCGACGAATATTTAGAACATGACGAAACGATTAAACCACTCGTCGAAAAAAGCGGCGGCGCATTCATTAATGCCGATGACGACAATGTCAATATCGCCGTAACAAACGCCATTCAAACGGCAGCCGCCAAGCCAAATGCTTGGATCAACGGGCCGTACGTCGTGAAAGTCGGCGGGACGATCCGAATTGACGGCAGCGGATCATACGCTACAAACGGCGCAATCGTTTCGTACGAATGGGATTTTAACCAAGACGGCGTGTATGATTTGAAAACGACGCAGCCGACGTTCAACCATACATTCACGGCAGAATTCGACGGCGTATTAACATTGCGCGTCACTGATTCAAATGGCAAAACAAATACCGCTACGACGCCGCTCACTGTATCGGACGACGGCGATTCGACTCCGCGCGAATTCGACAATTGCCCAGACGTTTATAATTATAGCCAGATTGACAGCGATGGCGACGGCATTGGCAATGAATGCGACGACACGCCGTTCCCGTTTGAGTGGAAATTTACCGATGGCGACAGCGCAGGCTACGACGAAACAGGCGGCTACGAAACGCTCGCACTCATCAGTAAGCAAGGCGGCCGCGTTACCGTGCAGCGAAAATATGTTCGCGCCGACGGCAGCAGCGAAATTCGCGGCAAACCGTACACGACGACGCTTGCAAGAGCAGAGGCAGACGCCGCACGCATAAAGACAGGTGAAAAAGAAAAAGCCGCGGACACCAGCACGTCAACAGACGCCACGAAAGCGAACGAAAACCAAACGAACAAAGACGCTAATAACTCTCGCACTCGCGGCAGCGCAAACACGGCACCAAATTATCTGCTGTATATTTTCGGCGGTATCGCGACGGTTATTGTCGGTACGGTAGCGATTTGGATCGTCAAGATTTACCGCAAACGCCAGTCTTAGCAATGCTCCCATAGAAAAATCCGCATGTCCAAAATGACTATAACAGCCCTCCATTCTTACCTTAACTATATCTGCGAGCTCAGACTATTATCATTTTCGTTCTTAGCCACGACAGATCAAAACTCTAATCATCCTTAAATATTTTTGTACCGCTCGGAAAGGTATCGCCATAATTATTATCATGCTTATCAATTGTATGGTTTGTATCAATCGTATCCTCAAGAAAATCAAATACATCCTGTCGTGTCGCGAGGTCAATATTAAAATAACTTTGCAAAAATCTACGAACAATAATTTTTGTATCGTTGAGGTAGCCTAATCGACTAAATATCGCGTAATCAGCGTCAGATATATCAAGTACGGCATGTAGGTGAATTTTGTTGCGCCGCTTTTTCAGCCGGTTAATATTATTAAACATATCCTTATCGGTAATACCTATTTTCTTTCTCCAAGCTAGCTTAATCATATTCGTAAAGTTAATTTGTACATTTGCAGGCGGAGCATAGGGGCTATTGATTATTTTTAAATACAATAACCCCTCTACTATTTGAGTTGCTGTAATCGCAAAAGTTTTAAAAGTTTGCGCCAGCAAAACCCGTGATAAAAACTGCTCCTTAATATTCTCATTTAAATATTCCAGATATTGTAGGTTGTAGGCAATGTTACTAATGATCGCATAGTGGTTATTGTTTTTCATCTCGGCAATCGTCTTACCATAAATATTTTGTGAAATATAATCGCGCCAATCTTCAATTCTTCGCCGCGGAAACCACTTGTAGCAACTCAAGCAACCAGAACAGCGAGCGCAAAGAGATTTTACATGCTTATCGCTACTCATACTCACTCCTTATTTTTTGTGTCGCATACCGCCAGTCGTTTACTGGCGCAATGTACGGCATACTTATTTCCGCGAAATGCTGTCGCGCAGCCAGAATTTTGCCCCGCTCGTTCGCGCTCAGGTGCGGGTCGTTGATATCGTTCGAGCCTTTCGTCTCCGCCACAAAATACACTCGCTCGTCACCATCAAATACCACCGCCCAGTCTGGATTATATGACCCGAGCGGCGTCGGGATCGTAAACCAACCCGGCAGCTTTACATAAAACCGGATGTTATTCGCCTGCTCCAGCGCTTTCATAAACTTATACTCCACCTCTGAATCAACCGCCACGTAATCATATATCGTTTTATTTGGTTTCTCGACAGCAATCGCTCCGCTCTTCATCGCCGCATCGTACAGATAAGCTTCAAGCTCATGATTCTCAAACAGGCGCATATCATAACTCTCGCCAGTCTTTTGGTAACTAATTCCATCTACCATCGCCTCTTGCTTAGCACGATTTATCGCCCGTGCTACCTCGTCTATCATCTGCTGTGGATTACGTGCTAATTTACAAAACACACCTGCCTTATCAAGCACGGCAAAAATAACCGCGCGTGTCAGTCCCGTTCGCTTTTCCAGTACGCTCAGAATATCCGGCACATACACCTTCTGGATATTCGCTGCTACACCAGCGCCTGGCGTCTCGTTAACCATAAAGCCATGCTCCGCACCCAACTGCTCAATTCGCACTCTGGTATCAACAATCTGCGGACGGACGACCTCAACCAACGCTAGTTGCTTAGCCGCTTGACGTACTAATTCATCTGCATCAAACGCCACGCGATAAACGGTTTTGTGTTTTATCCGCTCCCATAATTCCTTAAAATCGTCGCTCAAAGCCAGACTTTTTGTCAGCCGTATCTGCCGCCGATCGTCGCGATTCTTAATCCGCCCGCTAAACGAGATTCCCGTTTCCTGTTCAATTTCCGTCTGCAACTTGCGGCTAAAATCCGCGTAACTCTCATTGGCAATCACCGTTAGTACATTGACATTATCGTCATAGACTCGCTGCCCCTCGATATTAACCGGCAGGCGCAGTCCTCGCCCGATTTCTTGGCGTTTTTTCATTTGGCTCGACGTTTCGTTAAGCGTACAAATTTGAAATACATTCGGATTATCCCAGCCCTCACGTAGTGCGGAGTGGCTAAAGATAAACCGCAGCGGCTCATTTATATCCAGCAGTCTTTCTTTATCCTTCATGATTAAGGTATACGCCGTATCATCGTCCTTCGTCCGCCCACCCTCGCCTTTGGTGTCGCGAGAGTCCTTCCATTGACCATTCTTATCCGCCGCAAAATAGCCATTGTGCACCTCGCTTGCCGATAAATTGTCCATGACGCCGGCATATTTTGGTTTAGACGAGACTTTGATGTAGGCTTCCTCAAACCACTTAGCAAATTTACCTTTACTGACACCATTCGCCGTATATTCGCGATAATTCATGACTTTATCGATAAAGAATAGGCTGAGCACCTTTACGCCGCTGCCTAGCCGACGCTGTTTATCAAAATGATCGTCAATCGTCAACTCAATCTGCCGCTTGATGATGTCATCATGCAGACTTTCGTCACGCTGACCAACGTGGACTACTTTACCATTACTAAACTCGACGCAATTATCACCGTGATTGATCGACTCGACATAGTAGCCGGCATAGACCGAACGACCCGTTTTTACCTCCAGGTCGTCACCCGGAAACACTTTGATGATTTTGCGTTGCAAGCCATACTCGTCACTCGCATCCACCTCTATCTTAGCAAATGAGCGAGTCTTCGACTGACGCTCCAGCGACAATACATTAATATACGCGTCATTATAATTATCCTCACTCTGAACACTATGTACCTCGATCTTTTTGACCAAGCCTTTATCATAGGCATCGACCGGAGTCAGCCGATAAAGCAAATTATATAAATGCTTGTGCGTGGCACTATAGCGCAACGTGCACAGCGGGTTAAGGCTAGCAATAGCATTCCGCCGTATGTCTGTCTCCATATTCTGCGGCTCGTCGATAATAACCACCGGGTGAGTAGCCTTGATAAAGTCAAGCGGCCGCCCATAGTCACTCTGCCGATTCATCACATTCTGCGCCTTGGCGAAGCTATCAATAGTAATCACCATGATCTGCAAGGTATCATTCGTCGCAAACTCACGAGCCTGACCAGTTTTCTTGCTATCCCAGACGTAGTAATCCATCTCTGGCTTGTTATAGAGATCGGCGAAGTGCTCCCTGGTGATCGCTAAATTCTTCAGCACACCCTCACGAATCGCCACGCTCGGCACCACGATAATAAACTTCTTCCAACCATAATGCTGGTGTAGCTCATGAATCGTCCGTAAGTACACATACGTTTTACCTGTGCCGGTCTCCATCTCAATGGAGAAGTTGAGATCGTCGCTTTTTGCATCGATGATATCGTTTCGTTCTTGCACCGCCATAGTGTTTTTCACGATCTGCTCTTTAGTTAGCGATAGAACATTCCCTCGAGCACTCACCTGTTCAATGCTCATCTGTTTCTCATCAACATCCAGCGTCTCGGACGATCCACCCTCATACGGCTGACTCTGAAAAACATCAACTACCGCATTGATCGCGTCAAGCTGATAGTCTAGATTTGAATCAAAGTGGAGTTTCATATATTTTTCCCTTTTATTTCTGCAAAGTAGTTAAGTTTATTTGACAAAATATATATTCTCGAGCTATAATGATGATACAAATGAAGCCAGCCCTGAACTGTCACCGTTATGGTGCGCGTGCCTAGGACATCTAGGATAAGGGCTGATTTCGACATTTCCGCCATCATTTAAACTCCCAAATATCATCGATACGCTTGTTTACTATTTCAAGATAATCTTTATGATCAGTTTTATCAGTCTGATATTTTCGATGAATTGACCCCGCCACTAAATCTGCTAGTTGGATCAGATTATTAGTACGCGAGTCCACAAAGCGGACTTTTGCAATCTTCTTTGAACGCTTGTTGACTTCGCGCCGCAGGTAGGTAATTGTAGATTTTTTATACTCACGACCAGAATGACCATCAAGTCGTATATCGGCATCTTTGAGCAGACTACTCTTTGACAGAACTTCCTTAATCGCATAGTTGTAAAACGAATCTTGTTTATTTTTTAGCTCGTGACTGTAAATTTTTGACTTATCTATAGCTATCGCCCTGATCTTAAAGTTACAACCAGACACCCTGCTAAGCAATTCTTTTACAAAATCTTTTCTGGTTTTATTGAACTTAAACTCTCTTTCGTCTGGCCATCTCAAATCACGACGATAGCGCTTCATTAATAATGCCGTCTCTTCAGCATCCAAATTATCTTCAAACACCACACAAGCAATCACGAAAAACTGACTCGACCCACGCCCTAGCTTAAATCCGGGATCCCCGGAATCATCTATAAAAACTAGCATATCACTGCTCCTGTGCGACCTACTAAGCTTACACTTACCGACCAATTATTCGGAATTTCCGAATAATTTATTCTGCCTTCAGCTATCCGGAAATTCCGGACAACTGCACTTTTAATAAAATGATAATTACTGAAGAAAACTTCACTAGATAATAAACTACTCATCAATACCCTCACCCTCACTATCATCGGTTTTCTCACTAGCTATATCTATCCCATCAAATGAAAGTTCAAGCTCAATAAGTTTATCCTCTATATGGTCGAGTAGTTTAGAAAAATCGCTCTTAGTTTGATCGTAAGTTTTCTTGTTAATGCTAATTGTTGACCCCAACTCTTCGCTTTTTAAGCCAACCTGCTCTACGTTATGAATATACCTATCATCTACCTTGGCGTTGATATGTACAATTCCGTGACGCATCTGCCAATATTTATGTATTCTTTTTATATGGTCGGTGTCCATATCTATCTCTATACCAAAATACTCTCTAAAAACCTCCTCTGTGCGTTTAGTATTTTGAAAATTAATCTTCTCATTCTTGTTTTTCGTTCCCTGTATTTGTCTAATTGTAATATTTGCCAGTTCAAGAGAAACGTATTTCTCATCTTCATTTTTTTCTAATATTTTTTGCAGATCAGACACGCTATAATTAATTCCACTAGCTTTTCGAATCGCTAAAAAATTTTCTTGAATTAGATTTTCAAATATGTCATTCAAAAAAGCCTCAAAGTTACCCGTCAAAAGTATGAAAGCTTGGGTATGAAGCTTCGTAGATATCTCTTTTTGTTTATTATCTACAGTTTCTTTACAATTTTCAAAAGCAGCTAGGCTATTGTTGTTCACGTTAGCCGTCTTCATCGATTGTTTGTACAGCTCATAAAGCGTTCTATACGAATCAAAAATGACTTCTATATCCTTAATCCTACCCTCAAAGACATACCTGAGTTTATATTTTTTATCTGCCTTGGTCGATTTATCTGTCATGTTAATACTCTCGGTCACTCTCCTTACCTTGGGTGCGCTTCTTCTTTCGCTCGGCAGCTTTTGCAGGTGCAACATACAGGAACTCACACAGTGATTCCAATAGATCTAAAATGTCTTTGGCATCATCCTTGCTTACTGTATCTTTGCTTGGATGCGCAGCATCATTGCCAAGAAACCTCACCTCATGAGCCCATTCCTGTATATCTTTTGTAATTACTCCATTCTTAAATAGTTCATCTATCTGCTGATAAAGTTTTTTGTTTTTATCAGCCCTTTTGTCTAAGCATATTAACTGCACAGTTCTACGGGCTAACGCCGCTGCACCACGATAAGCATTTACTGAGTAGCATAGTAATGCCTCCTCAAAATCAGTTTTTATTTCCTGTGGAATCGATTCATTTATAGATTTTGGCAAGCTGTTTGGGTATTTTCTAACTAGACCGCCATATTTACTATTCATTCTGATTGTTAAAAAATGCTGCTCGCAGTTGTTGCACTCTTCAACGGAAAAGTATATGCTCTTATTCCTATCTATAGGTTTTTCATACCCAGCCCTATAGATTAGATTAGTATGACACTTACACTTTGGGCAATATATAGAGTTTTTATCAGCCATCACACCACCTCCACCCTAACGCCTTGCTGTTCGGCTTGGAGGGTTAGGTTTATGCGTAGGGTTTCGTTGGTGCCGAGGGCGCGGGAGAGGAGGAGGATGGTTTGGGCACCGCTGGCTAGGATTTCGCTAAATTCTGCTTCTGTGAGGTCTGGTGCGAGGCGGATGGCTAGGCTGGCGGACGGCACGAACACGTATGCGTCGCGATCTTCGACTTCAGCCATCGGCGAGATGCCGCGCTTGAGCAGTAATTCGGTCAAGATCGATTCGTCGGTGGCGCTAGGTTCGATCGGGTCGATGATGTCGAGCATCTGCTGGCGGATTTCTTCGGGGTCGGTGACCATTTCGTTCCATGGTTTGAAGTTGCTTTCGCCAACACTGTATGATCGGAATCCAAGGTCGAGCGGTCTTTCGCGCTCTGCTAATTTGTCGGCAAAGTCGGTGCGAATTTTGGCGCCAGCGCGGCGAATGCGTTCACGAGCGATGTCGGCGATATTGGCGTAGCCTGCTTTGAAGGCTTCGGATTTTTCACTGGTCTGCTCGGGCAATTGCACGCAAATCCACTGGCGATTGCCGCCGTCTTCGGCATTGAGTTGCATGACGGCATGAGCGGTTGTACCAGAGCCGGAGAAGAAGTCTAGGACAATGTCACTTTTTTCAGTTGACAACTGTAACATTCTTTCTATATACGGTATCGGCTTAACCGTGTCAAAAATTTGGAAATCAAAGATTTTCTTTATTTCGTCAGCAGCATTTGCAGCATTTGAAGTGTCGTTCCATATCGTTTCAGGTATGTTACCTGTGTTTTCATTAACAAATAATTTTCTATATATTTTGTCTGAAGCAGGAGAATAAACAAGCCTATTCTCCTCATCCATTTTCTCCATTGAAGATTTGTTCATTAGCCAAAGTCTCTCAGAAAATACTTGCCCTGTCTTTGCCGTAAACGAATATTTAGATCCGCCTTGCGTGCCTCTAGCCCAAACACCAAGCAGTCTGTATGCCCCTCTTGGATCATTATCAGGATTCTTATAGGCTTTGAGAGTAGTGTCATCAAGTGCGAGTCTATGGAAGTTCAGATTATCAATTGAACGAGCGAAAACTAATAGATACTCATGATTACGACTTAAGAATTTGGCAGAATTATCCTTACCTCTTTTACGCCGCCATACTATCTGAGCAACAAAATTCTCCTCCCCAAAAATCTCATCACATACCATCTTCAAATTAGCTTGTTCATTATCATCAATACTTATAAATATAGCTCCGTCTTCTTTTAACAAATCCCTAGCCAATACTAATCTTGGATACATAAATGTAAGCCATGCAGAATGCGTACTTTTCCCTCGCATATCAATTATTCTTTGAGCTTCTTCCAATTCTATTCCCATTTTTTCAGAAATATTTTCAGCTGTATATTCAAAATTATCATTGTATACAAAACCATCAGAACCCGTATTATATGGAGGATCAATGTAAATACATTTTATTTTCCCACTATATGAATTTAATAAATGTTTTAAAGCATCCAAATTATCTCCAATAATATATAAATTTTCAGAATTTTTATTAATTTCTTCTTCATTATGCTTAATATTGGGAACAATGACAGTTTCTGTTTCTGTTGAAGTTAAAAATCTTGCATAATTTTTCCCTAAAAACTTTAATTCATAACCTTCCTTATCTATTTTCACATCATCCATTTTAAGCATTTCCTTAAACTTTTCTAGTAAAAATTCTCCTTCTTTACTAAAAAATTGTGGAAAATTTTGTTTTAATAGTTCTATTTCTCTTGAATTAGGTTTCACTTTTTCATTTTTTAACAAGTTCTCTTTTAGCATTTATTTATTCCTTTCATAAAATATAATTTCCTTTGTTTTCTTATCATAATCGCAGATATTATCGATATTGACTAAGAAAGATTTATGGGAAGCAAAGAAACGTTGGGTTTTCTCATCCTGCTCTTGGACACTGGCAATCGTTCCATAAAATTCTTTTATAAAGTTTTTTCCGACCATCCGTAACTTATGAGAGGAGCTTGATGTTTCGATATACAAAATATCATTAAATGGCACGCGCACATCATTGCCTCGATAGCTGTATTCAAAGTAATCAACCATGTTAGTGTTTGTAATTAAGGTGTTTTTCGTATAAATGATACAATCTTTTATACGTTTTTTAAACGAATCATCGTTAATATCCTTGTCAATAAAATCAAGAGCTGATACTTTATATTTAAAGGTCATGGTCGCAAACTCTGATTTTGAAGTTACAAAGACAATAATGGCATATGGATTATGATGACGAATAAAACGAGCGACCTCCAATCCTTTGGTCTCTTCCCCTTTAATATCTATATCCAGAAAATAAATCTGATTGACATCTTCATTTTCGACGTAGTCCTTAAATTCCTGAATTTTTCCTGTGATTTTTACCTGAATATCGAGACCCATTTCTTCAGCAATCTCTGCTAAAGTTTTTTCCATACGGAGTTGGTGGGCTAAGGTATCTTCTAATGCTAAGATTCTCATAAACTATTCCTTCTTTTAATTGTTAATACTTGAGTAAAATCATACTTACTTATTTCTGTATCTAGCATGATATATTCATAATTCTCTAAAATTTCTTTCAGATTATTTAAACCTAGGCCTCTTCGATAACCTTTCGTTGAGAACTCTGGTTTATAAATTTCTTCTAAATCTAATTTTCTTTGCTTGCGAGAATTTTTTACAACAAAAATAATCTCCGTATCGAGTTGAACTAAAGTCACATGAATCATTTTTTCATAGCTTTCAATTGCGCCTTCAACAGCATTGTTTAGCAAAATACTGGCCATTCTTACCACATCTAATAGCTTAATTGGTAATGTCTCAACAGGCTCTTTAACCTCAAATGTCAAATCAATCTGGTGTTCACGCGCCTTGAACAAAGTCTCTGTCATAACGCTTCGAAGGGCTGAGTCACCAACATTATTCAAATCAAAATAGGTGTATTTGTCCGAACGTAATTTCAAATTCGCATCGACTAAAACTTCTTGATATATTTTTTCAATTTCCTTGATATCTTGCGTATTGATGGCCGTCTGAAAGCTGGTCAGCATGCCAGCATAATCATGACGAAAGCCACGAATTTCATTATAGAGAGAAACAATTTCATCTGTGTACTGCTGCAGCTGCAACTGTTCCAATTCTCTTTGTCGAATCTCCTCTTCTTTTTCATACTTTTCCCGAATCGCTTTCAAATAGAAAAGAGTCGTCATAAAGATCAAGAAACAAATAGTCGCTAGCATACTGCTAAAACTATTAAAATGATCGTCTTCACTTAACCAATGAGAAACATTTAAAATGAAAATATCTATAACATAAAAAATATTAATTCTCTTAATTGTCTTTTTAAAGACCTCCTCTTTAAAATCACATGCGTAAAATGGTAAGTAGTCGATAAACTTAAGCATAAATAAAACAGAGATACTGTTTATCATGATATAAAAGACAGCCCAATTATCTTTTACAAATGAATCCCCTGTAATTGAGGAAATAATGACGGAAAAAAATGTAGTAGGAGCCTGAACTGTTAAATAAAGAAGAAGAGATAGAAATATAGAGAAAAGAGTTGATAACTTCTCTTTTTTATAAAAATACCTGTAGAAAAAAAGAGGATAAATCAGTAGTAAAATAAAATACAGAACATGCCTTGACAAAGAAAATATAGATTCTAAATTTAATATGAGTAATGGTAATAAAATTAAGACTATAGCACATAGAAAAGTAAAGTAAAAACTCGATTTTACTTTATTGATCTTTTCATATATGACAATAGTGAAATATACTTCAATGGCAGCTTGTAATATCCAAAAAAATAATTCAAACATAAGTCCATCTCCTCAGTTATCAATGTTATTTTTTCTTAAATTTAATTTTTAAGAAGATATTTCTTAAATCTCCTCCAAAAACTTCTTTAAGTTCTTTTTCATTCAAGACTGGGAAGTGAGCGATTGTTTTAAAGTTTTTCTGAGTATTTTTCATAATAGATTCTCCTAAAAATTTTTTCGTAAGGGTTACCTTACAAGATCTATTATAAATAAAATTTCAAATAATCTGTCATCTTTCCCTGAAATGTCATTTTTTATTCCTGAAATGTCATTTTCTCAAAAATACAATAAAAAAACACGAAATTTTTCGTGTCTGAATAGTGTATATTATGATCCCAGCAGGATTCGAACCTGCGACCGTTCGCTTAGAAGGCGAATGCTCTATCCAGCTGAGCTATGAGACCGATACCTTTTCATTCTATCAGAAAAATCTAGTATCGTCAAGATTTACTTATGGTAGGGACTCCCCTGTTGAATCATGAAAGCCCGGTAAATCTGCTCTACCAAAACAAGGCGCATCAATTGATGAGGCAGGGTCAATTTTCCAAAACTCATTAGTAGATTGGCTCTTTTTTTGACAGCAGGAGACAGACCCAAGCTGCCGCCAATCACAAAAGTAATGTCGGAAAAGCCACGAACTGTGATGTCGTTCAAGATCGAACTAAACTCTTCTGAAGGAAATTGCTTTCCTTCAATAGCTAAAGCAACCATAAATTCTCGTTCAGAGACTTTTGCTAAAATCCGACTTCCTTCTTTTTCGAGGATTTGCTGATTTTCTAGCTCACTGGCCTTATCTGGTGTTTTTTCGTCTGCTAATTCTACAATTTCTAACTTAGAAAATCGACTCAGGCGTTTGGCATATTCAGCAATTCCATCCTTAAGATACTTTTCTTTTAATTTTCCAACGGTTACAAGCTTTATTTTCATATTTCCATTCTATCATATCCACATGGATTTCACACTTTATTCACATCAGTTTTTTATGAAAAACTTGTTGAATCTATATATTTTCTAACCTCCATCAACATTTTTTATAAGTTTTCCACAACTTGTGGAAAACTTGTGAATTTTAAGTTATAATTAAGAATAGATTTATATAATTTCATCAATTGTAATCAAGGAGGAAAATATGAAAAACGCTTCAAATTTCTTAAAAAAATCTTTGTTGCTTTTTATTGTTTTAGTTGTAGGATTTATTGGCGGAAGCCTAGGAAATTTAGCCACTGCATTTCTTAATAATAAAATGGCTAATATTAGTCCTTCTAGCTCAAAGACCACTGTATCAACGTCTTATAAAAACACAACCGACACCACAAAGGCTGTAAAAAAGGTGCAAAACGCAGTTGTATCAGTGATTACTTATACAGGTTCTAATCAAGAAGGAGTGATCAATAATGAATCAACCAGTGATCCTCAAGTAGCTAGTGAGGGATCTGGTGTTATTTATAAGAAGGAAGGAAAATATGCCTACCTTGTTACCAATACTCACGTGCTAAATGGAGCAAAAAATCCTGATATTCTACTAGCAGATGGTAGTAAGGTTCCTGGTGAGGTTGTTGGTTCAGATGTTTATTCTGATATTTCTGTAGTAAGAATTAGCTCTGAAAAGGTGAAAGATGTAGCTGAATTTGGAGATTCCAACTCCCTGACAGTAGGAGAAACTGCTATTGCCATCGGAAGCCCTCTCGGAACAGAATACGCCAACTCTGTTACACAAGGGATCATCTCTAGTTTAGGCAGAAATGTAACTCTCCAATCTGAAGACGGCCAAAATATTTCCACGACTGCCTTGCAAACAGATGCTGCTATCAACCCTGGTAACTCTGGCGGCCCACTCATCAATATCCAAGGACAAGTTATCGGTATTACGTCCAGCAAAATCTCTCACAATGGTCAAACTGCTGTAGAAGGCATGGGCTTTGCAATTCCATCGAACGATGTTGTCAATATTATCAAGCAATTAGAGAAAACTGGAACAGTAACTCGTCCTGCTCTGGGTATCCAAATGCTCGATTTATCTAATATCGCCACTTCTGACTTAGCAAAATTACGTCTGCCTTCATCTGTAAAATCAGGTATCCTTGTCCGCTCTGTGCAAGAAGGAATGCCTGCTGAAAATAAACTTCAAAAATACGATGTCATCACAAAAGTTGACGATAAGGATGTTGAGTCAACCAGTGATTTACAATCTGCTCTCTACAGACACTCTCTGGGAGATGAGTTGAAAGTGACTTACTTTAGGGATGGTAAAGAAGCTACTACAACCATTAAATTGACCAAATCAACCCAGGACTTAAGTGACAACTAATCCTTTACATAATTGTCAACACACCTTTACACGATCGTAAAGGTGTGTTATGCTATATACAAATGGAAAATTATCAATACATATCACTAAAAGACATTCGAACCAATCCTTATCAGCCTAGAAAAAGCTTTTCTCAAGAAAAAATAAATGAATTGGCAGCTTCTATTAAAGAGAATGGAATTATCCAGCCCATTATTTTGAGAAAATCTTCCTTATTTGGTTACGAAATTTTAGCAGGTGAAAGACGATTCCGAGCTGCTAAGATTGCTGGCTTAGAAAACATTCCTGCCCTTATTAAAGACCTATCTGACGATGACATGATGAAGCAAGCCATCATCGAGAATTTGCAGAGAGAAGATCTCAATCCAATCGAAGAAGCGGAATCCTATCAGCATCTGATTGAGAAAGGATTGACCCATGAAGAAATTGCAAAAATTATGGGAAAATCTCGGCCTTACATCAGTAATCTTGTCCGCTTGTTACAGCTACCAGCTTTTATGATGGACGCTGTCAAAGAGGAAATGATTTCGCAAGGGCACGCTCGTCTCCTCATTCCACTAAAAAAGGAAGAACAAGTCTTTTGGCTGGACAAAATCATTCAAGATAATTTATCCGTTCGTGCTCTTGAACTTTCATTACAAAAGACCAAAAAGTCAAAGACTAAGAAGAACAAAGAAATTTTTGCCCATTCAGAAGAAGAAAAACTGAAAAAAATCCTTGGTCTCAATGTCACTATTCAATTGAAGACTCCTTCAAAAGGAAAGATCATTATTCCTTTTGAAAATGAGGAAGAGTACCAAAGAATTATAAACAGCCTGAAATAGGGCTGTTATTTTCTTTTTTCAAACTAACAGACTTTTCCACCTTTAAAAGCGGCCTAAATTGTTGAAAAATAAGGATTTTACTTGTAATCCACAATCTGTGGATAAGTCTTATGAACATTGTTAATTTTTCTCCACAAGTTGTGGAAAACTTGGTCATTTTATGTTAAAATGAGAGTCGATATAGAGAATAATTTTTTGAAAAGGAGGAGGCAATGACCAAAGAGCAAGAATTTTGGCGAAGAATTTTAGAACTTTCAGCTGCTCAACTAAAACAGACGACCTATGATTTTTTTGTTGCAGAAGCAAAATTGATAGCCATTGAAAATAATCAGGCCACTATCTTTCTTGATAGCCCAGTCAAACAGCTGTTTTGGGAGCAAAACTTGGTAGGCGTTATTCTTACAGCTGGCTTTGAAATTTTTAACGATCAAATCACAGCCAAATACGTCTTTGAAGAAGCAGGACATGACCTTGTTTCCAAATATCAGCTGGAGGAACAGGCTGAAAAAACTCTATTTCGACCAAGTTTACCGCCCATTGATACTGGATTAAAAGCTAAATATACCTTTGATAATTTTGTACAAGGGGATGGAAATATCTGGGCCAAAGCAGCAGCCTTGGCTGTGTCTGAAAATCTAGCGACTACTTATAATCCCCTATTTATCTATGGTGGTCCAGGTCTAGGAAAAACCCACTTACTAAATGCTATCGGCAATCAAATTTTAGAAAATATTCCTGATGCGCGTGTAAAATATATTCCAGCGGAAACCTTTATCAATGACTTTCTGGAGCATCTAAGGCTCGGTGACATGGATAATTTCAAAAAAATCTATCGGAGCTTGGATTTGCTCTTGATTGATGATATCCAGTCTCTTGGCGGCAAAAAAGTCTCTACCCAGGAAGAATTCTTCAATACGTTTAACGCCCTGCATGGAGATAACAAGCAGATTGTGCTGACTAGCGACCGCAGTCCAGATCATCTTGATAATTTGGAAGAACGCTTGGTCACGCGCTTCAAATGGGGCCTTACTCAAAATATTACACCACCCGATTTTGAAACGCGGATTGCCATCCTCCGAAACAAAATCGAAAATCTGGACTATATTTTCCCTAATGATACATTGGAGTACCTCGCCGGACAATTTGACTCGAATGTCCGTGACCTAGAAGGGGCCCTCAATGATATTACGCTCATTGCAAGAGTCCGCAATCTCAAGGAAATTACGATTGACATTGCTGCTGAAGCTATTCGAGCTCGCAAGCAGGACTCTAGTCAAGTAACAGTCATTCCGATTGAAAAAATCCAGTCTGAAGTCGGCAATTTCTATGGCGTCAGTGTCAAGGAAATGAAGGGAAGTCGTCGCGTCCAAAATATCGTTTTGGCTCGACAAGTGGCCATGTATCTAGCCCGCGAACTAACAGACAATAGCCTACCAAAAATCGGGCGAGAATTTGGCGGCAAAGACCATACAACAGTCATTCACGCGCATGGAAAAATCAAAAATCGACTCGAAACTGACGATAGCCTGCGACTTGAAATCGAAAATATCAAAAACAAGATAAAATAAGGGTGTGAAAAAGATTGAGCTAATCTGAAGTTTTTTCCACAGGTTGTGAACAAGTCTTAAAACTTGATTTTAGATACTTTACTCTATTTTTCCACAGCTTCCACAAGAACTACTATTACTATTAACTTAATAATCATAAATAATAAAAGGAGTCCCTATGATTCACTTCTCTATTAATAAAAATTTATTCCTACAAGCTTTGAATACAACTAAAAGAGCTATTAGTACCAAAAACGCTATTCCAATTTTATCAACAGTTAAAATTGATGTGACAAAAGAAGGTATTACCTTGATTGGTTCAAATGGCCAAATTTCCATTGAAAACTTCATTTCAGTGCAAAATGAGAATGCCGGGCTCTTGATTACTTCACCAGGTTCTATCCTCCTTGAAGCAAATTTCTTTATCAATGTCATTTCTAGCTTGCCAGATATCGTGCTTGATTTTAAAGAAATTGAGCAAAAACAAATCGTCCTTACCAGCGGCAAATCAGAAATTACGCTAAAAGGAAAAGATGCAGATCAATACCCACGTATCCAAGAAGTCTCCACTAGCAATCCTTTGGTTTTAGAAACAAAAGTCCTCAAAAATATCATCAATGAGACAGCTTTTGCTGCTAGTACGCAAGAAAGTCGTCCTATTTTGACGGGTGTTCATTTTGTTTTGACAGATAACCAATCCCTCAAAACAGTTGCGACAGACTCTCACCGGATGAGCCAAAAGAAAATTACTTTGGACAAGAAGGGGGATGACTTTGATGTGGTGATTCCTAGCCGGTCTCTGCGTGAATTTACAGCTGTGTTCACGGACGAAATTGAAACAGTAGAGGTTTTCTTTGCAAATAATCAACTTCTCTTTAGAAGTGAAAATATCAGCTTCTACACACGCCTACTGGAAGGAAACTATCCTGACACAGACCGCTTGATTCCAACAGAATTTTCAAGCGTTGTGACCTTTAATACCAATAATTTACGTCATGCCATGGAACGGTCTCGTCTTCTGTCCAATGCGACTCAAAATGGAACCGTGAAATTAGAAATTGTGAAGGGCATTGTCAGCGCTCATGTCCATTCACCAGAAGTTGGGCGCGTAAATGAAGAAATTGATACAGAAAGTGTGTCAGGAGAAGATTTGACCATCAGCTTCAATCCTACCTATCTGATCGAAGCGCTAAAGGCAATTGACAGCGAGAAGGTGACCATCAGCTTTATTTCAGCTGTTCGGCCTTTCACCTTGGTTCCAAGTGAAGATGCTGAAAACTTTATCCAGCTGATCACGCCAGTCCGTACCAATTAGAAGATAAGATTTAAGACAAGGTTGACTCGATCCGCCTTGTCTTATTTTGATCATTTACAAGCCAGCTGATTCCAAACTTATGGTATAATACAGCTAGGGTTGAGAGAAGCGCCAATCTGTATTTTTAAGATAATAAAAAAGATTGTCAAAAGGAGAGAAGATGTACGAACTTGGAACTTTTGTAGAAATGAAAAAGCCCCATGCCTGTACCATTAAGTCAACGGGCAAAAAGGCCAATCGTTGGGAAATCGTTCGCATGGGAGCAGATATTAAGATTCGCTGTAGCAACTGCGAACACGTTGTCATGATGAGCAGATATGATTTTGAAAGAAAAATGAAGAAGGTTATCGAATAGTTAATAGTTTTGACTAATCCAATTTTGAATGATCTACTTCATCAACAAAGAACGGATAAGACCAAGAAAGTCTTATCCGTTTTCTGCTTTTATTTAAGATCTTCAAATTTGCCGTCTTTGACTTCTTTATATCCAGAAGCTTCAAGAGATTTTACCGTTTCTTTATAACTGATATAATTAGCTTTTTGATCTCCATCTGTTTGAATAAGCTGCTTGCTTTTCAGTTCTGAGATATCTGCCTTGCTAAAATCCATCGTCATCTTTTGCGTCAAATGATCGTCTTTATATTCGATTTTATTAGTAAGTCCTTTAATATTTTCCAGGGTTTTCATGTAGCCTCCAATTTGCTCTTTGGCGGTATCTTTTGTCAATCCGATAGGCTCATAATAGAAAACATTGCTGGTTTCATTGTTCAGCAAATCATCGCCCTTGTACTCAAGAGTGATCCGACTGTCTTGCTTGGTTTTTTGGTCAATCAACTGAAAATAGGCTTTTTTAGGACTGCTACTGCAGGAAGCTAAAAAAAGTAAAGTAAACATCGTCAAGAAAGAAAGAACAAAGGTTTTAATTGTCATTTTTTTCATGGCTAACTCCTTTTATCAAAATATTAACTATATTATATCATTTTTTGTAGAAAATATTTTTTATTTCTATCCCGAAAGCAGGAAATTTTTCATTCAAATCCGCTGTTTAGGATAAGGATTTATGGTATAATGGTTTGGATTGAAAAGATGAATGGAGAAGATACGAATGGCTTTAACAGCAGGGATTGTGGGACTGCCTAATGTGGGCAAGTCAACTTTATTTAATGCAATTACAAAAGCAGGGGCAGAAGCTGCCAACTACCCTTTTGCGACAATTGATCCAAATGTCGGTCGGGTAGAAGTGCCAGATGCTCGTTTGGACAAATTAACAGAATTGATTAAACCTCAAAAGAAGGTTCCTACTACATTTGAGTTTACAGATATTGCTGGTATTGTAAAGGGAGCTTCAAAAGGAGAAGGACTGGGAAATAAATTCTTGGCCAATATCCGCGAAGTGGATGCTATCGTTCATGTAGTCCGTGCCTTTGATGATGAAAATGTCATGAGGGAACAGGGCCGTGAGTCTGACTTTGTCGACCCCATGGCTGATATTGAGACCATCAATCTGGAGCTTATTTTGGCCGATCTAGAAAGTATCAACAAACGCTATGCGCGTGTTGAGAAGATGGCTCGTACTCAGAAGGACAAGGATTCAGTTGCAGAATTTAATGTTTTACAGAAAATTAAGCCTGTCCTGGAAGATGGTCTGTCAGCTCGGACGGTTGAGTTTACAGAAGAAGAGCAAAAAATTGTCAAAGGCCTTTTTCTTTTAACGACTAAGCCGGTGCTTTATGTGGCCAATGTCGGTGAAGATGAAGTTGCAGATCCAGACAATATTGACTATGTGAAGCAGATTCGCGAATTTGCTGCTACAGAAAATGCTGAAGTTGTTGTCATCTCAGCACGTGCCGAGGAGGAAATTTCTGAACTGGACGATGAAGACAAGGCAGAATTTCTGGAAGCTATTGGCTTGACAGAGTCAGGTGTAGACAAATTGACACGTGCAGCCTATCATTTGTTGGGACTTGGAACCTACTTTACCGCTGGTGAAAAGGAAGTCCGTGCTTGGACCTTTAAGCGTGGTATGAAAGCTCCTCAAGCAGCTGGTATCATTCACTCAGACTTTGAGAAAGGTTTCATTCGTGCAGTGACGATGTCTTATGATGATTTAGTAAAATATGGCTCTGAAAAGGCTGTAAAAGAAGCTGGACGCTTACGTGAAGAAGGAAAAGAGTATATCGTTCAAGATGGCGATATTATGGAATTCCGCTTTAACGTGTAAATTAAGTGTAAAGTTAAAATACATAGGTTGGAAAGGAATTTCCAGCCCTTTTGGCTTTTATAAAGGAGTAAAATGACAAAATTAATTGTTGGATTGGGAAATCCAGGAGATAAATATTTTGAGACCAAACATAATGTTGGCTTTATGTTAGTTGACAAAATGTGTAAAGAATTAAATCTAAAGTTTACAGCAGATAAGATTTTTCAAGCAGATATTGCTTCAACTTTCTTGAATGGGGAAAAAGTCTATTTTGTAAAACCGACTACTTTTATGAATGAAAGTGGGAAAGCAGTCCATGCCCTGCTCACTTACTACGGCTTAGATATAGATGACTTACTCGTTATTTATGATGATCTTGATATGGAAGTTGGGAAAATTCGTCTTCGTACCAAAGGTTCGGCTGGCGGGCACAATGGTATTAAGTCCATCATTAAACATATTGGAACACAGGAATTCAAGCGAGTGAAAATTGGCATTGGAAGACCTAAAAATAATATGTCAGTTATTCATCATGTGTTAGGAAAATTTGATGAGGAAGATTATATCAGTATTTTAAATACATTAGAGAAAGTTGACAGTGCTGTAAATCATTATTTACAAACTGAGAATTTTGAGCAGACCATGCAACAATACAATGGATAAGACAATGACACTACTTGATCTATTTGGTCGAAATCGACAAATTGTAGACTGGAAGAAACAATTGCAAAAAAAGACCCGTCAGTTAGTGATGGGACTTTCAGCTTCAACAAAAGCTTTGGCGATTGCCAGTAGCTTAGAAGAGCAGGAGAAAATCTTAGTCATCACTTCGAGTCAAAATGAAGCAGAGCGGCTGGCTAGTGATTTGCTTTCTTTGTTGGGAGAAGAAAAGGTTTATACTTTCCTGGCAGATGATACCCCTTTGGCTGAGTTTGTTTTTTCATCGCAAGAAAAAATCTTTGCCAGATTAGAAGCTATGAATTTTTTATCAGACAAAGAGAAAAATGGGATTCTAATCATCAATGTTGCAGCCAGTCGTTTATTCTTGCCCCAGCCTGATATTTTTAAACAATCTGAGCTTATTCTTTCTGTTACTGAAGAATATAACCTTGACAACCTAGTCAAGTCTTTGTCAAGTAATGGTTATAAAAAGGTTTCTCAGGTTCTCAGTCAAGGAGAGTACAGTCTGAGAGGGGATATTCTAGATATTTTTGAACGCTCGGCTCAATATCCTTATCGGATAGAGTTTTTTGGAGATGAGATTGATGGCATCAGGATTTTCAATCCTGAAAACCAGCTTTCTCTTGAAAATGTGGAACAGATTTTGATAGAGCCTGTCACAGATCTTCTATTGACAGAAGAAGATTATACAAGAGGACAGAAAAATCTAGAAGCGTCCCTTTCTACGGTTCTTGATCCTTCTTTAAAATCCTATTTAGAAGAAGTATTAAGCTCTGTTAGAGAGCAATATCATCATGCAGATATTCGTAAATTTCTTTCCTTTTTCTATCAGAAAGAATGGACTATTTTAGACTATTTGCCAACGCATACTCCTATATTTTTTGATGATTTTCAAAAGATAATGGACAAGCATGCACAGTTTGAATTAGAAGTTGCGAATATCTTGACAGATGATTTACAAAATAGTAAAGCACTGTCAAATCAACAATACTTTGCTAATAACTATCAGGACTATCGTAAATATAAACCTGCTACATTTTTTTCTAATTTCCATAAAGGCTTAGGAAATCTAAAATTTGATGCACTTTATCAATTTAATCAATATCCAATGCAGGAATTCTTTAGTCAGTTTCCTCTCTTAAAAGAAGAAATCAATCGCTTTAGGAAATCGGACTATACGGTAGTCTTACAGGCAAATTCAGCCTCAAGTTTACAAAGTTTACATAAAATTTTACAGGATTATGAGATTCATTTAGATTACATCAAGGACAAAGAAATCCATGAAAAAGCTGTCCAGCTCATAGAAGGAAATCTCGTTCAAGGATTTAATTTTGTCGATGAAAAAATCGTTTTGATTACTGAACATGAGATGATTCAGAAAAAAATCAAACGTAGGATTCGTCGTCAAAATATTTCTAATGCTGAAAGGTTGAAAGACTATAATGAGCTGGAAAAAGGCGACTATGTGGTTCATAATATCCATGGTATTGGTCGCTATTTAGGAATGGAAACGATTGAAGTTTCAGGAGTTCATCGGGATTATTTGACGATTCAGTATCAGAATGCGGATCGTATCTCCATTCCAGTGGATCAAATCAACCTTCTGTCTAAATATGTGGCTAGTGATGGAAAAGCACCTAAAATTAACAAGCTAAATGATGGGCGTTTCCAAAAAACAAAGCAAAAAGTCCAGCATCAGGTTGAAGACATTGCCGATGACCTTATTAAATTATATGCAGAGCGTAGTCAATTAAAAGGTTTCCAATTTTCTAGTGATGACCAGCATCAAGTAGAGTTTGACAATGCCTTTCCGTATGTGGAAACAGATGACCAACTCAGAAGCATCCAGGAAATCAAGAAGGATATGGAGAGTGACCGTCCTATGGATCGACTCTTGGTTGGAGATGTTGGTTTTGGGAAGACCGAGGTGGCTATGCGGGCTGCTTTTAAGGCTGTCAACGATCATAAACAGGTGGCTATCTTAGTTCCGACCACTGTTTTAGCTCAGCAACACTACACAAATTTTAAAGAACGTTTCAATGATTTTGCTGTAAATGTCGATGTTCTCAGCCGTTTTAGAAGCAAAGGGGAGCAAAAAGAAACTTTGGAAAAGTTGGAAAAAGGGCAGATTGATATTATTATCGGTACCCATCGCCTCCTATCAGCAGATGTGACATTTTCTGATTTGGGACTACTGGTGATAGATGAAGAGCAGCGCTTCGGTGTCAAGCATAAGGAAAAGTTAAAGGAACTAAAAAAGAAGGTTGATGTTCTGACCTTGACGGCTACCCCTATTCCACGAACACTTCATATGTCAATGCTAGGGATTCGAGATTTATCGGTAATTGAAACCCCACCGACAAATCGTTATCCAGTCCAAACCTATGTTTTAGAAAATAATCAAACTGTTATTCGGGATGCGGTCTTACGTGAAATAGACCGAGGCGGACAGGTTTACTACCTTTACAATAAAGTTGACACCATTGAGCAAAAAGTTTCCGAATTAAAAGAGTTGATTCCAGAGGCTTCAATTGGTTATGTTCATGGACAGATGACTGAGGTACGTTTAGAAAATACCTTATTAGACTTTGTTAACGGCGAATATGATATTTTAGTTACAACAACGATTATTGAAACAGGTGTCGATATTCCAAATGCAAATACTCTCTTTATCGAAAATGCTGACCACATGGGTCTGTCAACCTTGTATCAACTTCGTGGTCGGGTTGGCCGCAGCAATCGAATCGCCTATGCCTATCTTATGTATCGGCCAGATAAAACTCTAACTGAAGTTTCAGAAAAAAGACTAGAAGCTATTAAAGGATTTACCGAGTTGGGATCTGGATTTAAGATTGCGATGAGGGATTTGTCTATCCGAGGAGCAGGAAATATTTTAGGAAGTTCACAGTCAGGTTTTATTGATTCTGTAGGATTTGAAATGTATTCTCAACTTTTGGAAGAAGCTATTGCTAAGAAGCAAGGTAAGGAAACCAAGCGCCAAAAAAGCAATGCTGAAATCAATCTTCAAATTGATGCCTATCTTCCAAGTGATTATATTTCTGATGAACGTCAGAAAATTGAGGTTTACAAGAGAATTCGTGAGATTGACAATCGTGTAAATTATGAACATCTGCAAGATGAATTGATTGACCGCTTTGGAGAATATCCGGACGTAGTGGCTTACCTATTAGAGATTGGCTTAGTCAAGTCCTATCTTGATCAGGCTTTTGTAGCACTTGCTGAGCGGAAGCAAGAGTCTGTCACCATTCGTTTTGAAAAAATTTCTCAGCAAATCTATCTAACCCAAGATTATTTTGAAGCTATATCAACGACAAATCTAAAGGCTCGAATTGGTGAGCAGCAAGGTTTAATCGAAGTCGTTTTTGATGTTCGGAAGAAAAAAGATTTCGAGATTTTGGAAAATTTGCTGAACTTTGGTGAAAAACTGGTAGAAATCAAGAATCGAAAAGCTGAATAAACATTACAATTCGATAAAATTTCAGCTTTTTGGCTTGGTTTCTTTCAAAAGAATGATAGAATATTAAGAGAAAATCGAGGAAAAGACTATGAGATTAGACAAATATTTAAAGGTATCACGCATTATCAAGCGGCGCCCTGTAGCTAAAGAGGTAGCAGATAAAGGCCGTATCAAGGTAAATGGAATCTTGGCAAAAAGTTCGACAGATTTGAAAATCAATGATCAAATTGAAGTTCGTTTTGGCAATAAGCTATTAACAGTGCGGGTTCTTGAGATGAAAGACAGCACTAAAAAAGAAGATGCTGCTAAAATGTATGAAATTATCAGTGAGACAAGGATTGAAGAAAATGTCTAGAAATATTGTTCAAATAAATAATCGCTTTATCCAAGATGAAAATCAGCGTCGCAGATACCTCGATGAGGAGCGTCGGAAGCGAAATCGTTTTATGGGATGGGTTCTAATTTTAGTCATGCTACTTTTTATTCTTCCAGCCTATAATTTATACCAGAGCTACGAAACTTTACTTAATCGTCGTGCTCAATATGCACAACTACAAAAAAAATATGAAAAATTAGGTGAAGAAAAGAGCTATCAGTCTGATATTGCTACTAAGTTGAAAGATGACAGCTATGCTGCCAAATATGCTCGTGCCAAGTATTCTTTTTCAAAAGAAGGAGAATACATTTACACAACACCAGATTTATTACCACAATAATCATGGAAAATTTACTTCAAAATATAGAGAAATTTTTATCTTTTTCGGATGAAAAACTAGCAGAATTATCCGAAAAGAATCAAGCTTTAAAACTTCAAGAAACAAAAAAGGAAAGGGGAGGTCATGCGTAAGTTACTTTTGCTGATATTTTTACTGCCAGCCTTATGGAGCAGTCAAACAGCAATCAGTACTGAAAAGGAACTTGTTTTAGACGAGGAAGAAAAGTATCAGCTGACAGGTACAGCTTATGGCCGTTACCATACGAGTATCCCTACAAATCCTAATGTTTATGAAGAAACACCTACTTTTACAGATGCTACTTTGACTAAGGTAGCTGGGAAACTTTTGCCAGATCAGCCACTAGAGCTGACAGAGTTGCACGTGAATGAGGCTGGAATTCCTATCTTTAAATTAAAGAATGGCCAGTTTGTAATTGCAGATAAGAATAGCATTTATGAGGATACTGTTCAGTCTATCACAGATGTCAAACAGGAAAGATGGCTGGCCCCTAACTATGTGCTCTACGATGCTATCCCGATCAATTCTTCTAAAAAGATTGCAGCTAAACTACCTGCTTATAGCAAAGTAAAGGTGGTACAAATTGCTCAAACAGCTAAGGGAGAATATGCTAAAATTGAAGGTCAAGGTTGGGTTTCTGTTGATTTTCTTTCCCAAGAAGATAATCGGATGGAAAAGGTTCAGGAGCTTTTAAATTCTAAGTACAAAAAAGCTGACTTTTCTATTTATGTAAAACAGCTAGAAACGGGCAAAGAAGCAGGCATTAATCCAGATCAACAAATGTACTCAGCCAGTGTAACGAAAATTCCTTATCTTTATTATGCGCAGGAGCAACTGAACAATCATAGCCTTTCCTTGGATAAAAAGTTTAAATATACAGCGGCTGTCAATGATTTTGCAGGTGCCTATGACCCTGAGGGAAGCGGCAGTATTTCCAAATCAGCAAATGACAAGGAATATTCTGTGCAGGACTTAATCAATGGTGTAGCAAAAGAGTCGGATAATGTAGCTCACAATATCCTTGCCTACTATACAAGCAATCAATCTGATAGCCAGTTTCAAAATACTATTGAAAAAATTGCGGGCAAAAAGTGGGATGTGGAAAGCAGACAAGCTTCGGCTCGAATGGCAGGAAATGTTATGGAAGCCATTTATAAGCAAAATGGCATGATTATCGATGCCTTGTCTCAAACAAATTATGACAATCAGCGAATTTCTAAAAACATCAATGTAAAAGTAGCCCATAAAATCGGTGATGCTTATGACTTTAAGCATGATGTCGCTATTGTGTATGCGGATTCGCCATTTATCATTGCTATTCTTACGAACAATTCGGATTACGATACAATTTCTAAAATCGCAGATGATGTGTACGGAGTTCTGAAATGATCGATCAGAAGTTTCGCAAACAAATGCAGGAAAAGCGGTATTTTCAAAATCATCGAAAAGTGCTGGTAGCAGTTTCTGGTGGCTTGGATTCGATGACCTTGTTCCATCTTTTGTACCAGAATAGGGAAGAGCTAGAGATTGAGCTGGGAATAGTGCATGTCAACCACAAGCAACGTCCAGAGTCAAATATGGAAGAAAAAGAGCTGTCAAATTTTGCCCAGAGACTTGGTGTGAAATTTTTCAGCTCAAATTTTTCTGGTGATTTTTCTGAGGAAAAAGCTCGGCGATTTCGCTATCGTTTTTTTGAAGAAATCATGCTGACAGAAAGCTATACTGCCTTAGTAACGGCTCATCATGCTGATGATCAGGCCGAGACGGTGTTTATGAGGT
>ERZ773042.457-NODE-457-length-28142-cov-4.837113_pt1 | contig 28142 bp, 16 predicted proteins | sample MGYA00511664_ERZ773042 | MGnify/ENA primary metagenome ERZ773042 (study PRJEB29015, sample SAMEA2737984) | human oral metagenome | biome: human oral; feature: human-associated habitat; material: dental | place: China | collected 2036 ... | reverse complement strand
TTAATTTGTGGCAAAATTACTATAAAAATATACACTGTGCAATACGCAAAAACACGTATTTTTCATCAGTAAATTCCGAAGTTTTTTTGCGAAAATCTACGTGTTTTTCTACGTGTTTTCCGAAAAATCACAGCCGTAGCAACCGCTCTGCCAACTCCCAAAGCCCCATTAATAGGCTTGTTTGGGGCAAATATCGGACATGGGAAAAAAAACAAAGGTGTTCGTCGTCAATCGAGAACACCTTTGCCCTTCTTTGTTAACTATGAAACAGAAATTTACTTCACTATCAATTTGAGCGTCTTGTCATTGATTCTGACAAAATAAACTCCCGGAGTATAGTTGCTCACATTTATCGGCGTATGTGCCGTGTAGTGGGCATTGCTGTAAACATTCATACCGCTGCGGGTGAATATGTCCACTTTGCCACTTGTGTTGATACTGAATACTTCGGTGGCAGGGTTGGGATATATGCCGATAGATTCGGTGTGTATGTCGGTCGTAGAGCTTACTTTGTTGTCGAGCACGACGGGTATCTTCACGAATGCCCTCTGTCCTTTCACTACCCGACTTACGATGATGAACCCTTTGCCTTCGTGTTTCTTGCCTGTTACTTTCAGCTTGTTGCCAACAAGCGAGGTAGTAGCCAGAGTGTTGCTCAGCGAGTCGGTGATAGAGTAGACGATATCTGCTCCGTTGGCATTGATGGCTTCGAATATTGCATCGAGTACCACTTCGTTACTGCTGTTGGGGTTTACCCGCAAGGTGTCGGCAGTAGCTATGTTGCGTACACCTCCGAGGTCGTCCATACAGAAGTATGTCGGTATAAGCGTGCCGTACTTTCCTTTACGCGTACCGTCCATAGTGAACGATATGTTTTTCACCTTGCCCAGACTTCTGAGGTCTAGCCACTGCCAAGAGTCGAGTGTGTAGTGGTTGGCGGTGTTTTTGCCGTCGCGGTAGTCGGCGAGGTAAAACTCTATCTCTTTGCCGTTGTCGGCTTTGGCGGTGAGTTTCAGCCAGTCGCCCGTGGTGAACGGTTTGTCCTTGTCCTCCTGTCCGGTACTGTTCATTCCCGTACCGTGTAGCGAGACGTGTTTTACCCACGCCGTATTGGTGATGTAGAAGCCGCTGATGCTGTCGCCGTCTGCATTGTGGGTAACTGTGAGCGTCGTATTGCCCAAATAGCTGCTCGGATACACGACAGAGTAGTTGGCAGAGTTGTTCGCTCCGTGTCCTACTGCCGAGTTGAACTGGTCTTTAGTGAAGTTAGCCATATTGAACGTCGTCGCAGTGAGGTTCGAGTAACCGAATGCACCCCAAAAACTCTGGTCGGGGTTCAGTACGTTATTGAACGAATAAGAGCCGCTGTAGAACGTGTTCTTATTGCTCGGCACGGTATCGCCCCACCAGTAGCTTTCGGCGTCCAGATACAGGTCGTCGAATGTAGCTGTTTTGGACTTGCCCAGCACTGTAATCACGCCTTTGCCCTTGGTTTTTTCGCCCCAGGCGTCGGTAACGGTAAGTGTCAGTACGCCCGTGTTCTCGGCTTTCAGTGTCGGAGCCTCTGCCGTCGAAACGGTTTGTCTCAGAGCATTGGTCCAGACATAAGTGTATGGCTCGACTCCACCGCTTACCGTTGCTTTGTAGACAAAGCTGTCGCCCTGTTTTACGGTAGTGTCTTTCAGTGTTATCGCTATCGGCTGCGGCTGTCCGCTGAAGTTGTCTATCATTATATCTCCCGAACCCTCGAGCGATATGCTTGTGATGACGTCGTACTGTCTTAGGCTGATAAAACGCCATTTGCCCGCTGTCGATTTCAGAGTAGCCGTAGCGGTGGTCTCCGTCTGCTTACGAGTGGTGAGCTTGACGTCTGTTGTCGATTTCAGATAGAAGCCCGTCAGTACCAATCCCTTGTCGCTATTGTTGATAGTAACCGTCGCAGGACTTGTCGTGAGTTTGGCAGCCTTGTGGTTGTTTTTGCCCACTCCGTCGGTAATGGCAGATACGGTGAAGCCTTTGAAGTCTGCCGTGCCGTCGGTGAAGTCGCCTGAGGTAACGGTAACATTTTCGAAGGTAGAGACTACTGTCGGCGATGTGGCAGTAGTAAATGCCTTGCTTGCAATTATAGCGCTGTTTTGTCCGCTAACGCTCTGCAATACGAAATATACCTTGTACTCCGTCTGTTTTACGAGCTGGTCTAATGTTACTTCGTGTTCGATATTCTTGGCAATGGTTATGTTTTTGCCTGCCACAATATCTGCTTCGGTCGGAGCGGCGTCTGCCGACAACTTCACCATATAGAACAACTTACCCTTCGCTGTCGTTTTTATACGGGCAATAGCACTATTGTCGGTGATATCGGTAATCTTCGGGTAACCTTCGGTAAACTGAGGTACTGTCGTAGTCGACGCAAACTCGAATGCCCCGATAGTGGGAGTAGTAGTGCTGCGTGCAGTACCGTTGATGTCGACAGTAACGAAGTCGATAGGCTTGGCTGTCTGCAAGTTGCCTGCTTCTGTCGGGTCGAGCGAATTGTCCGAGTGGAAAGTTACCTGCTCTACGATAGAGTTTTGGTCGTTGCTTTTCGCCTTCCAAGCATCGAAAGTAGCTATATCTGTCTTAGATTTGGCAAACTTGGTAGTGCTCGTGGTGTAGTAGGCGTTGTTGTTGAATGCCATTCCACTCAGGTAAGCATCGTTTTTGAGGTTGTAGATGTATCCGCCTGCATTGTTTTGGAAAACGTTGTCGGCTACTACGATACCTTCATTGGTTTTATTAAGTTTGTCTAAGCCGTAGACGATAGAGCTATTCTCTTTGGGAGTAGAGCTCGATATATTCACCGAGTTGTAGACTATATCCGTATTTGTGATAGCGTCCGATATATATATGCCGTGAACTTCTGCGTTATCGACGTTGTTGAGGATAACTTCGTTGTTGTACAGACGGTTGCGTCCTGCCAGAGTCTCGTTGTCGTCTCTGCGACGCAGGAATATTGCGTACACACGACTGACTGCCGTATTGTCTGCGTATATTCTGTTGCCGCGTATGATAGTGTTTCCCATCATTACAGCGTCAATTCCTTTTAATTCGAAAGAAGCAGCTTTACCCGATATTATTATACGGTTGTTTTCGATTATGCCGTCGTGCTCTTTTGTCATATATACGGCTGTTTTGCTTTGGTTGCGGAAGGTATTGCCCTTTATGAGTCCCCCTTTTTGTTTCGGTAAAGAAACATATCCTGTTCCATCTAAATATAATCCTGTTCCGCCTCCATCTAACGTGCTGTTTTCCAGAGTGAAATAGTCGCAATTGCTATTGGCTATATTCTTGCTCGACAATCTGATTACCTTTATATCCTCGCTTGCGTAGGTTGTGGTAACACGCGGAGCTTGTACGAAACAGTTGCGTATGGTTACGTGTCGGCTTATATTGCTTACCAAGATTGTAGCGGGATAGCTTGTTCGTCCTGCTTTTACGGATATGCCTTCTATGGTTATGTAATCGGCTCCGTGGATAGAGAATACTCCGAGTTTTTCGTCGCCCTCTGTGGGAGCAGAGTATCCGTTATATTCTACCACGACGTCTGCCGGATTGCCGCTTGCCGATTTTATGGTGATGGTGTTTTCGGCTGAGGCTCCTGTTACGTGCGGTATTTTCACCGTTTCGGCGTATGTGCCGTTTTCGACCGTAAATACCACTTTACCGTCGATACCGCCTTTGAGTGCGGCGACAGCCTCTGCGAAAGTCTTGTACTTGGCGGCGCTGCTTTTGCCTATCGTGTAGTTGCCGCTGAAACCTGCCTGTACCGTACGGCTTGCTTGGGCATTAGATGCTATGTTCAATGAGGAGGTGCCTTGTTTGACGGTATTCAGCTTGGCTGCTACCGTGTTGCCTACGGCAGCGTTGGAGGCAATGTCGTAGGTGAGCCAGAATTTGTATATGCCGGCTTTTGTAATCGTCGTCGAGCCTTCGAACCTGAAAGGAGCCGACGTGGCAGTCGCAGCATATTTGCTGTTTGTCGAAAAGTTACTTATCGTATCGGTCGCGTATAGGTTGGCTGCGGCGATGTCGCTCGCTTTCGTAGTGCCTTCTGCCGAGAAGTCGAACGAAGTGAGGTTTACTTCACCCTTGTCGCCTTCGACGGTAACTTCTACCTTCAGCATCTGTTCGTTTTGCGAACCTTTCATCAGTTTGTCGGAGCTTACGGCTGTCGAGCGTATGCTGCTTACTGCCAAAGGCTGCGGCACATACGACGATACCTCTATCTCCCAGCCTTCTCCCGTTTTTTCGGGTTCGAACCTTACGGTCAATTTCCCGTCGGCAGCGGCGGATACGATGGGTTTGGGCAACTTGTCGTCTTTGAGTGAGTAACCCGAATATTCTGCTATCTTCTTACCGTTTTTGTCGCCCTCGAGCACTACGAAATGGTCTCTGTAACTCGTTGCAATAGACTTGAATACGAATTTTATGACTTCGCCCGCCTTCGGTACGAATGTTACAGTGCCCTTTATCTTGTCGCTATAATTGCCGTTGGCTCCGCCATTGTCGTAGAACATTACGGGATAGGTTACATTGACCGTATTATCGCCGTTTTGGAACAGATATACATACTTCGTAATACGTTCGCCGTCGGGGTCGCCGTTGGCGGGAGTCTGCTGTACACCACCGAGTTTTACGTTGGTTAGCGAGGCATCTATGGTCTGTTCGGCTGCTACGTCGTTCTTGATGTCGTATGCCACCCAGAAGTAGTTTGTGCCCTCAGCCAGATTGGCGGCAGCCTTAGGAGCAATCGTTACATTGCTCTGTGTCGGGTTTTTCAACTCACCGAACAAGGTCTTGGTAGCGAATGTTTTTTTATTGTCCGTAGAGAAGATGGCAACACGGTCTATCTTGTCGTGCGAACCCTTGAGGTTCAGTACAAATTCGTCGAGGCTGAGCGGAGAGTTTTCTCCTTTTGTAACTATTTCTATACCAATGATTTCTTGGTCTTTTGCCCCCGGTATCAATATCTCTTTATTATCTTGCCAAACATTAATGGCAGTAACGGTCATCGGCTTGGGTTGATGTTCTCTTACGGTAGCGTGCCAGCCCTTGCCCGTGTAGCCGTTTGTTTCGGTATTGGCATTGAAAACAACTGTCAGAGCACCGTCGGTGCTTGTAGAGCGTATTTTTTTGCCCGGTCCGGTAGACTTGTTGTCTGCGGTTGCCTCCCACAGCGGAGTGCCTGTTGTGGTCTTGCCGTTGAAAATTTGGAATTTAGCCTTAACGCCATAACTGCTCGATGATATATATATGTCGAAATCGGCGAAGTCCAGCTCTATAATCTTACCGCTTGTGCCCGGTACGAAGGTAACAATCTGGTCGCCTTTTTTAGCTTCGTACTTGCCTGCATATCCGGGTATCGAATTTGGCGTATGGGTATAGCCCCACTCTCCGTAGATGGTCTTGGTTACGGTACCTACTTTCGATATATGTTGGTTCTTTATAATACGGTTACCTTCGGGTTGCGGGTTGCCGATGCTTTTGCTCGTGCCCGATACTGTAACGGCACTGCAACCTGCGTCTATCGCCTGACCGTTGGTGGCATTGTCTTTTAAGTCGTATGCCAGCCAGAAGTAGTTGTCGCCCTCTATCAGAGCTTGTGGCGTAGAGCAAGTTATTTCGAACACATCGGCTGCAACGTTTACTTCACCCACTTTCTTGGTGGTGGCAAAGTCTGTTTTTTTGCCTGTGTAGTAGAGAGTTGCCTTGTTTATATTGGCAAATGTACCGTTGGAGGAGAAAGAGAATCTGTCTGCCGTAAGCGGATTTTTGTTGTCTTTGGTCTTGATGACGACAGACAGTATAGCTTGGTCTTTGTCGCCTGCCGAGACAGTGCCTGTCGTGTACTGATGCAGTTCTACCGCATCGAATGTCATTTGTACGGGAGTGTATTGTTTTACAATGGCTTCGAACCCGTCTGCGGGGTATCCCGTCTTACTCTTCAGAGTAACGGTCAGAGCTCCGTCGGGTGAGGTAGATTTTATGAGTTTTACCTTGTCGGTAATGGTTTCCAACAGGTTTTCGGGTTTGGGTTCGGTACCGTTGTATATGTTCAGTACATCTTGGTTACCTACCGATACGGCAGAGGAATTATAGAATAGAGCTACCTTGGTGAAGTCTATCTGTACTTTTTTGCCTGCTGTGGCGGGTTTAAATGTTATTTGTCCTTCGAATTTCTCTGATATTTTACCGTCTTTACCGCCGTCGTCGTAGAAGTTCAGCGGCGTATCGCCCACTTCTTTCACCGTCGGGGTCGAAGTTATACGTACCTCATTGGCAGGCAGCTGCTCTTGCGGTATGCTTGTAACTGTGGCTTTCCAACCTGCTCCCGTGCCGTTTGCGTTCTGGAAGCAGACTGTCAGTTTGCCGTCGCTGCTGGCAGATACAACCGTCTCGTTGGTTTTGCTACCCGATAGGGTGATTTTTCGTCCTGTCCAAGGAATAGTTTTTTCGTCCGAATCTTCGTCGACATCAAGAGCTTTTGCTCCGTCGAAAAGTACCATTATGGCACCTCCTTTCAGGTCGATGGTCTCGAAAACTATTTTGATTCTTTCGCCTGCTTTCGGTGTAAATGTTATTCCGGTTATATTATATGTCGGAATATCGCCCGTCTCGCCACCTCCATCGTAGAATGTTATGGGGGCGGTTACGGTTACGTTCTTTTCCTCTCCGTCGATGTAGGGCATATTCACGGTCTGTTGTGCCAGTAGACTGACAGGCAGCAGACAGCAAATCAAGATAAAAATGTAACTTATTCGCTTCATGATTTTATTTTTTTAATTGAATTAGTATTTATTTTATTTGTAAATTGTCTGTTTTTATAAAAAATGTATCGATAATAAATATTACGGCACAATAATTAATTATATATGGCGTATGTTGATTATCAGCGAAATAAAGCACGTTACAAAAACTGTCGGAAAACGTTAGTAAGGGTCATTACATATTCACAAAAACCTACCGCTCTTAATCCCGAAAGCTTATGTCTTGGTGCGATTTTATATGGCAGGTTTTCTGACTCGTTTTCTCTACATTCGACCGACTTTTCGATGCCTTCCCGAGTAGCGTATCATCTGTATACTCAGTGGCTATGGTTGCTTGTCGGCTTGTTGATAACAAAAAGTTAATCAACGTGAAAACTTACAGCAGCGGGTACTGTTTGGGGTTCTCACCCAATTCCCTCTCTAACTGTTTGTATACTAACAATAAGTTATCACCACAAAAATCGCTGCAAAGGTACAAAAAATAATTAAATATCAATAAATAAATCCGAATAAATCAATAAAAAATAATATAATATTATGTCGTATAGTAGATTGTGTATGGTATAAAGCAGACCGATTACTTATTTGTTGTTTTTATTTTGTGTTATAATGCAATGCGTTGATTAGTAATGGTGTATGAGGTGTGTTCTCTTTCATATTGCAACGACATTGTGGATATTGCAGCAAAAATGGCTATATCGATGTTATACGGATTGTAAAAAAAATTGTACCTTTGCAGTACAGTTATTCTCAATAAGAAAAATCATATTCATTTATTATGAGCAGTTTAGAAAATAAAGACAACATCTTGGATAATTCCGTTGACAACTCTGCCGAAAACAACGCAGAGGCTACCGCAGCACCGAGTGTGCCCGTAGAAACTCCCCAAACAGACAGCGAGCAGCAACCTGCTCCGTCGGCTGAGACGACGACACAGCCGGAAGAGAAAGCGTACAGCCACCTGTCGCGTGAAGAACTCGTAGCCGAGTTGGGCGGGCTTATCGAAAACGCCAAAGCTTCGACAGTGGGCGAAATCAAAAACGCAGTAGAGGCTATCAAACAAGCTTTTTACAAACATCAAAAAGAGCAAAACAGCGTGCAGGACAAAGGCGAAGAAGAGGTAGTCGAAAAAATCACTGATAGTGTAGAAGAAAAACTCAAAGAACTGCTCGGTAAATACAAAGAGATAAAGGCGTCTGCCAATGCTATGCTGGCAGAACAGAAAGATAAAAACCTGAAGCTGAAAGAGGAAATATTGGCCAAACTCGAGGAGTTGACCAACTCCACAGAAGATTTGTCTACAACCATTCCGGCGTTCAGGAAATTGCAGCAAGAGTGGAAAAACATAGGACAGATACCGCAATCTGCCGTCAATGAAATATGGAAAACCTACAATAAGTATCAGGAGAAGTTCTATGACCTGATAAAAATCAATAACGAACTGCGTGAATATGACTTCAAGAAAAATCTCGAATTGAAGAATGCACTCTGTTTAGCCGCCGAAAAGCTCGAAGAAGAGCCCAATGCGGTAACGGCGTTCAATACCTTGCAGAAGCTACACGAAGAGTGGCGCGAGACAGGTCCCGTAGCCAAAGAAGAGCGCGAACCTCTTTGGAACAGATTCAAAGAGGCATCGTCTAAAATAAACAAAAAACATCAGGCGTACTTCGAAAGCCTCAAAGAACACGAAGAAGAAAACCTGCGACTGAAAACGGCTATATGCGAAAAGCTCGAAGCTATCGACACAGAATCGTTGAAGACACCTAAGCAGTGGCAAGCCAAGATAGAAGAGATACTCGCACTACAGGAAGAATGGAAGAAGATAGGTTTCGCTACCAAGAAGACTAATGCCAAAATATATAAACGTTTCCGCGAGGCGTGCGATAAATTCTTCAAAGCCAAAAACAGCTTTTATAAAGGGCTCAAAGAAGAGATGGCAAACAATCTGGCAAAACGCAAAGAGTTGCTCGAACGCGTAGAGGCTCTCAAAGAGACCGAAAATTGGCGTGAGGCTGCCGACAAGGTAAAAGAGATACAGAAAGAGTGGCGTACCATTGGAATGACGGTGAAAAAACACGCCGATGAGGTATGGGAAAAATTCTCGGCTGCCTGCGACTATATCTTCGAACAGAAAAACAAACTATCCGAAGAACAGAACGCTGCCGAGAAAGAGAACCTGGCTCAAAAACAGGCTATGGTAGAGAAGGCAAAAGCCTTTGTGCCCACAGGAGACAGGAACAACGACGTGGCTGCTCTAAAAGAGATTATGGCGGAGTTCGACAAAATCGGTTTTGTGCCCATCAAAGATAAGAATGCTGTCAATAACGAGTTCAAACACGCTATAGATGCTCAATTCGACATCGTGTTCGACCGCAGACCGAAAGATGGCACAAGCGACAAAGCTCCCGTAGACAACAAATATCTCAAAGAGTATAATGCTCTGAAAAAAGAGATAGCTTCTTACGAGAACAACATACTGTTCCTTACATCGTCGTCGAAGAAGGGTAACTCTCTGGTAGACGAAATGAATAAGAAAATAGAGTCTCTAAAAGAGAAGCTTGCCGAATTGTCGAATAAGCTCTAAATAGTTATAAATAGCATATAAACGAAAAAGTAGAGTTGCCCCGTACGGGTAACTCTCTTTTTTTGTCTGTCGATAAATATTGCTATATATATGCTTGATAATAAGCCGGAAGTCGTTGTCTGTAAAAACTTCATTGATGGTATAACTTAATAGAGGCAATGATACTAATAGTAACATTATAATATAATCGATACAAACAAAAAGAGACTGTCGTCTTTTGGTAACAGCCTCTTTTTTGTGTTTAGATAGTTGTCTATCTGTTGTGATTATATTCGGTTAATCTTCTTCTTTTACGAGTTTCTCGAATACAACTGTAAATTCTACACGGCGGTTCTGTGCACGTCCTTTGGCTGTTTTGTTCGTAGCCACAGGTTTAGTCTCACCATAGCCTATCGACTGCAATCGAGCGTCTTCTACACCTTTATCTATAAGGTACTGACGAACGGCAGCCGCACGTTTGTCGGACAGCGTCATATTGAAGTCGTCGTTGCCTTGGCTGTCGGTATGACCTGCAATTACCAAGTTATAGTCAGGATTGTTTTTCATTATATCCACAACCATATTCAATACGCCGTAAGATACGGATTTTATTGTAGACTTGCCTGTGTCGAACTGTATTCCGTGCAGAGCCTGTTTGAATACTTTGAGCACGTCTTTCTTGACAGCCGGACAGCCTTTGTTTTCCTTTACACCCTTGATTGTGGGGCATTCGTCTTTGTAGTCGGGTATTCCGTCGCCGTCTGTATCTTTCGGACAGCCGTTTTCGTCTACGAGACCTCTCACTTCTTTCGGTGTGTTCGGACATTTATCCTTATAGTCGGGTACACCGTCGCCGTCACTGTCTTGTGGGCAGCCGTTTTCGTCTACGGATATTCCGTTCGGAGTATCGGGACACTTGTCTTTGTCGTCCGTTACGCCGTCGCCGTCGCTATCTATCGGACAACCGTCTACATCGACAGATACGCCGCGTGGAGTATTCGGACACTTATCGAGATAGTCGGGTACACCGTCGCCGTCACTATCTATCGGACAACCGTCTGCATCGACCTCTACACCTTTCGGAGTGTCGGGGCATTTATCCATATAATCTGCCACACCGTCGCCGTCTGTATCTATCGGACAGCCGTTTTCGTCGACCGTTACTCCGCTCGGAGTATTCGGGCATTTGTCGTAGCAGTCGGCTACGCCGTCGTGGTCTTCGTCGAGAGTACAACCGTTTTCGTCTACAAACTCGGTGCGTTTCTTATCAGGACATTTTGCCATCAACATCTTTATATCCGTATCGGGACATCTGTCTCTGTTGTTGCGTACACCGTCGCGGTCTTTGTCGCCCGACGATTTGTCGAAGTAATAAACCAAACCGGTCTGTATGTTGAATCTGCTGTTGTGGTAAGGTACAGGTATGTTTTTGACATCGTCTTCGAACTCCTTGTTGTTTACGAAGCTGGCATTTTTCAGCTGTATGGTAGTGAATGGTATATAGTCGCCTGCCAGATAGAAGTTGACGGGTCCTGCCTGTACGCTTACACCTAAGCCGATAGTATTGCAACGAGCATTGAGCAATGTGTGCGAGAAGTAAGTCTTAAGCCAATCGGTAGGACGGAAGTTGATACCGAGAGTAAACTCCTGCATCACCTTGTTGCCAAAGTTGATACGTGTGTTAGACAACCCTGCAAACGATACCATATTATCCAAAATACCGTATTCTATGCCGAAGTTGGCAGTAGTGGTGATAAATTGGTTGATGCTTCTGTTGATGCCCTGTGTCTTCTGGAAGTTTACCGATTTGCCTATATTATCGCTAATCTCATTAATCATAGTTACCAACGGGTCGGGGTCGTCGGGGTTGAACTTGTATGTGGGTTCGTCGAAAAAATAGTCGCCGTTGACACTTACTCGCGAAATATTCTCACGCTTATTCCAGTTGATAAATCCCAAATCCGTGATAGCGGCAGAGATAGTGAGGTTCTCCGTCGGTCTGAATGTAGCACCAAAGTCGACAGCTCCACCTATACCCTGAGGTTTGATAAGGTCGCGGAACTCGCCGAATGTAGTGTTGCCTCCTACTGTCTTTACGTAAGGAGTCATTGCGTAGATATCGCCGGCAGCCGACAATTTCCATTTGTTGCCTGTAGGCGTCTGTATCTCTGCTTTGGCAATATCGGAGTGTACTCCGGCAAAACCTATGAGTCCTTTCAGTTTGAGACCGATAGTCCACTGGTCGCTCACTTTACGCATATAACCTACTGCCAATTCACCGTATACATAGCTTTCTACGGCAAAGTTGCTGAGATTGTAACGCCTGTTGTTCTCGGCTCCGTACATTATGCCTCCGAACATATCTTTCGGTAAGAATACATAAGCATCGCCTTTTAGCGAAAGATCTAAGGTCATATAGTTATTTTCGTTGAAGCTGAAACCGCCGTTCAGTATATACCAAGCGAATCTGGCGTCGAAGTTATTGATATTCGCCATACGCTTGTAATACTTGTCGGGGTTCTCCATAGGAGCATAAACGGTAGACCATACGCCATTCTTTTTTACTCTGAAGTCTCTCATCGACAGGATATTATTGCCGACTTCTCCATAAAAACTCGGGAAGATGGGTATCTCGAAAAACCAACTTGCACTCGGCATAAACGAAGGATTCAGATGATGCCTTAGTGCCACATCTTCCATAAAATACAGTGTATTTGGTTGGGCTTTGAGACCCAGAGCTGCAACCAAAGCCACAACCAAAACAATTAATTTTCTTCTAATCATACTTTTATATAAATTGCTGTTAATTAAAAATTTATTTATCTTCTACTAATCTTCTACTAATTTCTGGAAAACCACGGTAAATTCTACACGACGGTTTTGAGCACGTCCCTTAGCCGTTTTGTTTGTTGCCACGGGCAGAGTTTCACCGTAACCCTTCGACTGTAAGCGTCCTTTATCGATACCTCTGTCTTCGAGATACTTGCGGACGGCAGCAGCACGTTTTTCGGACAACGTCATATTGAGGGCATCGTTACCCTGACTGTCGGTATGACCCGCTATTATGAGGTTATAGTCGGGATTGTTACGCATTATATCCACTATAAGTCTCAATACTCCGCTAGATACGGGTTTGATGGTAGCCTTGCCTGTGTCGAACTGTATTCCGTGCAGAGCCTGTTTGAATACTTTGAGTACCTCTTTCTTGATAGGAGGACAGCCCTGATTTTCTTTGACACCCTTTATAGTGGGGCATTCGTCTTTATAGTCGAGGATACCGTCGCCGTCTGTATCTTTCGGACAGCCGTTTTCGTCTACAAGACCTCTTACTTCTTTCGGTGTGTTCGGACATTTGTCCTTGTAGTCGGGCACACCGTCGCCGTCACTGTCTTTGGAGCAGCCTTTGGCGTCTACGGGCAGTCCTTTCGGTGTATCGGGACATTGGTCTTTGTCGTCGGGTACACCGTCGCCGTCGCTGTCTATCGGACAACCGTTTTCATCGACACTTATTCCTTCGGGAGTGTCGGGACACAGGTCGAGGTAGTCGTATACACCGTCTCCGTCAGTGTCTTTGGGGCAGCCGTCGTTGTCAACCTCTATATCCTGTGGAGTGTCCGGACACAAGTCGAGATAGTCAGGTACACCGTCTTTGTCGTCATCGAGCGGACAGCCGTTTTCGTCGACAGACACATTTGCCTGCGTATCGGGACACTTGTCGTAGCAGTCGGCTACACCGTCTTTGTCTTTATCGAGCAGACAGCCCTCTGCATCTACGAATTCGGTACGTTTCTTGTCGGGGCATTTTTTCATCAACATCTTGATGTCCGTATTGGGACATTTGTCTTTGCTGTTGCTTACGCCGTCGCGGTCTCTGTCGGCAGAGTTTTTACCAAACGAGAATACGAGTCCTGCCTGTAAGTTTAGTCTATTATTGCCATACGGTATAGGCATTTTCTCTACTACATTTCTTACATTTGCATCGGCAATCAGATTTTCCGTATTTTGCATTCTGACATAGCAGAGAGGCACAAAGTCCGAAACGAGATACATATTGACCGGACCTACCTGCAGATTGATACCTGCTCCGATACTCGACGAGAATCTGCTCGAGAACGTGTGCGACAGATACATCTTGAACCAGTTGGCGGGGCGGAAATTGACTCCGACGGTAACCTCAGGCATTATCCTGTTGTAGTTTACTCGGGTGTTGGACAGAGCCGCAAACGATATTTTGTTGTCCAAAATACCATACTCCACTCCGAGATTTGCAGTAGCCGTAACCCATTGATTGATGGGGTTGTCGATGCCTTGCCTGCCTTGCCATTTTACAGAATCTTTTATGTTTTCGCCCAATTGGTCGAAGAATTGGTTCAGAGAGTCGAGACCTTCGCCTATTTTGTAATCTATTGCTTTGACAGTGAAGCTACCATTGGTGTTGATGTTGGTTATATTGGCTTTTTTGTACCAATGTATGAGTCCTACGTCGGTGATGGCAGCCGAGATGGTAAGGTTTTTTATCGGGCGGAAGGTAGCACCCAAGTCGATGGCTCCTCCCAGTCCTTGGGGTGTGATATAATTTTTTATATCATTGAAATGATATGAAAAAGACTTATCGGCAGCCGAGTATTGTATCAGTGGCGTCATTGCGTACATATCGCCTTGTGCCACGAGTTGCCATTTGTCTTTCGAAGTCCGTACATCGAGTTGTTTTATATCCGAATGTATTCCCGCAAGTCCTATCAGTCCTTTTAGCTTGAAACCGATAGTCCATCGGTCGTTTAGTTTACGCATATAACCGAGCCCGAGTTCGCCGTACATAGTGGCTTCGGCTGCCATATCTTTGAGATTGAAGTCTGCCGATGTATCAGTGCCATAGAACAGAGCTCTGAAAGCATCGCGAGGTATGAACGTATACGCATCGGCTTTCAGCGACAGGTCGAATGTGAAGTAGTTTACCTCTTTCAGTCTGAACCCGAAGTTTATCAGACCGAGACCTGCGTGCACGTCGGCAAAATTTTTATTGCCGATATACTTATATAAATCATCTACACTGATAGTAGGATTCAGTCCTGCTGTCCACACATTGTCTTTTTTGTACAAAAGGTTACGTAATATGAAAGCACTATTGCCCCCTTCTACATAGAAGTTTGGCAAAGCTACTACACCGAGATACCACGCCGAAGTCGGCATAAACGATGGGTTCATCGAGTGCCTTAGTGGCACATCTTCCATAAAATAAAAGGTATTTGTCTGTGCTCTGAGTCCTAATGTAGCACATAATACCGCAAGTATAACAACTATTTTTTTCATAACAAATATATAATTATTTAGTTTTAATAATGAAGGGTCAATTATGTTATAATCAGTTTTTTATTTACTGTTTCTCTTTGATTACTTCTATGCCTATGTTTTCTATGCCTTCTAATACCTGTATCCTCATCAACTGGCTGAATCTGAATATGTAGCTCCCTTTCTCGGGAAATCTTACCTGTTGTTTCCAGATAAATTCGTTGTCGTATTTGCTACACAAGCCTTTGCCTATCCATTTTCCGTCGTGATCGAGCAAGAATATATTCAGCGTATCCACGCTTATCGGATGTCCGTTGTGCTCCTGCTCCACCTTCAACCAAAGGTTTTGACGTGGGAAAACATCTGTATTTCTCAGCATTAGGTCTATTTCGTATGAGGCAGCCGTATCTTCTATCTCTACATTGAAGGCAAATGATTTGTCTGTTGCCCACACACCGCCGTCGAGCTCTGTATAATCGGAGAATACAGTCCGATTGCTACAAGCTGCAAATAGCAAAACAGCTACTATGAAAAACAAAACTTTCTTAACCATATCCTTTTATCATTCGTTTTTTTACAACTTCATCAATAACCTTTATATAAGAACTTTTGTATCGGATAAAAATTTTCAACAATCTGGTTTATACGCACATAGCCTGTTGTATCGTATTGTTTTTAACAATTGACATATCTGTAAAACTCGATACTCTATTTCTATCATTACTCATAATTCTCATATAATCATATTGTAAGTCCAAAATAATATAATATGCAAAATTAAACAAAATTACAATATTTTTGCACAAACAGAGCGAAAATTTAGAAAAATAATTACTTTTGCAGAAAATAACAATTCTTTCAGTTGTGTTTTTTATTGTAAATATTTTGTAAAGCTATGTCTGACACTGTATTAAATCATATACAGAATGCCCGCAGTGTAGGGAAAAAACTTTTTGCAGTATTGATAGATCCCGAAAAATGTAGTGGCGACAGTTTATTGAATTTTATATCGCTTATAAACAAGGCGAAGCCCGATTTTATTTTTGTGGGCGGGTCGCAGCTAAGACACTCGATAGATGATGCGGTAATAGTTATCAAAGAGCATTCGTCTATACCGGTCGTTTTATTTATCGGCAATGCGGTACAATTTAGTCCCAATGCCGATGCTATGCTTTTTTTGTCGCTTATATCCGGACGTAACCCCGATTTTCTTATCGGGCAGCACGTAGAGTGTGCCATAGAGATAAAAAAATCGGGAATAGAAGCTATCCCGACGGGTTATGTGTTGGTCGGAAGAGGGCAGCGGACTGCTGTGGAGACCGTATCGGGTACTGATGCCCTGTCGGATACCGAAACCATAGTGCGTACTGCCATAGCGGGCGAGTTGCTCGGGCAGAGGCTGATATATCTCGAAGCGGGGAGTGGAGCACAAAGCCCTGTGTCCGATGGTATTATAGCTGCCGTAAGAGACAGTGTAGCCACACCGCTCATCGTAGGCGGAGGTATACGCTCTACCGGTATGATAGAGAAGGCTTTGGTTGTCGGAGCCGATTTGATTGTAGTAGGCAATCATCTGGAAAACACGCCGTCGGATATTGTTCCGTTCGTGGAGACAGTTCGTCGGCACAATGCAGCAAATCTTAGCTGACAATGAAACCTAAAATTGCCTCTCTGATAGAAAGAATGTCTATTTTTCGCCCTGTTGTCGCCCTGTATTTAATAAAAATCGGAACAAAGAGGTGAAGTTTAAAATAAAAACACTAAATTTGCAGTCTGATTGGATTTTTGTAATCTTAAAGGAACACAGTATTTATGGGAAAAATCATTGCTTTGGCAAATCAAAAAGGTGGCGTGGGGAAAACAACCACAAGCATCAACTTAGCAGCATCTTTGGCATCGTTAGGGAAAAAGGTTCTGGTCGTAGACGCCGACCCGCAAGCCAACTCTTCGTCGGGCTTGGGAGTCGATGTGGCGGAAGCTACTACAACCATTTACGAATGCTTAGTCGATGATATCGACCCGCAAAAAGCCGTCATCAAGACGACATTCGACAACCTGTCGCTTATCCCGTCGCACATCAATCTGGTAGGAGCCGAAATAGAGATGATAGAGATAGAAAATCGCGAGAAACGACTGAAAAATGTACTGAATATATTGCGTCCCGATTACGATTTTATCCTCATAGACTGTGCTCCGTCTCTTGGTCTGATAGTGGTAAATTGTCTTACTGCTGCCGATAGTGTTATCATTCCTGTGCAATGTGAGTATTTTGCATTGGAAGGTATAGGTAAATTGTTGAATACTATTAAGATAATCAAGAGTAAGCTAAACCCGTCGCTCAATATAGAGGGCTTTTTGCTTACGATGTACGACTCGCGTTTGCGGTACGCCAATCAGGTAGCGGGCGAGGTAAGAAGCCACTTCGAGGCATTGGTATTTGATACAATGATTACTCGTAATGTAAAGCTTTCTGAGGCAACGTCTTACGGACAACCCATAATGACTTACGACAAAGAATCGAAAGGGTCACAAGATTATATGAAGCTTGCCAAAGAGCTTATAGAGAAGACGGATAAACGGGAATAGAATATTGAGAAAATAGAAGATATTGAAATACAGAAAAGTAAATAATACTAATGAAGAAACAGGCGTTAGGAAGGGGATTAAATGCGTTGATAAGTACCGAAGAGGTGAAAACTTACGGTAGCAGCGACCTCAATGAGATTGATATAGACTTGATAGAGACCAATCCGAATCAGCCGAGGACTGAGTTCGACGAAGATAAATTAGCCGAATTGTCGGATTCTATCAGAGCCAACGGAGTGATTGTCCCCATAACACTCAGAAAGATAGACGATGCCCATTACCAGATTATTGCGGGCGAACGCCGTTACAGAGCCTCCAAAATGGCGGGTCTTACCAAGATACCTGCATACATACGTGCCGCCAACGACGAACAGACTCATGTGATGGCTCTTATAGAAAACATACAACGCGACGACCTGAATGCCATCGAAATAGCACTTGGTTATCAGAAAGCGATGAACGATTTTGTACTCACTCAGGAGCAATTGAGCGAAAAAGTGGGTAAAAAACGTGCTACCATTGCCAATTTTTTGCGATTGCTCAAGCTCCCTGCCGAGATACAACTCGGGCTCAGAGATAGGACTGTCGATATGGGGCACGCACGTGCTATTGCAGGACTCGACGACCCCGAAAGTCAATTGAAAGTTTACGAACAGGTCGTAAAAAAACATCTCTCGGTGCGTGCTACCGAGGAGTTGGTGAAGAAAATGGCTGTCAGCAAAAACAACGGTACGGAAGAGGGTGTTAAATATCAGCGATTCGTCTCCGAAGAGTACGATCGCCTGAAAGCCGAACTATCGCAGTTGTTCAATACCAAAGTAAACCTGCAATACAATGAGCAGGGTAAAGGTAAAATATCGCTTGCTTTCGACTCCGACGACGACTTGATGCGTATAATGTCAATTTTAGATAAACTGAAAGTAGATTGAAAAGGGTTGTTGTTATCGTATCTTTTATGACAATGTATCTTGTATCCGTATGGGCACAAGATACCGTCGTTATTTCTACGAACAACAATGTCGTAAAAGACAGCGTAACATCTGTTTCCGAACATAAGCCAATGCCCTTGACGATTACGACCGATACTTTATCGACGAAAGACAAACACGCAAAGGCATTGAAAAACGGCTTGGATACGACGGGTTATAAAAAGATATTTGCCCCCGACCCAAACAAAGCTATGTGGTACGGTCTTATCTGCCCCGGTCTGGGACAGATATACAACCGCAAGTATTGGAAACTGCCTATCGTGTATGGCGGGTTCGTAGCGTTTGCTTACGGTATCAGTTGGAACGACCGTCATTATCAGATGTACAAACGATATTACCGAGATATAGCCGACGACAACCCGAATACGAAAAGCTATGAGGAGCTATACTCCAAGTACGACCCAAGCGTGGTAACTGCCAATCGACTGAAAGACATGATGGACAACCTAAGGCGATACCGCGACTTGTGTATAATAGGGACTGTGGCTTTTTATGCCATCACGGTGCTCGATGCCTTTGTAGACGCCTCGTTGGCGAATTTCGATATTTCGCCTTACTTGTCGCTGCATTTGGCGCCGACAATGGTGGAGACCAATTATAACAATACGGTAAATCCGGCAATAAAGCTTAATCTTAAATTTTAAAAAATTACTATACTCCTGTTTAATAAACTTGTTGTAATAAACACATTAATATCATTATGACTAAAAAAAGTATTGTATTATTATTGTTGCTGAATCTGGCGGCTATCAGTTTGTTTGCCGACGACGACAAAAATATTTGGGCTAACTATGCCAAAATCCCCATACCCGAAGATACTTCTTCGATGATACCGACAGACTACGAAAAGGCAGTGTTGGATATGATGACCAAGAATAGTTGGTATCTAAGCCGTTCGGTAGTAGGCAAGTGTAACCGCACCGAGGCAACTCCCGTTTATTACAGCGACAGCATCTATATAGCACGACTGCAGAAATTGCCATATCGTATAGAGATGCCGTACAATAATATTGTGAGGCTTCTGATAAATAAATATGCCCAACGTATCAATCAGGTAGAGTATATGGTAGGTTTGGGCGAGAGCTACTATTTCCCCATATTTGAGCAGGCTTTGGCTAAATACGACCTGCCTATGGAGTTGAAATATCTGCCGATAATAGAATCTGCTCTGAACTCCAAAGCCATATCGCGTGCCGGAGCGGGAGGTCTTTGGCAGTTTATGGTAGGTACGGCGAAGATGTACGACTTGCAGGTCAATTCGCTGGTAGACGACAGGTTCGACCCCAAAAAGTCGTCGGAGGCAGCCGTTCGTTATCTACGCGATTTGTATGCCATATACAACGATTGGCATCTGGTGATAGCCGCCTACAACTGCGGACCGGGGAATGTCGCCCGCGCTATCAGAAAAGCGGGCGGGAAGACGGGCTACTGGGATATATACCCTTATCTGCCGCGTGAAACACGAGGATATGTGCCTATATTCATTGCCGCCAACTATATTATGAACTATTACGGCAAGCATAATATATGCCCTGCCATACCGACGTTTATCAAAGCGACAGACTCCGTTGTGGTGCAGAAACGCATTCACCTCAAACAGATAGCCGAGATACTGAAAATACCTATCGAAGAGTTGAGATTTTTAAACCCTCAGTATAAGCAAGATATAGTGCCCGGCGACATCAAGCCGCACTCGATAATATTGCCTATGGAGAAAATATCGTACTTCTCTACCAACCTCGACTCGATACTGGCTTACAATGCCAATGTGCTTATAAATAAGCAGATAGTAGTTGAGCCTGCCGGAAGAGAAGGAGGCTCTGGGGGAAGGTCTAAAAAGCACGGCAGAGTATCGCGAGGTAGCGGCTCTAACAAGCATTACAAGGTAAAAAACGGCGACACCCTTGGCGAGATAGCCCGCCGACACGGTACTACCATATCTAAGATTAAGAAAGCTAACGGTATGTCGTCAGACCGCATACGAGCAGGGCAGACTCTGAGGATACCAAACTGAATATAACGACAATAAAGTATTATAAGTCATAATTTTTTGAATTTGATTTGAAGTAACCTCTCGTGAGAAAGGTTACTTTTTTTGAAATAGAAAAAATATATATGACTAGCAGGGTAACTACAAATCAGAGTTACGCTGTATTTTATTGTATTATTTGATAATGACTATATCTTCTCTGTGATTTTCAGAGCACTATTTATACGATTAATAGTCTCTGTTCTACCCAGAATACGTGTTATGGTGAAGATATGAGGACCTTTCATTTGCCCTACAAGCACCAGACGGAACGGATTCATCACCGCTCCGAGCGAGTAACCTTTTGCCTCGCACCATTGCTTGACGCTCTCTTCGGTAGCTTGTTCGTCGTCGAGGCTCGGCAGTGTTCGAAGTATTTCGGCAAGTTCGGTCAATAGTCTCGGAGTATCTTCTTTCCATCGTTTTTTCAGATCGCTGTCGGCGAAACTTTCGGGGGCGGTGAAGAAAAACTCCACAAGCTCGAACAGCTCCTTGGGGAATGTGGCTCGCTCTTTGACACTGTCTATGGCAGCGAGTAGCTTGCGGTACTTATCTGCGTCGTTGAAGATATTATCCGCAAAAAACGGCATTATGTATTTTGCCAACTCTTCGGTAGGCTTGGTTTGCAGATATTTGTGGTTGAACCACTTGCCCTTTTCGTAATCGAACCGTGCTCCCGACCGCGAACAACGCTCGAGCGAAAAGGCTTCTATAAGCTCTTCTTTGGAGAAAATCTCTTGTTCGGTGCCGGGGTTCCACCCCAATAGAGCCAGAAAATTTATGACGGCTTCGGGGAAATATCCGGCTTCGCGGTAACCCGATGTCTTTTCGCCTGTAATGGGGTCTGTCCAGTCGAGTGGAAAGACGGGGAAACCGAGCCTGTCACCGTCGCGTTTGCTGAGTTTGCCCTTGCCGTCGGGCTTGAGCAGTAACGGTAGATGTGCAAACTGCGGCATAGTATCCTGCCAGCCGAAGTAGCGGTATAGCAATACGTGCAGCGGAGCCGATGGTAGCCACTCTTCGCCGCGTATGACGTGAGTAATCTCCATCAGATGGTCGTCTACGATATTTGCCAGATGGTACGTCGGCAGCCCGTCAGCCGATTTCCAAAGGACTTTGTCGTCGAGTATTGTCGAGTTGATACGCACTTCGCCACGTATTATGTCGTTGACGACAATCTCTTCGTTGGGTTCTATCCTGATGCGGACTACATATTTTTCGCCGTTGGCTATGCGTCGGCTTACTTCGTCGGCGGGCAGTACCAGAGAGTTGTTCATCGACATTCGCGTAGAGGCATCGTATTGGAAGTTGGCTGTCTGAGAGCGTTTCTCATCGAGTTCTTCGGGTGTGTCGAATGCGTAATACGCTTTGCCGTCGGCGATAAGTCGGTCGACATATTTGCGGTAGATGTCTTTGCGTTCGCTCTGGCGGTACGGTGCGTGTTTGCCTCCGAACGAGACACCTTCGTCGAACTCTATACCAAGCCATTGGAGCGAGTCTATGATATATTTCTCGGCACCTTCCACATAGCGATTGGTGTCGGTGTCTTCTATCCTCAGTATCATTGTGCCTCCGTGACGGCGGGCAAAGAGGTAGTTGTAGAGGGCAGTGCGGACACCTCCTATATGAAGAGCTCCCGTTGGCGACGGAGCGAAACGTACTCTGGGTGTGGTGTTCATTTTCGTATCTTTGGGTAGAATAGTTGTTTTATGTCTTTTTTATTGGCTCAAGATTAGTTAAGTGAAGATTGTTCTTATTTAATTAGCTAACAAACAATGAGTAATGAGTCTTTTTTGCTCTAAAAATGTGCGTTATTTTTGTACGAGTGTTACTTATTGATTTAAAATGATTTATAAAGATAAAATTCTCATAAACTAATCTTGAACCTTTTTATTTCTGTACAATACTCAGAGCCAATTCGTCGAGTTGTGCTTTGTCGATAATGCTCGGAGCGTCTATCATTACGTCGCGTCCCTGGTTGTTTTTGGGGAATGCTATGCAGTCTCTGATACTGTCTAAGCCTGCAAAAAGCGATACGAAGCGGTCTAAGCCGTAGGCAATGCCTCCGTGAGGCGGAGCACCGTATTTGAATGCGTTGGTCAGAAATCCGAATTGATATTCAGCCTGTTCGTCGGTGAAACCAAGTACTTGGAACATTTTTTTCTGTAAACCGCTGTCGTGTATACGTATAGAGCCTCCGCCTACCTCTACACCGTTGATAACCATATCGTAGGCGTTAGCCCGAACTTTACCCGGTTCGCTATCGAGCAGTGGTATATCTTCCGGTTTGGGTGAGGTAAACGGGTGATGCATAGCGTAATAGCGGTTTGTCTCTTCGTCCCATTCGAGCAACGGGAAATCGACAACCCAAAGACACGAATATTTGTTTTTGTCTCTGAGTCCGAGGCGACTACCCATCTCCAAACGTAGCTCTGAGAGCTGTTTTTGAGCCTTAGATGTGTTGTCGCCGCTTATTATCAGTATCAAGTCGCCTGCCTCGGCGGCAAATTTTTCTTTTAATTTCTGCAAAACATCTTGCGTATAAAACTTATCCACGCTCGATTTGACATTACCGTCTGCCTCTACACGTGCATATACAAGTCCTTTGGCTCCTACCTGCGGGCGTCTGACGAAGTCGGTCAGTTCGTCGAGTTGCTTGCGTGTGTACGAGGCAGCTCCTTTGGCACAGATACCACCGATGTACTCTGCATCGTCGAAGACCGAGAAACCGTAGCCTTTGAGCGTATCCATAAGCTCTACAAAACGCATATCGAAGCGAGTGTCGGGCTTGTCGGAACCGTAATATCTCATTGCATCGGCAAACGACATACGGGGGAAAGGCTGTAACTCTATGTTTTTTATGGTTTTGAAAAGATGTACGGTAAGTCCTTCGAATGTTTTTATAATATCTTCCTGTTCGACGAACGACATTTCGCAGTCGATTTGAGTAAATTCGGGCTGGCGGTCTGCCCTGAGGTCTTCGTCGCGGAAACATTTTACTATCTGGAAGTAACGGTCGAAGCCCGAGACCATCAGCAATTGCTTGAATGTCTGGGGACTCTGTGGCAGAGCGTAAAATTGTCCGGGGTTCATACGTGAAGGAACGACAAAGTCGCGTGCTCCCTCGGGTGTAGACTTGATGAGTACCGGTGTCTCTACCTCGAGGAAATGCAGCGAATCCAGATAACGCCGTGTCTCGAACGCCATCTTGTGCCGTAGCTCGAGATTGGCTCTGACGCTGTTGCGTCTGAGGTCGAGGTATCGGTATTGCATACGGATATCGTCGCCGCCGTCGGTTTCGTCTTCTATCGTAAATGGCGGTACAGCCGACGGATTCAGCACACGGAGCGAAGAGACGATTATCTCTATCTCACCCGTCGGGATATTGGGGTTTTTGTTGCTACGCTCGGCTACTGTCCCTGTTGCCTGAATGACGTACTCTCTGCCGAGGCGGTTTGCACTCTCGCATATCTCGGGGTTGATGTCTTGATTGAAAACGAGTTGTGTAATGCCGTACCTATCGCGTAGGTCGATGAAGGTCATACCCCCCATTTTTCTGTTTTTCTGTACCCAGCCCGTAAGAGTTACCGTTTTGCCTGCGTCGGTCAGTCGCAGTTCGCCGTTTGTATGTGTTCTCAACATTTTGGTTACGAATTAGTCGGATATTATTATGAATATAAAAACTTGCAAAGTTAATACTTTTTCGTGTATAGTTTTGGGTGTTGCCGACGGTATTTGGTATCGGTGTGTAGTTTTTGGCAGATTTATTATTCTTTATTGTGTCTACGAGCCAATTATATCATTAATATAAAAAAGCAACCTTTCTCGGGGCGGAAAGGCTGCTTTTCTTGTTTTCGGAGGGTAACTGTTACTTTATCAATAGATTTTGAGAGTGTAGTGTTTTCCCGTCTGCGATCAGTTTAACTATGTAAGAGCCTACGGACAAGCCCTCTAATGAAATAGTTTTCTCGGTTGCGGTGGTAGATATTGCGTATGTCTTCGATATGTTGTTTTGGATATTGGTAATCTGTATACTTGCTATCACTGCGTTGTCAGGCAGTTTGTACTTGACGGTAAGGGTGCTGTGTGCAGGGTTGGGCGATAGCGAAACTATCTTGCCTGCGAGGGCTATGACTTCTACCTCGCCGTACGACTTGTATCCGTTGTCTTCCCTCTCAACTTCGAGTGTGTAAGTATCGGTCGATGTCGGGACAGTCGTTATACTAGTACCTGTGCCGATTACATTGCCCGAACGGTTGTACCAGGTGTATGTGGCTTCGTCGCCGATATTAGTTGCCGTCAGGGTAACCGTCTCATTACCTGCTACCTGTGTCTTGCTTGCATCAGCCTGAGCTTTGAAGTAAACGGAAGAGTTACGTATGGCGGTAAAATGTACCATTTCAGGTTCTTTCCCCTGCTCGCTGTAGCTCAGCCCGAAGTCGAAACTGTTTATTTGTGGCAATAGGTCTGAGAAGAACTTTACCTCAACCCCCGCGAAGTAATCTTCTTTGTTGTTTGACATAGGGCGGAACTCCAACTTGGCGTCTGCCGACAAGAGACGTACCCTGTTTTGGTCGATTACCTTTATATTCGGGTTACCGGCAGTAATAAGTTTTGCCATCAGGCTGTTACTTAGTAGTATGTTTACTTCGGCGAAGTCCTTGATACGTCCTCTCGTTATGTCGACAGGTTGACTCAAAGAGAGGCTGAATGGTTTATTTGCCGTGGGTAATATTCTAATGATTTGGTTGAATATTTCGTCCCAAAGCGTTCTTCTCTGCCAATAACCCATTGCAGCACTATTATGCTGTCTTGCAACATCGTATAGAAGAAGTATCGTATCTGCGGTGGATTTTATTATACTATTGCCGTTTTCGTCGGCTATGGCTAAAATATCGAAGCCCCAAATAGGGTTATTGACAGAAGGGAAAGCCTCTTTCAGACGTTCTGCTGTGGCAATTAACTTTTTCTCGGGTAGTTCCCAGTTGAACAGCCCTGCCGCAACTTTTTGTTCGTTGTATGCGAGTTTCCCTATCGGAAGTCCTTTGGTAGGTGTAAGCCTTTCATAATAAGGTAGAACATATTTCGGCAATGTCGTTATGAGATAGCTCTGCGAGAAGAGGTGCAGACGTTCCTTGCCGTTGCCTTCAGTGGTTTTGCCTCCTATATTTTTGATATTGACGGCGATATAACAGTTTTTCTTCTTGTACATACCAATACTGTGTATAGGCTGCTGTGTATCGATGTCGAGCAATTTAATATCGGGGTTGTATTGTAGAAGCTTATATAACCAACCGTTATAACCGTACGACGGCTCTTCTCCATCGTCTCCTACATAATCGCGTATAAGTAGGTCGGCAGGGGTGTCGGGGATTTGTGCCATCTTCACGGCGGCGTAGGCATCGACTAATCCATATCCCATCTCGTTATTCCATGTGCCATTGGGATGTGATTGGTCGGATTGATAATTGTATAAATCAGGACGCACCTTTTGGGCTGTTTTTTCTATTATATCTCTTACTTCCTGTCCCGTAAGATTTGGGTTTACAGAAAGTATCAGTGCTGCAACTCCGGCTACATGAGGAGTTGCCATTGAAGTTCCATTCCAACTGTCTATCTCATTATTAGGTATTGTAGAAAGAATGTCAACTCCTGGAGCAACAACATCCAATTCTTTTCCATAATTTGAAAAATTGGCTCTATATCCTTCATAATTCATTGCTCCAACAGCTAAAATATTGGAATTGGAATTAGCGGGATAACCTACTTTAAAATCGTGATCGTTTCCAGAAGCAAAAACGACAACACAACCCTTTCCATTTCTTCCTCTTGTTAAGGCACTGTCAATAGCGTCATCTATAATTTGATATTTTACAGAAGAACCCCAAGAATTACTAATTATATCAGCTCCATTTTTCCAAGCCCAGTTTAGTCCATCCGCTCGTTTTATTCTGCTGTTAGGAATAGACGAAAGAGAATTGCTAATGTCAATTAGCTTTGCTAATGGAGATACTCCTACAACCTGAATATTATTGTTTTTGACAGCTGCTATTGTGCCAGCACAATGAGTTCCATGTCGCCCCAATAACTTACTTGGACTACTATTGGTTTCTGTGTTATAGCTTAAGGAATAAATATTGGAATGCAAATCAATATGATCTTTAAATATACCTTGATCAAGAACAGCAATTTTTGTATTTATTCCTTCCGAAATAGACCAAGCTTCACAAATATTAATGTCATAATTTGGATTTTTTGTGTTTCTGAGTCCCCATAATTTACTGAACATAGGATCATTAGTGCATAATACATCATCTGATAGAAAATCTGGTTGAGAAGCGTCAAATAATCCTGTTTCATAGAATAGATTTGATACTTCCATAGAATTACCTATTGTATTCTTTGTTACCATCAATGTATACCAAAGTGGCATAAAACGATTTTGTTCGATAATAATTACATTATTTTTCTGTACAGTAGTTTTTAATGCCTGAATATCTGCTTCTTTTTTTAATTTGACATAAAAGTAATTTGATAAACCAAGATTCTTACCTGAAGAATTTTTGAAATTAGGATTAGCTTTTATTATTCTCGGGTTGGAATTCAATACTTCCAATTTTTGTAGATATTCGTTAATATTTGATTTTTTTACAAATTCTATGTTGGCAAATTTATATGTTTGAATTTGATAATCGTTGGCCAAAACAAAATTTTTAAATCCCATACTTGCAATAGAAGATTCCTGAAAATCATTGTCTGTTATCAATGTTACTTTGGATACATCAAGTTCTAAAAATACTTTTTGTCCTTTGTAATAATAATAGTATGTTTGAGCACTTATCGAAATACTAGCCAAACAGCTCAACAACAAAACCAGCTGTTTATAAAAAAAGTTTTTCATAATATCAAGAATTTATAAAGTTTGTAGTTTTATTTATTTTACGTATCTTTACGATACAAAACGGTTGAGTAATCACAGTTGCTTCGTATGGGATTTTTTCAACATATACAGAAAGATCAGATTTGTTTTCTATTATCTTTGTGATATTTATTTCGGATAAAGAGGGTCTGATAGAATCTATAATTACTATTAATTGAAATTTCTCGAAATCAATATCCGTCTCTGCAAACGATTCTGAAATATTATTGTAAGAATTCATTGCGGATAATAGATTTTGCAACTCAGCAGCATTTTTTATTACTATATTCTGTGGCTCTAAATTTTCAGCACCATTTCCATACATAGCTCCTTTACCTATAAGAATCAAATCTACTGTTATGGGATATTTACTTTTTTCGCACCCACCCAGAACCACGATTGCTGCCACGAACAATATCACGGCGGGTAATATTCTAAAAATTAACTTTTTCATGACATTTATCTCCTTTTAAATTCTAAATATTTTTTATTATCATTATAATATAGCTTCAAAATATCTTTGTCAATTGTATATTTATTGACTTTAATTAAGCTTTCTACGTATAATATACCATCGTATAACTCTTTTATTTTTGTTCCACAGAAATTAGTTATTAATATATAATGTGTTTGAGTATCAATCGTATATGTACCAATGAAGTTGTTGGTAGAAGATACTGCTGTTAAAGAGTCTCCCTTTTCCAGAAACTTCAATATATAGCACTTTTCACTATCCGGTTCAGGTGTTTTCTTCGTGTTATTTGCAACATCGACAAAGTTTATCAGCTTCCATTCCGTGTTTTTCAACGGATTCTTGTTCTCCTTTTCATTCTCGTTATTGTTCTCGTTTTTCTTTTCGCACCCGCCCAAAACCACGACTGCTGCTACGAACAATATCACGGCGGGTAATATTCTAAAAATTACTTTTTTCATATTCTTTTTTTTTTTTTAATAAAACTTT
>ERZ773042.454-NODE-454-length-28168-cov-5.090599_pt1 | contig 28168 bp, 19 predicted proteins | sample MGYA00511664_ERZ773042 | MGnify/ENA primary metagenome ERZ773042 (study PRJEB29015, sample SAMEA2737984) | human oral metagenome | biome: human oral; feature: human-associated habitat; material: dental | place: China | collected 2036 ... | reverse complement strand
AAACGCGCAGGGCAAACAGATGCCGCCTGTGCTAAGCAATATTTTCGGCTCCTTCCCCGCTCTAAATTTAATCCTCGGCCGCGAACCTGACGAGATCGCCGCCGAGATTGAGAGCCTGCTAAAGCCGAAGCGTCCGCAAAACTTCAGCGAAAAGCTTGATTTTTTAGCACACTTAATCTCGCTGCGTAAAATTTTTGTAAAGCGCCTTAGCGGTCGCGGCGAGTGCCAGCAGGTCGCACATCTGGGCGCCGATGTCGATTTGGGCGAGCTTCCAGTTCTTAAGACCTGGGAGAATGATGGCGGCGCGTTCATCACGATGGGGCAGGTCTATACGAAGGATCTAAACTCGCAAACGCAAAATCTCGGCATGTATCGTCTGCAAATTTACGGGCGCGACCGCTTGGGGATGCACTGGCAGATACACAAAGACGGCGCGGGCTTTTTCGACGAATACCGCAAAGCTGGGCGAAAGATGCCCGTATCCGTGGCGATCGGCGGCGATCCGCTCTATATCTGGTGCGGTCAGGCGCCGCTGCCGAAGGGGTTTTTTGAGCTGCTGCTTTACGGCTTCATCCGCCGCAGCCCCGCTCGCCTCGTAAAATCGCTTACGAATGAAATTTACATTCCCGCAGACGCGGATTACGTGATCGAGGGCTTTGTCGATCCCACAGTAAGCGAACCGGAGGGGCCTTTCGGCGATCATACCGGATATTACACGCCGGTAGAGCCCTTCCCGGTGATGGAAGTTAGCGCGATCACGCACAAGCGTACGCCCGTACTTCACGCCACCGTCGTCGGCAAGCCGCCGCTTGAGGATAAATTTATGGGATATGCGACCGAGCGGATCTTCTTGCCGCTGTTTCGCACGAGCGCGCCCGATCTGATCGATTATAAAATGCCCGAGAACGGCGTATTTCACAACCTAATTTTGGCTAAGATCGCCGTGCGCTACCCGGCTGCTGCCAAACAGATCATGCACGCGTTTTGGGGCGTGGGGCAGATGAGCTTCGTAAAACACGCCGTTTTCGTACCGCAGGACGCGCCGAGCTTAGATGAGTACGAGGCGCTTACGAAGTACATCCTAAACCGCATAGGCGCGCGCAGCCTCGTTTTTAGCGAGGGTGTGTGCGATCAGCTCGATCACGCAAGCCCGAACTCCTGCTTCGGCGGCAAGCTCGGTATCGATGCGACGGCGGATTTAAGCTCGCAGGCGCCGCAAATTTTAAGCGACGAGGAGCTGCTAGCGAAATTTCAAAGCGAGGAGCCCGCTATTTTGGCGCTTAAGCAGCACTTTTGCGATACGAAAAACCCGCTCGTGCTAATAAACATAGACAAAAAAGAGCTCGTAGAGCGGAGCTGGCGTCGGCTTTTGAAATTTAGCGAGCATTTTAAAATTTTGATTTTTACCGATGCGAGAAATGACGCGAGCAACCTCTATATGAGCGTTTGGTGCATCGTAAACAGCATCGATGCGCTGCGCGACGTGTTTATGGCGCAGGACGATCGCATCTGCATCGACGCTACGAGCAAGCACGAGTGGGAGGGCTATACGCGCCGGTGGCCGCAGGAGACGCTCTGCAGCCGCGAAGTCGTGGCAAGCCTCATAGAGCGCGGCATCGTGCAGGATGAGCCCGAGCTATTTAAGAAATTTGAAATTTTTTGAGGGCGTGGAGCGAAATTTCGCGCGGATTTGAAATTTTAAAATTTTTCACTCTGATTTTAAGGGCTGCACATTAAATTTAGATAGAATTTCGTCTAAATTTACGAGTTCTAAGCGGTAAAATTTACCGCTTCGCGAGGGTTAAAATTTTAAGGCGCAAAATTTGCTGCAGCGAAATTTTAAAATTTCAAAAAATTTTAAAGCGGTGCAAAAGCTCGATATAGCGCAAGCAAGCACAAAATGAAAGGACATAAATGATAGAGTGGATACAAAATTTTTTTAGCGGAACGATTCCGAAGCTGCTGTTAAACGCGACGCTGGAGACGCTGTATATGACCTTCATAAGCACGGCTTTGGCGTTTATTTTAGGGCTCGTGCTCGCGATCGTGCTTATCCTTACGCGTCGCGGCGGGCTTTGCGAAAACCGCATCGTCTACGCCGTGCTGGACGTTGCGATAAACACGCTGCGAAGCTTCCCGTTTATAATTTTGCTGATCGTGCTCTTTCCGCTTACAAAGCTTCTTATCGGCACGAGCATCGGCACCACTGCGGCGATCGTGCCGCTTACTATCGGCTCGGCGCCCTTTATCGCGCGCCTAATCGAAAGCGCTCTGCTTGAGGTAGATAGCGGCGTGATCGAGGCGGCGAAGAGCTTCGGCGCGAACAAGACGCAGATAATCTTTCGCGTAATGTTCGTCGAGGCACTGCCTAGTATCATCGGCGCGATTACTCTGACGCTTATCGTCATCATCGGATTTACGGCGATGGCGGGCACGGTCGGCGGCGGCGGGCTCGGCGACGTGGCGATCCGCTACGGCTTTCAGCGCTTCCGCCCCGATATAATGGCATACACAGTCGTGATCCTGATCGTACTCGTGCAGATCATACAAAGCATCGGAAATTTACTCTATAAAATTACGAAAAAGTAGGCTTAAATCCATAGCTTAACGAGATATCAAATATTTTCTATTAGTATAAAATTGCAAAAAAGTAGATCTTAAACTTATAGACCGTTCATTTGCATAGCCTGTTTTGCTAAACTGTAAAATTATAAAAAATATAGGTTTACAACGCTATGAATACCGCTTGAAATTCTATATCGTAAGCAGTTAGATTTGCCTGCCGTCAAGGTCTAAATTTAAGGCTTTGTGTAGCTAAAGCAAAGCTCGTGCCAAGACTTGTTTCGCGTAGTTTTATAACAGGTCGCCTCTTTGAAGTGAACGATCAAAACTGCGCTGGGTAATTTTAAAATTCACAGGCAAGATTTAGGCGCAGAATTTTAAAATTTAATTGCCTAAAATTTAAAATTTAGCCCAAACCTTAATGAGAAGCGTGTTGAAATTTGAAATTCTAAAGCACGGAATTTTAAAATTTTAGACCTTGCGAAATTTTGCTTATAAATTCTAAGACAAGCAGTTTTAAAATTTTATAATTTTAAGTTTTACGTGATTTTTCTTATACAATTTCACTTTTACTTCGAAATTTCGTAGCTTACTTTTAAAATATAAAGCGCAGAATATAAATAAAAGGCACCGGCCTTAGCAATAAAGCCAATAATGATGGTATTGCCGCTTTGATAAGCTTTTTTGGCTTTGGTAAAAGAACCTAAGATTACGCCAGTTCTTTAAGCATAAGGCAGACTATGAAATTCCTCTGCGAATTGAGCCTAAATTCTTTCTTATTGAGGAATTTTAAAGCGGCATAGAAAGCGTAGAATTTTATGAATTATCTTGCGGCGCTTGCGGTAAAATTTTATGCGGGCGGATACAGCAAGTTTAATAAGATCATTATCGCATAATAGCGAAGCTATGAAATTTATCTAGTGCATAGCGTCTAAATTTAAAAAGGGGCGAGAAATCTCCCGCCCCTGAAATTAAGTATAGGATCTGAAATTTTATAGATGTGCAAGCTAGGGCCTACGCATCTATTAAAATTTAAAACATAATCTCAAACCCTGCATTGATAGCACCGCCTCTTGTCTTGCCTACGTAGCCCTTGCCTCCTAGGCTAAGGATAAGGTTTTTACTCTCATACTTATAGCCGGCTTCAAATACTCCGGTAGAGCCTTTTAAGCTAGGTTTAGGAGCGTCAAGTCCCATAGTAGATGCTTTAGCATCTCCGCTAAACTCATACTCGTATGCGCCTCCTACATATAGATTATGCTCATCTTTTAGATTTATAGTATCTCTAAGACCTGCTCTTACTCTATTAGATGTAACGCTATCAAAGTGATATCTCTCGCCAGAGCTTATAGAGGCATCTGCATCATCCGTGTAAGCATATAGCCATTTAGTATAAACGTCTAGCTTGTTACTTTGGCTTAGATCAAAGATCTGACCTATTCCTATATGAGTAGCCATATAGGTTGAGCTGATATCAAACTTCTCATTATGAGCTAATACTCCAGGAGCTATGGCATAGGTCCAGTCGTTACTATTGTAGTCGCTACTTATCTTACCTACATGAAAGCTTGCATCTAGATAGGTACCACTAGTAAAGTTTTGCTTTAGCATCAAGCCTCCGCCTATATACTCGCTATCTCCGTCTGCATGCAGACCGCTATCTAAGTAGCTATCGTAGTTTGCTTTTCCATATTCAACGAATACTCCGCTTAAGATATCTCCTGCGAAATTAGGAGTTAAGCTGGCAAGTCCTGCTGCTACTCCATAGCCTTTGGAATTTACGTGCGAACCAGTCTCATACCTTAGATCATAAGCTTCGCTTATAGCAAAAGGAAATAGCTCTAGGTGTCCGTCAGGTATTAGCTTATCTAGGTAGTTGGTGATTAACTCGCTTCCGCTCTTTAAGCTAGCTAAGCTTGCAGCACGAGTTTCGGCGAAGGATTTGGTATCGTCTTTTACCCTTCTTTTGCCACTAAATCTAAGATCTAGCGCTCTTCCGTTTGCATCTACCATACCGTAGGTCTCATACTCTATGGTAGCTCCTTGCTGAACCCTGGTTTGTAGATGCGAAGGATCAGGAAGCAGTAATCGTCCGCTTCCTTGCTTATCGATTAGATGGATAGTGCTGGTATCTCCTACATCTGTATTACCGCTAATGTAAGCGGTGATCTTACCTCTCATATTGCTTAGATCAGTATTAGCCGTAGGATCTGTTAGCGTAATCATCGAATCGCCGTCTTTAACGGTAGGTGGCATAAAGATATTGATATCGTCAAACCCTCCGATATTCTTGGCGGTGATTGAATTAGGCGCTGCCGGATTGGTAGTATCTTTACCTACGTTTAAAGTGCTTCCAGCTCCGCCGGTGATATCTCCGATATTATTGCCGCCGGTTAAATTTACGGTAGAGTTATTTCCGCCGTCGATATCTAAGCCGTTAAAATCCGTAGGGGTAGAAGGATCTTCGTTAACTACATTTATTACAGGATTTGGGATATTTCCGTATTTATTGATCTCTCCACCGTCGAATTTGCCGTCATTGGAAATTTTTCTTGAAGTAAGCTTGCTTCCTTGAATCAAGATAGATTGATCGTCACTGCTCTTAATTAAGCCTTTTAGCATTATATCGTAGGTGGTAGAGTTTTTAAGCGTAAACTCATTGGTCGTTTGCTTAGCCTTCTCGGTGAAGCCTGTAAAGGTATTGCCAGCATTGCGGATAAGGTGATACTCCTTACCCTCCTCTATATTTAAAGAGCCGTAGCTATCGCTACTTGGATCGTAATCTATTCCGTTTAGTTGGAACTTAGCATTATTGATATCGGTGTTGCCGGCAGTAGTTAAATTTAAAGCAGCGGTTGCAGCATTGCCGTTAGCATCCGAAATTCCGTCGAAGTTAAGAGCATTGAAATTCTTAATATCGCCTGCGGTTTTTTGAGTAGAGGCGTTATATACGTTTAAGGTGTTATTTGTGCCACCTGCACTGGATAGACCGTAGATAGTTTTATCGACTTTACCACCATAGAAATTTACGGTATTACCGCTACCGCTAGCCGCATATGCTGCGTAGACGTTACCAGCGACTTGCGTGTTGCTTAAATTCACGGTACTGTTTGTTGCAGAACCGCTAGCTTTTGAGCCGTATACATCGCCACCTACTCTACTGCCTTGTAGATTTACAATGTTTTTAACTGCATTGCCGTTAGCTGTCTGTGCGCCGTAGACATTGCCGTTAATGGTGGTATCATCAGTGGTTACCTTATTATCATGAACGTTTCCATTAGCGTTATAGCCTGCACCGATATTTCCGTTTACTACCGCACCTTTTGAAGTCTCTTCAAAGCTTAGATGGTTGTCGTGAACATCTTGGGTTCCGCTATCACCATAGCCTGCATATACATCGCCAAATCCCGTTCCACCTTTGATCGTAGTGTAGTTATCATGGATAGTATTAGGCGTTTCGGTATCTTTGACGTCGGCTCTACCCGAGCTTATGTTTTTGCCGCCTAGATTGCCTGCGCCTTCTTTTACGATTACGGTGTTTCCTTTATTGCCGAATAGCTCAGTAGCGCCCGCAGTTTTATTGCTAGCTTGATTTTTGGTTAGCTCGCTGCTATCGAAATCGGCATCGCCCCAAGCGTCGGTAATGGTGCCTTTTTTGTAACTAAGCTCTTGATCATTATTTTGCTTTCTAAAAGTCTCGCCATCATATTGATAGTGATATTTGTCTGTGATAGTATAGGTCTGGTCTTTTTGGACACTTCTATCGTTGAAATTTATAGTGCCGCCGTTAGTCTTTTTAACGAGTGTGTATGTGGTGCCGTCTTTGGCATTATTTACATTGACGTCAGTACCAGTTAGATCAGTAGTACCCGAATCCGTAAGTTTGATCGCAGGATTACCTTCATTATAGTTGTTAGGCAGATTGAAATTCATCTTTAGCTTGCCGGAGCCTGATTTTTCGATATTTTTTGCAGTTATATTGCCCGGCACTAGTGGATTATTGCCGTCTTTGCCTACGTTTATAGTATCATCATCATTGGCTTTTATCGTGCCGATATTATCACCGCTTACTAGATTTATCGTGGCTTTAGGAATGGCATTCGTATCGATATTTAGCCCACCGAAATTCTCCGGTGCATTTGGATCTTCGCCTACATCGATAGTAGGATCCTCACCTGCAGGTCCTTTGTATTTATTAAATTCGCTTTGGTCGAATGTTCCGTCGGTGATAGTGCGGTTGGTTTTCTTTTTGCCTTGGATTACGATGGATTTTCCGTCATCGTCCTCCATCAAGCCCTTTAAATTCATCGAATAGGTAGTAGCATTTTTGATAGTAAATACATTATCGGTGTGCTTGACCTTTTCATCAAATTTTTCAAATTTGGCTTCATTATGGATCAGATAGCGCTTCTCGCCGTCGCCTATCGCGTAAGTATCTACATCATAATCATGGTCGCCAAGCTGAAATTTAGCCTTATTGATATTAGTTTTAACCCCGTCCGTGATTTGAAGTGCGGCTTTGCTTGCATCGGAATATGCATTTGATATGTTTTGGAAATTTAAAACATTAAATCTAGCAATATTGCCCGCTTGATTTGGATTGCTAGCGTTTGAAGCATTTATCAAGGTGTTGCCGCTGCCGCTACCGGTGCCGTATAAGCCGTAAATCGTGCCGGTGACGGTGCTATCTGATAAATGTACCGTATTATTATTGCTATTTGCCCCCACAGCCTCCGCGCCGAAAACATCTCCCGTTACGGTGGTATGATCCCATAAATTTACACGGTTACCCGATGCGGAGCCCAACAACATAGCATTGCCGCCTTTGACTTGTTTACCACCCTCTACTTTAGAATTTGACAAGGTTAAAACGTTTCCCGTAGCATTACCTTTTGACGTAGTTCCACCAGAAACGTTGTCGTTAAAGGTTACTCCGGTTGCAGAGAATTCATTGCCGCTGACGCCTTGTTCGCCGCGTCCGCCCAGAGCAGGACCGTTTAGTGTTCCGCCGGTTATTTGGACGTGGTTATTGTTTGCCGTTCCGCTGCCGCTACCGATTTTATTGGTTCCGCTGATTACCTGATTAACGGTCTTATTTGTTAAATCCGCTACTACCCAGTTAGCCTCGGCCTTGCCTTTTTCGCTTATACCGCCGATGATATCATGACCTATCGTAGCGCCTTTTTTGATATCTACTTTGGCGCCCGTAACCTCGCCATTAACGCTGTTTCCGCCGATGACATCGTGGCTCACTTCGCCACCGTTTAGAGTTACTTTGGTGTTTGAAATTTTGCCGTTAACGCTGTTTCCGCCGATAGCATCTTGTGCTACTTTGCCTCCGCTCATTTCAACGTAGCTACTTTTTATCTCTCCATTTACGTTGCGGAAGCCGTAAGCGCTACCTCTTATCTCGCCGCCTTGTATTTCCGCATGATCGCCTTCGCTCGTAGCGACGTGAGTAAGATTAGGAGTTGCGACGTGGTTGCCGCCGAAGCCTCCGTGTACATCGCCTATAACCGTTCCGCCGGTAATCTTAGAATAATTGTTTTTAGATACGGCAGCCATATATGAGCCTGTAGTGGATTCGACCTGTCCTGCCTTTAACTCCACCCAGTTACCGATTGCTGTAGTCTTGCTTCCGACGTCGATACCTTTTTTCGTAGAATTGGCGCCCGTTATATTTTGAAGCTTAGCATCGGCGTTATTTATGACGACATAGTTCTCCTCTAACGTACTAACAAAATTTGGAGATACGGATACTGCGCCGTCTATTTCTTGATCGGTATTTAAGACTACAGCGCCCGTGATATTGACGCCATTGCCTTTCGCGGAGCCCCCTTCGTGTATGGTAGCGCCCTCTATCCTGCCCATATCTATTTTCGCCGCACCGGTGATATTTACCGTATTGTTATTCGCAGAGGCACCATATCTAGCGCGACCTCCCGATACCATCGCTTCAAAGTTGAGTACACCCGCATTATCTCCGATTATATGGCTATTGCCTTCGATATTTACGGTGTTGCTGACGGCATTTCCAGTATATCCTGACTGTCCCGCCCAAGTGCCGTTGCCGCCGAGGACGGCTCGATTAACGGTTGCATTTATTATTCTCACGGTATTGCCGGTTGCGCCTATACCTTCTCCGCCTATTATAGTAGTAGCGGTAGCGCTGTTTTGAACGATGATCTTATTTCGATCGGCGGATTTCGTAGGTACGACATTAGGATCGCCCATGCCGCCGCCGTATATGGTATAAGAAGACATATCGACACCGCTAGGATCGCCCGTACCCGTAATAGTTACTATATGATCACTAGAAGCGCCAGATACCACACCCTCGTAACCACCGGAATAATAGGTAGTGGTGCCAGAGCGATGCAGTTTATTACTACCGCCGCCGGTTACCGTCGCTTTTGCATTGTCGGCTAAAGCTTGCATCGGCATCAGTGCTAGCGTAGCAGCGATGCTCAGACCTGAGATAATCGGTATCTTAATATCTTTCATAGTTGTAATCCTTCGTAAAAAATAAAAACTATCCATTATACTATAAAAATACCTATTTACAATAAATTTAATACAATTCCTAACAAAAATTAGCTTAATGCGAAAAAATCGGTATCGCGATGTGACGTTTTCGATAATAAAGTAAAATTTCAGCTTATTTTTGTTATCGAAGCTTAAACGAAAAATTACGATTACAAAATGATGGAATTTTAAAATTCCGACTTTAAAATTTAGCCAGCGGGATTCCCAAGAAGCGACGCTGCGAGAAAAGCGCTAAAATAAAAAGGCGGCAGTTTCTGATAATGAGAAGTAGGGTAGGACATAGATTTTATAAAATTTGGATTTGTAGAATTTAAAGTGAAGTAATATACAAGAGGAATTAAAATTTGAAGTAATTTCAGGCTAGAAGCACATACTTTTGCGGTATGTCGTTGGCAAAGAGATTAAAATTTAAAAGCAATTTCAGGCGAGGCGATAAAAACGATAAAGTAGCGGCGTGGAGGGTTAAATTTTAAAAATTCCAAGTGAAAACAAAAGCAAAAAAGCAAAATTCTAAAAATTTCAAGCGAAATTTGAGCTTTTAGCGGTATTTTGAAATAGCAGAGGGCTTTCAGAGGCGCTTGAAATAACAGAGAGCTTCCGGCAACTTTTAATGCCTGCCAAAAGCCCATCTTTATAGTTTATTATGTATCTTTTGTGCTCGAAAGCTCGAAATTTCGCTTATCAGAAAGTTCAAAATCCCAAAAACTTCTGCTGGCTTACTCGCAATGTTCCGCTAATGCTTTGAGCTGGGCTCGCCGCGGTTAAATTTTAACGCTTGCGCGTTTTCTCGCAGCTAAAGCCTGGCGGACCAAGCTTAGCGGATTACAAGACCTTGTGGAATTCCACGTCTGATAACCCAGACTAGGGTCTTTTTGCCCTTGTAATCTTTGATATAACGATCAAAGTCGTCTGAGCTTTTGACATCGTTTTGACCGACTTGGATGATCACGTCGCCTACCTCAAAGCCGTAATCATCGGCTTTTGAGCCATCTTTGACGCTTAAGACGAGGGCACCCGAGACATCGTCGTCGAGGTTATATTTGCGGCGCAAGCTGTCATTTAACGTCCTTAGCTTTAGCCCCTCTATTGCGCTTTTTGAGTCCTCACCGGCTGAGCCTAAGGTGGTGGAGTCTGATTTCATCGCGTCTAGCTTGATAGTCGTGCTCTTGCTTTTGCCGTCGCGTTCAAATTCTACATCCACTGAGCTTCCTGGAGCCATTGAGCCGATTAAATTTTTTAGCTCGTTGGCGTTTTTGATATATTTGCCGTTTATTTTGGTAATCAAATCGCCGCGCTTGATGCCTGCTTTATCGGCAGGCATGTCTTTTTCGACGCTTGAGATTAGCGCGCCCTCTTTGCTTTCATAGAGCTCTTTTTGATCTTTAGACATATCTGAGATCGTAACGCCTATAAAGCCACGCTCGATCTTGCCGTTTGTGATGAGCTTTTCAGCGATCTCTTTTACCATATTTGATGGGATCGCAAAGCCTACGCCGTTATTTCCGCCGCCGCGACTTAAAATAGCGGAATTTATCCCCAAAAGCGCGCCGCGGCTATCCACTAACGCGCCGCCCGAGTTGCCAGGATTGATCGAAGCGTCGGTTTGGATGAAATTTTCATATTGATTTAACCCGATATTGTTTTTATTTAGCGCTGAGATTATGCCTTGAGTGATGGTGCCGCCCACGCCAAAAGGATTTCCGATAGCAAAGACGATATCGCCCTCCATGGCCTTGGACGAGTCGGCAAATTTAACCGCAGAGAGATTTTTTTCGTCGATTTTAATGATTGCAAGGTCGGTTTTGGGGTCGGTGCCGATTACCTTGGCTTTATACTCTTTATCGCCTTCTAGTAGTGTAACTACGATTTCGTCGGCATTTTCTATTACGTGATTATTTGTGACAATATAGCCGTCTTCGGAGATGATGACACCAGAGCCTAGTGAGCTTCCCTCGCGCTCTTGTTGTTGCGGAATGTCAAAGTCGAAAAATTGCTTAAAAAACGGATCGTCAAACATCTGTGACATCGGGCTGTTGCCTGCTTTGATCTTGGTTTTAGTTGCAATATTGACGACGGATTTTTTCACGTCCGCAACGGAGCTGTGATACGAAAGCACCACGTCTTGATTAAAGCCCGGATTTACGCGCTCATAATTGCTTGGAGCTTCTTTAATGTCGATATTAGCGCCAAAAAGCGCACCTGCTAAAGCTATCGATATGATGATCGATTTTTTCATTTTTGCTTCCTTTGTGATAATGAAATTTTGGCGGAATTATAAATTTTGTCCGCTAATATATTCCTAACGCAAAATTAAAATTTATAAATGAAATTTAGCAAACTTGATTGACACTCACTAAAGTTTTATGATATAATCTACATAAATTTTAAGATTTTAAGGATTAAAATGGCAAGCACAAGCAGTTTATACGAAACCTTAGGCGTGGATAAATCAGCAAGCGCCGAGGAGATTAAAAAAGCTTACCGTAGGCTAGCTCGTAAGTATCACCCGGATATCAATAAAGAACCAGGAGCTGAGGATAAATTTAAAGAGATCAACGCCGCGTATGAAATTTTAAGCGATGAGAAAAAGCGCGCGCAGTACGACCGCCACGGCGACGAGATGTTCGGCGGACAGAATTTTCACGATTTCGCGCAGGGTTCGGCAAACATGGGCGATCTAAACGACATCCTAAACAGCATTTTCGGCGGCTCCTTCGGCGCAAAAAGCGCAGGCTCGCGCGGTGGATTTAGTTTCAGCTCTTTCGGTGGTGGCGAAGGTTTTAGTGGCTTTAGCGGCAGCAGTTTCGGCGGCGGCTTTGGCGGCGCGCAGAGCCTAGATACGCACAGCTCGATTGAAATTCCTTTTCAAACCGCGATACAAGGCGGCGAGATGAGCGTGCGTATAGGCGGCGAGACGGTTAAATTTAAAGTACCCGCGGGCATCAATGCGGGCGAAAAGCTACGCATCAGGGGTAAAGGACAAAAATCAGGCGCTCAAAGCGGCGATCTAATTTTGGAAATAAAAATCGCGCCAAGCGCCGAGTATAGCCGCGAAGGCGACGATCTTTTCAAAAAGATTGACGTACCTTTGAAAACGGCGATGTTTGGCGGAAAAGTAGAAATTTCGACGCCAAGTAAAAGCGCAACGATAAAGATTGCAAAGAATACCAAAAACGGGCAGAAATACCGCTTAAAAGGCTACGGCGTGCAAAATCGCAAGAGTAAAATTTTAGGCGATCTATACGCGGTGGTAAATGTCGTTTTGCCCGACGTCGATTCGTTGGACGAGGACGTCAAAGCCGCGCTACAAAAGCTATAAGGAGGCATCAAAATGCATGATTACGATGAGCCGGTTTATCTCATATCGATAGTTTCGAAGGTCCTAGATATCCATCCGCAGACGCTGCGGCAATACGAGCGCGAAGGACTCGTAAGCCCGGGGCGCACGGAGGGCAAGATGCGCCTGTACTCGGCGCATGATATGGACCGCATACGCATGATTTTAAACCTTACAAAAGAGCTTGGCGTCAATCTTGCGGGCGTGGACGTGATCTTCCGCCTGCAAGAAAGGATCGCCGAGTATGAGCGCGAGATCGAGGAGCTGCGGGCTAAAATTTTAGAGCTTGGCGGAGAGACAGACTAAGGTCTGCGAAATAAAAATTTTAAAGCTCAGCAAAAATCGGATCCTGGCGCTATAAGCTGAAATTTTAATGCTATCAAAAAGCAAGATCGCCTCGCAAGCGTAGATTCAAGCGATAAATTTTGATTTTCAGAGAGGATTTGTGGGCGCGTCAAATTTCGCGTCAAATTTAAAGTTACGCTAAGCAAACCCGGGCGAATTTTCTTACAATTAAATTTTAAAACCGCCTTGATATAATTTGGCTTTAAAATTTAAAATTTCATGCCGCGTTAGACTTTAAAATTTTGTCGCGAGCCTCTAAATTTAGCGATAAAGTGCGACATAATTTCTCTATTTTTAAGCGGGATTTTAGTAAAATCACATTATAAAATTTATCCGTAAATTTATATGAAAAGATAGAATTTCATCAATTATCGCCTCTGATAAACGGTCGCGGATAATGTAAAATTTGACAATAAATTTAGCGCTAAATTTTATGCACAATCTTACAAAAAAGGGAGTTAATGGAGCTTGTTATAGAGCTATTTCTTGCGATCACCGCGCTTGCGATAGTGCTAAATATCGTCTTTAAAATTTTTGAAATTCCCACCATCATCGGCTATATCGTCGCGGGCGTGTGCTTTTCGCAGATCTATAGTCTAGGCAGTGTCGAAAATGCCCATATGTCTGAGCTGGCGGAATTTGGCATCGTTTTTTTGATGTTTACCATCGGGCTTGAGTTTAGCTTCCATCACCTGATGAGCATGAAAAAGGACGTATTTTTTAACGGCATACTCCAAGTGCTTGGCACCGGTATTATTCTAGCGCTCATCATCGATCAAGCTTTCGGCGGAAACATAAAAACCGTGATGATTATCGGGCTTGCGCTCGCGCTTAGCTCTACGGCGATCGTGCTAAAAACACTCAACGAAACAGGCGAAATCAACCAAAACTACGGGCGCAAGGTGCTTGGTATCCTGCTATTTCAAGACCTCGCTGTCATCCCCATCTTGCTTATGATTGACATATTCGGCTCGACCGACAATACCCCCGTGAACTATCTAATCTTAAAAACCGCCGTAAGCGCCGCCATAGTGGTAGTGATCCTTTTCGTGCTCGGTAAATTTGCTTTCAACCGCTTCCTCTACTACGTCGTAAGGACAAATTCTAAAGAAATTTTCATCGCGACCATCCTTTTTACCGTCGTGGGGGCTAGCTTTTTGGCGCATGTTTTTGGCTTTTCGTACACGCTGGGCGCATTCATCGCGGGTATGCTTATCGCAGAAACCGAGTATAAACATGAGATAGAGGCCGATCTGACGCCGTTTCGAGACATACTGCTGGGGCTTTTTTTTATCACGATTGGCATGCAGATAAATTTTGAAGTAATCGTCTCGCATTATGGGCTGATCCTGCTCGCTATTATCGTTATAATGGCGCTTAAAACGGTGGCGATTTACGCGATCTTATTTCTCTCGACCGGCAAAAGGATAGCGCTAAAAGCGGCGCTGTCGCTATGCCAGATAGGTGAGTTTGCGCTTGCGATCTTTTCGCTGTTGATGAGCCGCGATATGCTAAGCAAGGAAAGCGGGCAAATTTTAATTACAGTCGTAACCGCGACGATGATTTTAACGCCGTTTATTCTTAAGAATTTAAACAAAATCGCCAACCGCTTTGAGTCCAAGGTTGAAAAGCTCGAGGATGAGGAGCATAAAACCCAAATCCCGCCGATGAAAAATCACATCATTGTAGCAGGCTACGGCAGGATAGGGCAAGAAGTTGTGCTGCGCCTTAAAGATCAGGGGCTGCTATACGTAGTCGCCGAGAGCGATTTAGAGCTTGTGGATCTGGGCAAATCGCGCGGAGAGAACATATACTTTGTAAATATAATGCAAAAAACCGCAATCGACGAGCTGCATGCGCGCGAAGCGTCGGTCATCATCCTAACGATCGCAAATCAGCAAAAGCTCGACATCGTCGCTAAGATGCTAAACGGCTCTAATTTAAAAGCAAATATCATAGTGATGCATACGAGCGCCGATCCGCAAAGCGAGCTGCAGAGTGAATACGGCGAAAATTTTATCTTCGTAAAAAAGGAGAGAGTAGTAGCCAATGCGCTTTTGCAAGAGGCGCTGAAATGCAAGCTAACGCAGTAGCCTTGAGCGTTTAAGATCAAATTTAAACACATTTGCTATGCCTAAAATATCCACGCTTCTTTATTCTTACTTCTACATTCAGCTAATTTAAAGCGTTTTAATAAACGCAGATAAATAGATATATTTAAATGGCAGGCTTGCAAATTTTAAAGGTGCAAAGTGTTGCTTTGGATTGATTTAAATTCTAAATTTAAGCTGTCCTTCCACAGCAAAAGGATACTTAGACAAGGAGCTGATGAAGTATATTCGCGCGGTAAAGTTATTTAAAAATTCGTTTAAATTTACTAATTTCATTCTTTTATCTCTTTATAAACGCTTAAGTTGCGTGCTAGGCAAACGATGGTCGTTATAAACAATATCGGAGCTATCGGCAAATACAGATACCCAAGAATTAGAGCCATATTATCGTAACTTCGTCCTTGAGAAAAGAGCAATTACGAGAGTGGGAGATACAAAACTAGCGTCACAATCGCAAAATTTTCTATCGCGAAAATCGTATTGCTTTTTTTGGGATTTTCTACGAAAAGTTTACTGTATCTGCGTTTTGAAAAGAAAAATATAATCGTGCAAACGGCGCTAATTATAAACGCCCAGTGTAATTCGTACGAATTTGGTAAAAATAAAATCAAAAAAACCGTTGTCGCAAAACTCACGAAAGCAAATCTGATCAAACGGTGAAGTTGATATTTTTGCTTTAAATTTTTTGCAATTCGTGCTAGAGCTTTGCCGTACTCCAGCGCTTCCTCTTCGCTTTGGATAGATTCTGTTTCAAGGCTCGCGTCATTAAATTTTTGCTCAAATTTAGCGGCTTCATCTTGGGCGCCTTGCGCCTTGCCGTTTGTTTTGTTAAAATTTTGCTCGCCGGAAATTTTATCAGCGACCGCTCCGCTAATTTTTGTCTGCGATTTTGGTGCCGGTAGATATATGGTCTCATCGGCGTCAAATTCCGGATTTGCGTTATATGTTATTATCGCCACCGGAATAGCGATAAAAATAGCAGGTATAATCTGACGCGTATCCCAGTCTATGTGATATTTTATCTGTAAATAAAATCCGATTAAAGCATAAAGGACGTAAAATATCGCAGCCACATGTATCCATATAAGCATAAAGGCCTTATCTGCATCGCTAAATAGAAGCAGGGCGTATTTTTTATACTTCAGCCTGTTTAGGCAGACGAGTATATTTATCGCAGATAGCGCGAGCATGCATAAAAACGACATTATGGGCGCATCATGTACAAACGTAAGAAACACGATGATATAAATGAGAAAGGTCAAAAGCGTCCCGAAAAACAGATATCTACAAAAGCGAAATCTATCGTAGCTTTTTAAAATTTCTTGCGGAATTTGGCTGATGTCCGCGGGGATTTTGTCTTTTTGCATTTTTACCGCCTTTCTCGGTTATTTTAGCTCAAATTTTGCTTTTTTACTCCGTAGCGTTTTAAATTTAATGAAGCGAGTTTTTTGACTTGCTTCTTTTTTAGCGGACAAGCGATCCCGATTTTGCATTAAATTTTTAAAAATGAATACTTACCGGCTCTTGCAATTTTATCGATAAAATTTTTAGCAGGCTAAATTTACGCTTCATTTCTAGCTAAATTCAGCTTCAAAATTTATCTTGCTTCATTCAAAAATAAGGCAACTAAGCTAAAGCTCATCCGTTTTATCCACCTGCACGAACACCCAGTGCATAAAATCTAGCTTTGGCTTGTATTTGCCGCTGTTAAAATACTCCGCCAGCCGCGTTTCCTCCGTGCCGCTTAGCTCGCCGCCGAGCATCCAGCGCGTCTTTTGCATAAACTCCTCCGCACTTTTCGCTCCGTCGCCGTGACACCAGGCTTTGATATAGCTGGGGCTCGGCAGATAGCCCATTTGAAACAGGATGTTTAAAAGATAGACGAAGTCGGGCTTTTGCTCCACTTCGCGCCCTATCGCGTCCAAAATATCCCTGTCCACAAAGCTGCTGCCCACCTTAAACGTGATGTAAAGCGATTTTTTAGTCTTTGAAAGAAGCTTGTTAAGCGCAGCCTTTAGATCATCCACCTCAAGGCAGCGCGAGGCGAAAACGACGTCGCACGCGGGCACGTCAGACCAGTCGTCCTCGAAGGCTTTTTGCGCAAATTTCGCATTTTTCGCGCCGTAGGCTTTAGCGTTCTCGCGGGCGAATTCTAGCATTTTGGGCGAAAAATCATAGCCGTAAATTTGATCCACCTTTTCCGCCGCCAGCACACTTAGCGCGCCCGCGCCGCATGCAAAATCAAGTAGCGTAGAAACGTCCGTAAAATCGATCTTGTCTATAAACTCGCGCGCGTAGGCGCTTTTCATCACGCCTTCGTTGAAGCTGGGCGCCTTTTTGTCCCAATGCTCGGCCAGAGCTTTTTGCTTTTTGCGCCTTATAAAGCGCGTCAAAGTCGATTTCATTGTAGTTTGAAGCTAAAATCATAACTATCCTTTCCTGAATTTATCGGGCAGATCGCACCGGTTTTTCATTAAATTTTAACGTAAATTTTCATATCGTACTCAAGCCGCTTGAATTTTAAACCGTCAAGCAAAAGCAGCGATACATGATCGTTTTTATATATTTTATTCGCCTGCGATCCTTTAAATTTTCACCGAACGATCGAAGCTAAATTTTAAAAGTCCGCTCATAAATCAAAATTTTTAGTCTGTCGCCCGCACTTGTTCGCTCCGCATTTAAATCGCCGCTGTGGATTTATTGCAAAGCTCCCAATCTAGCCGCTATCACCTTCTGCATCGCTTGATTTTTCTTGTTTTTGGCTAAAATTTGCAGCCTCTTTTTGCCGATGCGTTTGTCGGCAGCCTTTAGGATATTTGCAAGCCCCTATTCATCGGCACCAAAGTGCTTTGCGAACAGCTCCTCTTTGGGCGTGTCGATATATTCGCGAATAAGCTCGCCGATGTCGCTTATGTCGTTACCATACGGATAAATTTTCGTTAGAGCACCCTGTGCTAGGCTTCTTACGCCGCCGCTTTTTAGCACGAAATCCTTCGGGTAGTCAAAAATAATCTTGCCCGCAAGCGTGATAAAATATCGCGTCAAATCCGTGCTGCCGCGCCTGCTTTGCATCCTATAAACCGCGCAGTGTATCTGAAAATCGATGCCCTCGTCCACGAGTTCGTAAAACCGTTTTTGAAGCTTGCTCCAGTGTTTCATTTTCCCCCCTTATTTATTATCGCTTCTTGCGATTTCGCGCGTAGCTTTTGCCGCCCTTTACGACGATCGCGCTCGAAGGCTCCGCGCCTTTTCTATTTTTTGCAAATCGCTTTGTAAAATTCTGCCGCGCTAAACGGTCTCCCAAAATCCAGACTCTGTCTTGATCGCTCCTCGGTTTTTCTCGCGTAAAATTTGCAAAAATTCTTTAAAGTTCGGCGTAAAAATCGAAGCGACGGGCACAAATTTATACTCGCTCACGCCGTCTTGCTCGGGCTTGTTCGCGCTGCCGCGTTCAAGCTCGCTCGCGCCGCTCGCAAAGCGGATCCGCCAAATCCTAGCATGATTTATCCGAATTTTTGTGACTTCAAGCGCTAAAATTTGCTCAAATTTATACCTCGCCGCGAGCTTCTGTCCATCAAAAACGTAGATAAAATCCTGATCAAACCAAAGGCTCTCGCACGAGATAAAAAACCGCTCCAGCCAGAACAAAAACGGCCTCACGGAAAGCCTTTTTACCTCGCTTATCCCATCTATCGCGGCAAGCTGGCGCTGGCTAAGCCTGCGAGGGTTACGACGAATGAGCGTCCAAATAATCCCGCCCAGAAGTAAAACGCTAAAAATAACGATTAAAATTTGAATTAAAATTTCAGCCATTTAAAATTTTAAGTCCTTTTACAAATGCGAATTTCGCCTCCGTATCGCCCCAAAACGAACTCCTGCTAAAATCTGCCTCCGCGCCGTTTGTAAGCTCCTCGTAAAGCTTATAAAATCGCCCTTTGTAGGTGCAATCGCTTAGGCAGACGTTGAAAAACGCCTCCGCCGCGTCCTTGCCGCCGAAATAATATACAAAGTAGATCGGGTACAGATCGAAGGCGCTTAGATTTTTGTTAAATTTAGCCCCGTGCCGCCTCATAAACTCCACCGCCTTTTGCTTGTCCGCAAAGAGCTCAAATACCCCTAGCGCGTAATCCTTGATAGCCGCGCTAATCTCACGCACGCTGGGCTCAAAGCTAGCGCCCGCGAGCTGCCAGTCGCGAAACTGCCTGCGCGGCGTGAGATAGCCCAGGTGCGATACGAAAACAAGGTCGCTCGAGTAGGACAGCTCCTCTTGCATCAGCTTTTTTAGGCGCTTGCAGTAGATCGCGACCTGCGGCAGGATGCTCACGCTACCGGAGTAGTTGCGCATGCTGGAGCTAAAATAAATTTCAAACGAAATATCCTTGTCGCCCCGGATCTTCGTTAATCTTTGCCCCTTTTGCGTGGGTTTGAAGTACGAAAAATTTGCCGCGATCTCATTGCAGCCGTTTAAAAATATCTCTCGCAGAGTCATGATTTTCCTTTAAATTTATCGTTTAAATTTAGATGTTTTGCTTGCTAGCAATTCGGTTTGCCGCTTACGTTACCGCAGTCGCGATCCGCAAGCTTGCATTTTTATAGGGTGCGCCGTCTTGCCGCCGAAAACCATATAATGCGCGCAATTTTACCCCAATTCGGCTAAATTTAACGGCGCTATGCGCCTGTAAAATTTATAATCTATCCTCGTATCTTTCGTAGTTGATGCTGTAAATTTTATCGATATTTTCGGCGTTTATGAGCTGCTCGCTGCGCCCGAAAGCTAAAATTTCGCCGTCTTTTATAAACAGCGTCAAATTTGAAACGAATTTCGCGTGGCGTGGGTAGTGCGTCGTCTGCACGAAGGTGTAGCCCTCATCGCCTAGCGCTTTTATCATCTCGAGCAGCTTGATTTGATTGCCAAAATCCAGCCCGTTGGTGGGCTCGTCCATAAAGATCGCTTTCGCGCCCTGAACCAGCGTGCGCGCGATGTACGCCAGCTGCCGCCACTTGAAATTTCGCCTTTTAAGATTCTGTCTTTATATGGATTGCGCTTAGAATTTTATATCGTCGCGTTTTTGAAATTTGCGTCGTTGCGAATAAATTTCATCGAGGTTTAAAATTTGATGCCGTGTTGTTGCGCTGCGTAAAATTTCTATAACGCGCTAAATTTAAGTAGCACGTAAAATTAAGCATTGCGCTAAATTTCAAGTTACGCGCCGAATTTAGCTTGCGCGGCAAATCAAACGCGCCGCCTAATAAAAGCGGTATAAAATTTGCTCGCGCGCTAAGGCCTGCCCCTTGGGGCCTAGGCGTATAAAATTCTACCCAGGCGGATCATGTTCGAGCCGCATTTGATCGCGAGCTCAAAATCATCGCTCATCCCCATCGAGCAGATCCGCGCGCCGTGCGGCACGAGCGCGTCGAAGATCTCGCGGCTCGCCTCGAAGCTTCGCGCGATCTGCGCGGGCTCGCTCACATGCGCTCCGATGCTCATCACGCCGATTAAATTTAGATTTTTACACTCCTGCTTGATACGCAAAAACTCCTCCACCGCGCGGTTTTTATCGAGCCCCGTTTTGGAGCTCTCGCCCGCGGCGTTGATCTCCAGCAGCGTATCTAGCGGATAAGTTAGCCGCTTATTTACGGCAAGCGCGAGTTCATAGGAGTTGCAGCTCTGCCACAGCGTCGGGCGCAGAGCGATGAGCTGATTGATTTTGTTGCTTTGTAGCGTGCCGATGAAGTGCCACTTTAGCGGCAGTTCGCGCAGCAGCTCGCTTTTGCGCTTCAGCTCCTGCACTCTGTTTTCGCCAAACGCGATCTGTCCTTGTGAATACAGCTCGCGCACCTCATCCGTGCCTACGTTTTTACTCACCGCGACGAGCTGCACTTCGCCCGCGCCTGCTTTAGCAGCCTCAATGCGCTTTAAAATTTCATCCAGTCTCATTTGTAAAATCCCAAAATTCTAGCAAAATCATTCAGCACCGTAAATATCATCAAAAGCGCTAAAATCCCCATCCCTACGTAGCTAGCGCCCACGAATACCCGCTTTGGTACGGGGCGGCGGAAGATGAGCTCAAAGAGATTAAACGCGATGTGCCCGCCGTCGAGCGCGGGGATCGGAAAGAGGTTGATAAGCCCTAAATTTACCGATATTAGCGCCACGAGCGCGAGCAGGACCGCCGCGCCGTAATCGACCGCCTTTGAGGTGATGTCCGTAATGGCGACGATGCCGCCCATCTCCTTGGGCGAAACGACGCCGCTGGCGAGCTTTTCGAGCCCTACCAAGATGAGCTTTGATGCCTCCACCGTCTGATCCCACGCGAAGCTAAGCGAGCTTGCGCCCTTGTGATATAGCGTCACGGTCGCGTTGTAATCGGGCGAAATGCCGATGAGCGGCACTCTGATGCTCTCGCGCCAGATGGTTTTTTTCTCACCGAGCTTCGGCGTGAGCTGTAGGCTCAGCCGCTCGCCGCCGCGCATGATTTCTAAGCTTAGCGGCGCTGCGGTTACCTGCTTTGAGATGTCGTCCCACTCGCGGATCTGCTTGCCGTCGATAGCTAAAATTTCATCGTTTAGCATTAGCCCTGCGCTTGCTGCGGCGGAGCCTGGCGAAATTTTGCCGACCTTCGGCGCTAACTTTTCGACGCCGATGTAGCCCAGCGCGATGTAGATCAAAAACGCAAGCAGCAGGTTAAAAAACGGCCCCGCGAAAAGTATGATTATGCGCACGATCGGGCCTTTGGAGTTGTAGCTGTCGGGGTCCGCGCTTATTGCGGCGGGATCCAAATCCTCCTGCCCCTTAAGGCTCACGTAGCCCCCCAGAGGGATCGCGCTGATAGCGTACTGAGTAGCGCCGATACGCTTGGTAAAGACCTTCTCTCCAAAGCCCACGCTAAAAACGTTCACCCCCACGCCCAGCGCCCGCGCCGCCAAAAAATGCCCCAGCTCGTGGAAAAAGATGAGGAAGCTGATCGCCAGCACCGTGACCATAAAATTTATCGAGTAAAAATAAAATCCGACCGCCAGGATCGCCAGCGTTAAAATTATGCTTTTCAAATTTCAGACCTTTGTAAAAAATGGGCTAAGCTTACTATGATTTTGTAAATTTTAAGCTTAGATCGCCGTTTAAAGCCTTAGTTTGTTTTTTAAACTTGGTTGGCTTTTTGAGCTTAGCCCGTCGCTTCGGGGTATAAATTTAGCTAAATCAAGAGCGTGCAGCGGATGGTCGGAGTGATTCTTGAGCCGGTGTCACATATATGGCGCTTGGCTAGAAATAAAATTTGCTCCCGTGTAGCTATCGAGGCTTAAGTGGCGAATATGGCATATTTATTATGACGATTCAGTCGATCGAAATGACGCTTTAAATTTAGCTTGTTTTGAAATTTCACCGGGCTTTGAGCGAATTATAAAATTTTATCTAAGTCCACCTCGGAAATTTCATAATTTTTTATGGCCTCTTTGATTGCCAAAAGCTTTTTTTCGCTAAATTTAATAGATGCGCACTGTTTAAATTTCGCAAAAATTTCATCAAAACTTAGTGGATTATCGAAATTTCCTCTGTTGATAAAAACGTCTTTTTTTATGATCTTTCCATCTTTTAAAGTAGCCTCTATGTGTCCGGGGAAGTATTTAGGAAAGCCTTCATTTTTACGCTTTTCATAGGTTATTTTTTTCGCAAACTTTATTACCTCGGCTCTATTTAAATTTTCATAGCTTTTTAAATTTAACTCGCCGTCAAAAAAAGCCGTAGCCATCAAAAATGGCATAGAAAATTTTGCCTCATAAGCTGTTTTAGGGGCGTATTTAATCTCTATCGGATCGCAAATGAAGCTTATGGGAACCTCATCGACGTAACATTTTATGCTTTTTATATCGTCGCTTTTTACCCCGTCTTTTCTAAGTAAAATCGCGCAGTCGATCAGCCCATGGGCAAAATGGCAGCTCGGATAGGGCTTGATAGATACCTGCATGATCTGCCAAATTTTACCAAGACCCCTTATAAGCTCGCTTTTATCGCATTCAATTTCTATACCGAAGGTCTTAAAGATATTATCTCTGCCTTCGAAAATACTAACCGGCCCGGTCATTGCATTTTTTGCAAAATTTACTGCCAAAATAGCGTTGTTTACGCAGTTTGCGACGTGTATCACCTTTGAATTAGAGCCGTTTGATAAAAACTCGTTGATGCCGCTTGCATAGCTTGCCGCAAGCCCAAAAGCATTTACGCATTCCTCTTGCTTTAGTCTTAACGCTATGCACATAGCGGCAGTGGCACCGAAAATTCCTGCGATTGCCGTGGTGTGAAATCCGCGTTTGTGAAAGCTTCCTTTTGAGGCTATACCAAGTCTTGCGGCGACCTCCCATCCCGCTACGAAAGCAGTTAAAATTCTTCGTTTAGGAATTTTCAGGTAGCTCATATAGGTTAGACAAAGAGGCGTTAAAATTGCGCTTGCATGCACGATCGCCTCCGTATGCGTATCATCAAAATCAAGCGCGTGCGAGCTGATGGCGTTTATCATAGCCGCGTAATTAGGCGTAAATTTTGCGTTCCGCCCCCAAATTTTACATTCTCCGCTGCCGCCCGGCAAATTTTTTATAGTTTTTATGGCGTTTTGCACGCTTTTTTCGTCGCCGCCTGCGATGCCTACACCGATGCAATCAAGCATCAATTCTTTAGCCCGCAAGATAGCCTCTTGCGGGATGTTTTTATAAGTGAGTGTGGAGATAAATTTAGAAATTTCTACCGAATACATAGCGGCTACTTTAAAATTTTGCTGTTTTTAATTTTTTGCAAAAAATTATCCACGAGCTGTGGCGCATAGCCGACATAGGTCGTCGGATCAAGCAGTCTCTCTATCTCTTTTTTATCGAGGATTTTCGACACGTTTTTATCTTTTAGTAAAACCTCTTTAAAACTTAGGCCTCCCTCTATGCCCCTCATTGCCGCTTCGTAAACTATCTCGTGGGCGTGCTGCTTACCAAGCCGATCTGCAAGAGCAAACATTACTCGTTCGGCTAAAACGAAGCCGCCTAGCGCATTTAAATTTTTAAGCATCTTATCTTTTTTGATTTCAAGTCCCGATAGGACGGTTTTCATATTCGCCAAAACCACGGAGAGCATTAAGAAAATTTCAGGCAGTAGCTTCCACTCCATCTTCCACACCTGGCCATCTCTTTCATGCTCGTGCCTTTCGATATCCGAAAGTATTGCTATATTGGCTTTAAGGGTATTGCTTACGGTTACTGCATTTTCGCTTATAGCCGGGTTGCGCTTATGCGGCATCGTGGAGCTTCCCACTTGGCCTTTGCCGAAAGGCTCGGCTACTTCATCAAGCTCGTTGTGCGACATAATTAAAATTTGATGAGCGATCTTATTGAAAGTCGCATTAATATTACCAAGTACGTATCCGAGCTCTATAAATCTATCTCGCGCCGGCTGCCAAGAGATATCGGGCGTCTGCAATCCTAGCGACGTATCTACGAGTTCTTCAAGCTCATTGCATTTATTGCTTAAAGATGCCTTCGTTCCTACTGCTCCGACTATTAAGCCTACGTATAGTCTTTTCTCCAGCTCTTCTATTCGCTCAAAATGCCTATTTAACTCCGATAACCAAATGGCGCTTTTATGTCCAAACGTGATGGGAAGAGCCTGCAAAGATAGTGTTCTGCCCATCATGGGAGTATTTTTGTGCGCCTTTGTGAGTTTTAAAAGGGCTTTTGCTATATCCTTAAGATCTTTTTTGATAAGCCCAAGACCCTCTTTAAACTGCAAAACAAGCCCCGTATCAATAATATCTTGAGTGGTAACGCCAAAATGTACAAATTCCCCGAGCCCATTTTCACAAGCCTTCTCAAGCCCCCTAACGGTCGGCACTAGAGGATGTTTTGTTTTTTTGGATTCATTAAAGATAAATTTCATATCCATAAATTTATAAAACGCTTTTTTGGATATCTCTTCGGCTGCTTCTTTGGGAATTATGCCAAGTTTTGCTTGGGCTTTAGCTAGTGCGGATTCCACATCAAGCCATTTTTGGATCCTATTTTCTTCGCAAAAAATCTCTCTCATCTCAGGGGTACTCCAAGAGTCCTGAAGTATGAGCATATCAAATACGCTTACCTTTTGCATAAATTTATCCTCTTATTTTAAAATTTTATCAAGTGCTTGAGCTAAATCGGCTATTAGATCACCAACGTCCTCAAGTCCGATATGAAATCTAACAAATGGTCCTCTTTTGCTCCAGTCGCTAGCCGTTCTAGGAGGGACTGTAACGGTAGCTAGACTCTCATATCCACCCCAAGAGGCTCCGATAGAAAAAAGCTCAAGATCGTCTACAAATTTGATCGCGCTCTCTTTGCTTATGCCGCCATTAAACTCTATCGTTACCATTCCATTTGCGCCTAGATGATCGCGCATAAAAATATCGTGATTAGGATGCGTTTTTAAGGTAGGATAAAATATCGTTTTTATTTCTTTTCTGTTTTGAAAAAATTCTACTATCTTTTTGGCAGATTTTTCATGCTCTCTTAACCTTACGCCAAGAGTCCTGATGCCTCTTAAGACTAGATAAGCATCGTCGGGACTTGCCGTAAAGCCAAAAATTTCAGGAAGCTTGTCAAAATTTTTCCACTCTTTTTCATTGATTATTACAGCGCCCATTGTTACGTCGCTATGGCCGCTTAGATATTTTGTTGCAGCAATTACCACGATATCTACTCCAAGCTCCATTGGATGTAGCAAATAGCCCGAGTTATAGGTGCTGTCTATGGCTACGGGGATATTATGCGCGTGAGCTATCTCGCAAAGCCTTGGTAGATCGATGATTTCATAAAGAATAGAGCCTGGGCTCTCGCAGAGTATTAATTTGGTATTCAGTCTTATCTTTGATTCCACGTCGCTTGCATCAGCCTTGATGAAATCGACTTGCACATCCACATTCTTTAAAAATTTCTCGCATATCGCACGAACGGGTCCGTATATGGCGTCAGTTATTATAAAATGAGCTCCTGCGCTTGCGTAATTTAACAAAACCATAGCCAAAGAGGCAAGTCCGGTAGGGAAAAGCTGGGCTCTGTATCCGCCCTCAAGCTCGCAAAGAAGCTTTTCAAGCTCAAAATTAGTGGAGGTTCCTCTCGCGCCGTAGCTTAAGACTCGCTGTGTTTCACGAGCTTTTCTCGTCGCCTGCCAAGCGTCGTGATTTTTAAATAAAATTGTAGAAGCCCTCATTACGGGAGCATTGACGGGACGAACGTCTAGGCTGTCATCGCCTCTTCCAAGGTGCGTTAATTTGGTATCTAGTTGCATAAAATTCTCCTTTATAGATATATAAATGTCATTATTAAATTTGTAAGCCCGGCGATTATCATCGGAAGTGCCGTTCTTTTAACTACCGCAAATGGATTAACCTTGGCGATAGTAGCAACTGCTATGATAGCAGGTGCGATAGGTGACATACATCTACCGAAGCCCGTCATTATTTGAACCGGCAGGATAATAGAGATTGTCTCGACATTGAATGATTTGGCAATATCCGGAATAAGCCCTGCGAAGCTGAAAAATGCTGCATTTCCGGAGCCCATCAAAAATGCACTTATTGCAAGAAGGAAAGAGACAAAAACGATGATGGCAAATACGCCGACTCCCGCGTCTTTTGCAAAATTTATCAAAGTGTCGACAAAGCCGACTGCTAAAAGACCGCTTGCAAAAACCTGACCGCAGACGATGAGCGAAACGGTGATTACGAAAAGATGACCCATTCCTTTAAAAAATATCATCAAGGAATTTGCCGTCTCTATGAGGCTTTTGTATCTGACGCACTCAAATAAAATAGCAATCACGGTCGAAATCAACATGGCTACCGGCACATTCATCTTAATGGAGCTGCCGAAAATTTTACTAAAGCCGAGTATTAGAACTATCGGAATGATGGGAAGTATAGCATAAATAAGAGGCGGTTTTTTGATCTCTTTTTCTCCGGCTTCTTTGAGATCCTCCTCCACTGCAACGGCATCAAATACGAAACCGTCTTTTTTATCAAAATATCTTTGCGAAAAATATACCGTAATCGCAACAGCTATGATGATAGGAATGGTCGTAGGAAGTTGATGACTTACGAAATAAACTGCGGGATCAATGCCTGCTACCTTTGAAGCATATATTACGTTTCCGCTTCCGGGACCATGATCGATAAACTGGCAAGAGCCTATTACTGAAAGCGCTGAGAGCTTACTAACTCCAGTTCTAATTAAAATAGGATATAGCGTAACCATTAAAAGTAGCGCAAGTCCTGCGTGGGATGGGATAAAAAGGACGATAATCTGCACTACGAAGTAAGAAACTACTAGTAGCATATAAGGATTTTTGACCTTTTGAAGAGGTTTTTCAAATACCTTAAAAAGCGAGTAGCTTGCTCCTACGTGATCCATATACGCAGAAAATCCCGCTATACACATGAGAGTAAGGCCTAGGCCTGCGAGAGTAGAGGACATCTTTTGATTTATCACTTCAAATAGATCAAAAAATGCAAAATTTAAACTCTTTTTAGGTTCTATGATATCTCCTATCCCAAAAATAGCTGCTAGAGCTAGCAGCAAAAGACCGCTTATAAGTAAAGCTGCATGTGCGTTTACCTTCTTGTAAAGCATAAAAACTAAGAATGCTATGATAGCTAAGGCTATGATTAGTCCTAACATTGTTGTGTCCTTGTTATAGTGTTTGTTTAAATTTAAACATAAACGTAACGGATTTAACCCGAAACCTATGCCTTAGTACCCATGGCGCGTATGGTAATGAGCTAAACTAACCTTATTTTTTGGCGATTACTTCTATCTCTACCATAGCGCCTTTCGGTAGGTCTTTGACCGCAAAGGCGCTTCTTGCTGGATACGGCTCCCTAAAAAAGCCTCCATAAATTTCATTCATTTTGGCGAAATTTCCAATGTCTGATAAAAACACGGTAGTTTTTACGATATTTTCAAAGCCAAGCTTAAGCTCGCTCAATACGGCACCTATGTTATCAAGCGATCTTTTCGTTTGGGCTTCTATGCCTTCTGCAAGTTTGCCATCCGTAGGGTCGATCGGTAGTTGACCTGAAATAAATATTAGATCTCCACAGACCCTATAAGCGCTATAAGGACCTATAGCCTTTGGATATTTGCCCATAAAGCTCCTCCTATGCAATAAAATTTTATTAGTTATAAGGAATTTTACAAGATATAAGATAAATTTTTATTGAAATTTGAAGATAGTTAAGAGAAATTTATTATATTTTATTAA